>Ga0233451_10000561_pt1 | contig 37446 bp, 31 predicted proteins | sample 011ome_29_FD_183052 | JGI IMG/M metagenome (GOLD analysis project Ga0233451, IMG submission 183052) | Coastal salt marsh microbial communities from the Groves Creek Marsh, Skidaway Island, Georgia - 011504CT (spades assembly) | ecosystem: Environmental > Aquatic > Marine > Intertidal zone >... | reverse complement strand
AAAAGAAAACCCCCAATTTATTTGAGGGTTTAATTCGGTAATTTAGAAATTTATTTATCTGCTCCTGCGAGGTCGAAAACTCTTTTTTCAATATCAACATGCCCTATATGGAGATAAATTTGGTCTTCATGCTCTCCACTTACAATACTCCAAAAGATTTTACTGGTCTCTTTGGCTTCATCAGAAGAGATCGTTGAATTTGTAGTAGCTGTTGCAAAATCCACTAGAGATTTAAAACACTACCAGACTTCAACTTCTGGTTCTGATCCCATATAGTGATAGGAGAAACCCCAGCGATGGAAGTACCAGCATCAACTCCTGAATTCATAAGTATGTCTGTCAAAAAAAGAACGGTGTAAAGACTCAATCCATTTGAATTTGTTTGTTCAGTTCTTTCATCTTGTTATCAAGAGAATCTATGACATTGGCATATCGCAAATCCCACTCCTCAAGTCTATCTGAAGCTTTTAGTGCTATTTCGTACTCTATCCCGGGAAGTATCCATGCTGCATAACCACTAAATGGATCTGATGAAGCGTAAAGAGATTTGTACCAAGCTCCAAAATACATTCCCTTTTCTGAGATAAAACTTTTTTCTAGAGCGATAAGTTGTGCATTGATACGGTTAATTTTATTTTTTGAAAAATTCTTGTTTTGTAAATAAGACTTGATTCCTTTTGTAAGTGATCTGCTAGTCTCTTGGAGTGAACGTATTGCACCTAAAGTTTTATTAAATCCATTAAAATCCTCATTGAAGGCTTTAATTTTTTCAGTAGCATTTTCTATGTGCATTTGTAAATCAGAGGCATACCGGTTAAGGTTATAAGGGACGAGTTCAGCATTTGCCATACGCAATGCCATCAATCCAGCCATATGTTCGACCATAGGGCCCATCTTGAATTCTGGGTCTACAAACTGCTCATAAAATTGAAAACTGTCGTAATTAGAATGGTATAGATTAGGGCCACCTGCCCCACCACTAAGAGAGGGTACGCCTACATGCATATAAAATGCAATATGATCAGAGCCTCCACCTAAATTTCCAATTTTAGGTTCAGTATTATTTTCTTTTTTCCAAAACTCATACAAACTTTGTTCTGTGTAGGGGTAATCTACTGCCTTAGAAGTTTCAATTAATAATTTTTTAAGTGTAGGGGCAGCTGATGCACCAAAATTTTTACCAGAAACACCGCCATCAAAGTTCATGTAGGCTACACCTTTTGCATTGAGTTGTTTGCGCATTTGTTCCACCCATTCGCTTGACCCGATAACCCCGTGTTCTTCAGCATCCCAATGGCCAATTAAAATTGATCTTTTGGGTCCATATCCTAGACTTTTTAGTTTACCCAAGGTTTCACTCAGACTCAAAAGCATGGCTGTTCCGCTATTGGGATCGGTGGCTCCAAAACCCCAAGCGTCAAAATGACAACCCAAAATAATCCACTCGTCAGGGTTTTCACTTCCTTTTAACATCCCAACCACATTGGTAGCTCTGACAAAATCAATTTTTTGCTCCACCTTAAGAGACACACTAAGTGATTCTCCTCCCTCAAGTCTGTAGGTAAATGGGAGTCCGCCTTGCCAATTTTGTGGGACTGGTTTTCCTTTCATCTGTGAAAGGATTTTTTCAGCTTCACCATAGGCGATAGGAGTCACGGGGATACTGTGTAGTTGAGCCTCTTTTGGATCGAGTCGCTTTATTTTTTTCTTACCATCAAGTGGAAGTGCAGGCTCAAATGGAGTTAAAGGGTCTCCAGTAAAATCTGTTGTAAGTAATGAACCTCTTTGAATGGTAGACTCATTGTAATAGGGCCCTTCAGGGTAGACTAGACCTTTAGTATAACCACTGTCTTTTGGGTCAGTAAAAATTATAAGTCCTGCGGCACCATTGGCTTCAGCAAATTTTGCTTTAAAGCCCCTAAAATTTCCACCGTAACGTGCAAGGACAATTTTGCCTTCAACTTCTACTCCAAGTTCTTTTAAATTTTCAAAATCTTCTTTGCGGCCGAAGTTGGCATAAACAACTTCAGCAGTAACTTCTCCACTTCCCGAAAATGCATTCCATCCCTTCCAAAGTAAAGGGTCTTTTGTAAAAGGATCCTCTTGTAAAATATCCTCTTTTTGATTTAAAACTACTCTTTTAGGGGTGACGATTTCGATAAGAGAGTTTCCTGGATTTTTTGGCAAGTACACATCATAAGGGTAATTGGTTACTTTTAATCCAGCATTTTCCATAACCTGTGCCATATACTTTTGAACAGCAGTGTTGGTTTTACTGCCAACCACATGAGGTCGTTCTGTAAGTTTTTTTAGGTGGTTCTTAAAAGAAGTAGCATCTAAATTTTTGAAAAATAGTTCTTCAATTTCCAATTGCTCTTCCCAGTTTGATAAAGAATAGCCTTCGTACTGACCAACACTTATTTGTAAACCTAGGATGATTGTAGAAAAGCTTAAGAGTAGTTTTAATTTCATTTGAATGTTATTTAAAAATTTAAAGCTACAATTTTTAACGAAGAGATAAATTATTCTTAATCTTTTATAAGACGTAAGCGCACGTTAATAATACTGAAATCAAAGTTTTTATCGTAAATTAAAGGCTAATAATAGTAGTTCAAAACCAAAAACTAAAAGTATCCCATAATGATATTTGTTAGAAAATTTTTACTTCTATCCAATTTATTATTCTTCCTATGCTTCTCCAATGGACGAGCCCAACAAACAAAACCTTTTGAAACAGTAGTTTCATTTTTTGAGGCTTTTCACCAAAAAGACAGTAGTGCATTAGCAACTTATTTTGATAAAGGAGCTCATCTCAATTTTACTACTAATGACAAGGATGGTAACCCCCAAAAGAGGAGTATGAGCATACGGGATTTTATAAGCAGAGTCTGTAACAGAGCAGAAACCCCCGTGTGGGAAGAACGTCTTGGGAACCTAAGGTGGTTGTACATCAAAATTTAGCTACAATAAGGATTCCCTTTGAATTTTATTTAGATTCCAGACGGTCTCCAGGCTATAACCTCTTCCAGTTGTTTTGGAATGGCAGCGAATGGAAAATTATAAATTTGGCTGATACTCGAGAAACAGATTGATTAACAGAATTTTAGCCTAAAGTTTTGAAATTTTAAAAAAAGAATCTAAATTAGATTTCCCATGAAAAAAAGGATATTATTTTTCGATTTTCCAGAAGGAGTAAATACCGTATTTATCGATGGTAAACGCTACAATCGCCATCAATATGAATTGGCACGAAACAGAGAAAAGAGAAGATTAAAAAACGGTCGTTTTTCTCATTCAGTTGAAGCTTAAACTTCAGCTCCAATCAAAATTTAGTTTATTTTTTTTTTACCGCATTGAAGGATAGAGCCGTATCAATTAGTGCAAGGTGGGAGTAGGCCTGCGGGAAATTTCCGAGTAAACGTTTGGAATCAAAATCAATGTCTTCACTAAAAAGGTCTAGGTGATTGCTATAACTTAAAAGATCTTCAAAGTATTTTTTAGCTTTCTCTACTTCTCCAATTTTGATTAGACTGTTGATGAACCAAAAAGTGCATACGGTAAAAGATGAAGAGGGTAGACCAAAATCATCTTGGTTTTTATAACGGTACAATAGTCCATTATAAGCAAGTTCTTTTTCAATAGCTTTGACCGTTTTTTTAAAGCGTTCTTCTTCTGCTGAAACAAAACCGTATTGTTCTATAAGCAGAACGGAGGCGTCAAGGTATTTAGAGTTATAGGATTGAGTGTAAGCTTGAACTTCTTCATTCCATGCGTTGGTTTCAATATCTTCTTTTATCGCCTCTTTAATTGGAATCCATTTGAGTGCAGTTTGCTGTTTTCCTACTAGATTGGCAATTTTGATAGCCCGATCAATTGCTACCCAACACAGTACTTTTGAAAAAGTAAAATGTTGGTCTTCGGAGCGAAATTCCCAAATCCCTTTATCAGCTTTTTGCCAATTGTTTTTAACCACCCAGACGATTCCTTTTACTATAGACCAAATTTCTTCAGAGCGTTCAAAATCAGAGGGGAACTCTTTCATTTCTGCATGTATAGCGTCCATGAGAATTCCATAAATATCATTTTGTTTTTGAGAGTAGGCAGCATTACCTATTCGTACAGGCTTTGAATTTTCATATCCTGAAAAATGATCCAGTATTTTTTCAGTCAAAATCTCTTCGCCATTGATTCCATACATGATTTGAAGCTTCTTTTCCTTATCAGGAATGAGTTCAACTATGTAATTGATAAAATTTTTGACTATGCGTTTATGTCCTAGTTTTGAAATCACTCTAATAACCATAGAGGCATCCCTAATCCAACAAAAACGGTAGTCCCAATTTCGAACTTCACCTATGGTTTCTGGGAGTGATGTAGTTACCGCAGCTAAAATAGCTCCAGTTTTATCATAAGACATCAGCTTTAGGGTCATTGCACTTCTTTGAATCAGCTCATTGTACTGTTCAAAGACCGGTGTTTTAGCACACCAATTCAACCAATATACCTTGGTTCGCTCATAATCCAAAAGACAACTTGAAAGGGAAGGAAGTTGGAGTTTTTCATTATATGAAATTGAAAAAAATAAGGTATGCTCTAAGGTTATAGTTTCTTTATTTAAAACCGATTGATGATTTGCATTGGTGTAGAGAAATAAACTGTCGTGTATAGGGGCATCTACTTCGCTGACTATAGCATTGTGTTTGGAACTGTGAGTGGTCAGTCCTTGAGCATATTCTAAGCGAGGATCATATTGAAACTGAATTTTTGGATTTCCTTTAAGCGGTTTGATAAAGCGAATCAACTCAGGAGGAGCGTAATACTGCCCATTTTCCATTTGAAAGCGAGGCATAAAATCGATTAGTTCAAAGGCTTCTTCTTTGCTTTCAAAACGAGTAGCAAGGATGCAAGAGTCACCAGAGTATTTTTGAGAGATTTCAAATTTTGATTCGGTTACCAATTCAAAACTTCCTCCTTTGTCATTGTCGAGAATTTTAGCAAAGATAGAGGGCGAGTCAAATTTTGGAAGGCAACACCAATCGATTGATCCGTTTTCATTGATTAAGGCAGCAGACTTACAATTTCCAATTATTCCGAAATTCATGTTCTTAGTTGAGTTCATAAAATCAATTTTAGTCTGTTAGGTGATACCATTCCAAATGGAAATTCAAATATGTCAAAAATTACCCTATTTATATACCCTTGACTTCATCAAAATTTCGCGATAATTAAAATTTATTAAAAACAGCCTCTTGTATGAAGAATTCACATTTAAACTCATCGAAGATTTGTAATTCCAAATTATTTTAAATTCTATAGATGGATGTTAGCGATTCCCTATTTTTTCTTTTAACTTGAAATTCAAGACTCAAATTATGCCAAAAAACATCATTGTTTCTAACCGCTTGCCTGTCCAAGCACAAAAGGGGAATGACTCATGGTCATTTACTCCTACAAGTGGAGGCTTGGCTACAGGAATGAAATCCGTACACCAAGAAGGTGATTCTTTATGGGTAGGCTGGCCAGGAATAAGTTCAGATATCCTCGACAAAAAAAGTAAAAATCAAATAACTCAAGATTTAGCTGAGAACCAATTGTATCCAGTTTTTTTAAATGAAGATGAATTGGATAATTTTTATTTTGGTTTTTCAAACAAATGTCTTTGGCCTTTATTTCATTATTTTATCGAATACCATCAGTTTGACAACAAACAATGGGAATACTATATACAGGTGAATCAAAAATTTGCCGATGCAGTTTTGGAGGTTATTGAGGACGGTGATATTGTTTGGGTTCATGACTATCAGTTGATGTTGTGTCCACAAATGATAAAAGATGTAAATCCAGAGGTAACCATTGGTTTCTTTTTACATATTCCCTTTCCTTCTTTTGAAATTTTTAGAATTTTTCCAGAAAGAGAACGCTTGCTTAACGGCTTATTGGGATCAGATTTAATAGGCTTTCACACTTATGATTACGAAAGACACTTTTTGAGTTCTGTTAAACGGATACTCAACTTTGAAGTCAATTTTAACATTATACTGCATCACGGTCGTGAAATTGTAGTCAACACCTTTCCTATGGGAATTGATTATAAAAAATTTGAAGGTGCAGCAGTTGAAAATTTAAAGAATAGTTCTTTAGAAAGCTCTGAATTGAAAAAGCAAATTAGCGCTCATAAATTAGAGAATAAAGGAAAGTTAATTTTATCAATAGACCGTTTAGATTATACCAAAGGAGTGGTAAATCGATTACTCGCTTTTGAACGATTTTTGGATACCTATCTAGAATATCATGATAAAATTCGCCTGGTGATGTTGGCAGTACCTTCTAGGTCGAAGGTGTCACAGTACCAACAATTAAAAAGGCAAACAGATGAGGTTGTAGGAAGAATAAATGGAAAATTTGCAACTGTCAATTGGACACCGGTTTGGTATTACTACCGCTCCATGCAATTTGAAAATCTTATAGATCTTTATGTTTCCTCAGATGTTGCAATGATCACTCCCCTTAGAGACGGGATGAATCTTGTAGCCAAAGAATACCTTGCAACTCGAGTTGAAAATGACGGTGTCCTCATATTAAGTGAATTGGCAGGCTCCTCAAAAGAACTGCCACAAGCTTTATTAGTCAATCCTTTTGATATCGAACAATTAGCTCAATCCATTAAAACTGCGATTGAAATGCCACTCAAGGAACAGCAAGAGCGCAATACTATTTCGAGGAAAAGAATTCGACGATATGATATTGATAAATGGTCTTCGAACTTTATGAATGCACTTAATGAAGTTGCTAACAAAGAATCCAGTTCTCAGGTACAGTTGGTCAATACGGCTGTTTCTACTAAAATAACCCAGGCATTTAGCAAAGCCAAGAATAAATTGTTGCTTTTAGATTACGACGGTACATTGGTTGGTTTTCACGAAAATCCAAATAAAGCCGTTCCTACAGAAACTTTATTGAATTTACTAGAGGATTTAAGCAAGAAGGAAGGGATAGATGTGGTGATAATTAGTGGTCGTCCTCACGAGTTTTTGGAGCAACATTTTGCTCATCTCAATATTACTTTGGTAGCAGAACACGGACTGTTTTTAAAGAATCCCTCTACTGAATGGAATGAGAAAAAAGGCATGAGTGGTGAGTGGAAAGAGCATTTGCTGCCTGTATTAGATACTTTTACAGATAATACCCCTGGAACTTTTATTGAACACAAAACAAATTCTTTGGTATGGCATTATCGCAAAGCGGATCCTGAGTTGGGTATCGCTCGATCAGTTGAACTTAAAACTGTTCTTTCAAGTCTTTTGCCCAACGATCTGACACTCTTAGATGGCAATAAAGTTTTGGAACTTGTCCCTGCTAATATCAATAAAGGAGTTGTAGCCTTGGATATTTTCAATTCTAAAGATTATGATTTTGTACTGGTTGCCGGAGATGACGTAACGGATGAAAATATGTTTATGAACCTTCCTTCGGAGGTTTTTAAAATTAAAGTTGGTAAGAAAAAAACGGTGGCAGATTATTTCATTAGAAATTACACCAACTTTATTTCGCTTTTGAGTAAGCTGAGTTAGAAAAATAAACAACAGTTTATTTCACTTTTGAGAAATATTCATCCTGCAATTTTAAAGTCTGCTTATCCTCTTTTACAGCCTTGATAGCATTGGCTAGAGATTCAATGATGGAATCGGTCAATAACTTACCTAATTCTATAGATGAAACTTCTGCTTTGCCAGCATAGTGGTTTGGGTAAGCAGCATACCACCAAATTGCGGTATAAAGGTCATTAGAAAGTTGTAAGCGATTTTGATTTTCACCAGATTCTGAAGTACTCTTGTCCAATTTGACCAAATCAGGACGGAGGTAGAGTAAAGAGGAGGTTTCATTTTCACCGCCGTGCATATCAAACTTAGCTTCTGACTTTCTGAGTTGAGAAGCCTTTTCAGCCACGTCCTTGGGAGTTTTAGGATCAAAAAAGTATACTGCATAATCTCTCTTTTTTTCAAGCTGATTTTGAATAAAATAGCGGATCATTTGTGGATTACCTCCATGACCATTGACGATTATAATTTTCTTAAAACCGTTTCGACCAATTTCTTTACAAGTGGCTTCTAGAAGCTCCATAACCAAGCTGCTTGGTAATGAAAAGGTTCCATATTGCTGTTTGGCTTCGTTGATTTGCCCATAAAAATAATCTGGAAAAACGACGGCATACTCCTTTTTAGTTGCCCGTGCTGACCATTGCCTAACTTTGATGAGGTCTGACCCTATAGGTCCGTGAGGCCCGTGTTTTTCTAAAATACCTATAGGAAGAATGCAGGTGGAATCTGATTTTTGTAAAGCCATTTCCCAATCACTAGCAGTCAATTCGTCCCAACGACTTGGCAAGGTTTGAGACCAAGTGATAAGGGGAAAAAAAAGAAGGAAAGAGATGATTTTCATTTGAATGATTTTTATTTAATTTAAATTTAAAAAAGTATTTGTATAAAAAAGTAAAGTGAGCTCTTAAAAGGCTGTTTTTAATTATTCAGTTGAATAGCATATACAGTTTAATGGTATTTTGTATTTTAACTCACTTGCTTGAATTAAAACTAATTTTTCATGAAACCTAAACATTACTTTTTACTATCCTTAATTTCATTTCTTTTCACATTTTTTTCGACCCAAGCACAATCTGATATGTCAGCAGCTTATACTGCTGTAATCACTGGATTTGACTGGGGTCCAGCTGTCAATAAAGTCGTATTGAATTCTTCAATCCATTCAGAATCTTTACCAGCAGAAGATTTTCAAGTTCTGGTGAGTAGGAGTTCTGATACTGCTCCGATACCACCTCAATTTCAATCGGGCGAGAGAAGTGTTCTCAGAGCATTTACATCTGATGAAAAGGGTACTTATAAAGAAGAAGGAGAGTATATTACACTTTTACTTGCAGTTGCTCCAACCAATCCTTTGGGATCACCTATTCAATATTATAGAGGGGAGACCAGTGGTGGGAATATATGGATAGATTATAAGATGACCATTGTACATGTGCCAACCCAATCGATCTGGAATACTGAAAATAGCAGAATAATCCCTGTAATTGATGAGTTTGATACTTCTGGAACTTACGAACACACCGACGGAATAATCTTAACTTATGCTTCGTATTTGCCCCAGACCAATCAAGGTAAAACCCCGTTGATTATTTGGCTTCATGGAGGTGGAGAAGGAGGTACAGATCCTACCATTCCTCTGATTGCTAATAAGGCCTATAATTATGCTTCTCCAGAAATTCAAAGGTACTTTAACGGAGCTGCCGTGCTCGTACCTCAAACTCCTACCCGATGGATGCATGGAGTGACCTCAAGCTATACTAGAGGTCAAGAAGATGATATTTATCACAAAGCATTAATGGGATTAATTCAGCGTTTTGTGGAAGAAAATCCCAATATAGATCAGAATAGAATATACGTAGGGGGTTGTTCCAATGGGGGCTATATGTCTTTAAAACTATTAATCGAAAATCCAAAATACTTTGCTGCTGGATACATTAGTGCTTTGGCTTATCACAACGAATTTGTATCTGAGGAGCAGCTTTTAAAGCTTAAAAACATCCCAATTTGGTTTGTCCATTCTCAAGACGACCCTACTACAGTGGCTGATAAAACCGCAACACCTCTTTACAAACGTTTAAAGCAAATTGGAAGTAAAAATGTGCATTACAGTCTATTTGACCGAGTTATTGACATTACGGGTCAATATGGTGGAGATAGTTTTTTATACAACGGACATTGGTCTTGGATCTATTTACATGACAATCAAGTCTTTTACGATTACGACAAAAAACCAGTGGTTTGGAAAGCTAAGCCTGTCAGCATTATGGAATGGATGGCAGCACAGCACAAATAGAATTTTACGTCCAGCTTACAACTATGCCGATCGGTGTTTATCTTGAATTTTGGTGCCTCGTGAGGATACTGTAAATTTCTTATAAGCCCTCAGGAGGCAAAATTAATTTAGGGATTTACCCCCTTTTTCACCAGTTCGAATTCGATAGGCCTCATCTACTGGAAGCACAAAGATTTTACCATCGCCGACCCGATCTGTTGCCGCAGATTTTAAGATGGCATTGATTGTAGGTTCTACAAAGTCATCATTGACAACGATCGAAATATAGCGTCTTTGAATTTCTGAAGTACTGTAGCTAATTCCTCGGTAAACATGGCCTTCTTTTTCATTACCTATACCCGTGACATCCCAGTAGCTAAAAAAATTGACTTCTACATTGTGAAGTGCTTCTTTTACTTCTTTAAACTTTGATTTTCTAATAATGGCTTCTATTTTTTTCATATTATTTATTTAAAAGTTATTCGTTTGAGGTATATGATTTAACTCCAAAAGATACTGCGTCAATTCCAGCCTTTTCTTCTTCCTTTGACACTCTAATCCCAACAGTGATTTTGAGGAGACTCATGACAACGTAAGTTAAGCAAAATGAAAATAGTGCAATACTTAATACGCCTATAATTTGTGCGAAAATAAGGGAAGTCCCTCCTCCATAAAAAAGATTAATGCTGCACATAAGGCAACCCAAATAGTGTTGATAGCAAAGGTTTGCTCAGTCATGGCGAAGAGATTTCTTCCATGAGAAAATAAACTATAGTTTAAGTTTAATTCTTAAGTTCAGCCAAAGTAGAAAAAAAATTAAACTAATCTCGCTGAGAAATAACATTGAGATTGTATTTGAGTACTGGTAAATTTTAAAGAGCAAAGGCAAGATATACATCACCAGAAGCAGTACCTAATTTTCCACCACCACAAGCAATAACAATATATTGTTTACCTTCTACTGTATAGGTAGAGGGCGTTGCAAAACCTGGGAATGGAAGTTTTGTTTCCCATAATAAGGCTCCAGTTTTTTTGTTGAATGCACGGAACATCCCATCTTTTGTTGCAGCTAAGAAAACCAATCCTCCTGCTGTAACCATCGGTCCTCCGTAGTTTTCAGTTCCAGTATGAAATCCTTTTTCTTTGAGTTCCTCAGTGTCTCCAATTGGTATTTTCCAAACAATTTTACCCGTATTCAAGTCAATAGCATTCAGCGTTCCCCAAGGAGGGCTTATTGCAGGATAGCCGTCTTTTGTTAAAAACTTATTGTAGCCTGTACTTGTATAGGGCATTTCCCAATAAGGATTTAATTCTTTGTCAGCAGCGTTATAAGCGAGTTCTTTTATATCGTTTAACAGAAGGACATAACTAGCCAGCACTTTTAAATCTGCTTCATGGAGTTGAGCAAATGCGGGCATCATTCGCCTTCCGTTTTTTATCAGTTCAGTAAAACTCAATTCGCTATATTTTTTTTCTACTCCTGCCAAGCTGGGATTGTTTCCACTTCCTTTTTGATCGACCCCATGACAGCTCATACAGTTTTTTTGGTATAGGCGCTTTCCAGCGCTAAAATTAGTTTCGGTTTTATTCGCATTTTCTTGCTGTTCGACCATGGTTAAAATCCACGGCATCTCATTTGAATTTATATAAAGCAAATTTGTTTCAGGGTCATAGGCTGGGCCACCCCACTCTGCACCGCCGTCATAACCAGGAAAAATAACGGTCCCCTTTTTTGTTGGAGGATTAAAAGTAAAACCAGTACTTAAAGATTGGAGTTTCAGTCTAATTTCTTCTTGCTCCTCTTTACTTACAAATGGATTTACGTCTTTTTCCGTAAAACGTTGACGAGCAAAAGGTTCGATATCGATGAGCCAGGGTTGAGTAGGTGATAACTTTTCTCCTTTGAGTTCTGAGATGTTGGGTACTGTGATTTCTTCAATTGGAAAAAGAGGTTTACCGTTTGTTCGGTCAAATAAAAAAACCAAACCTCCTTTTGTAGGCTGTGCGACTGCATCAATTTTTTCCCCATTTTGTTCTACCGTCACAAGTGCAGGTGCAGTTGGAAGGTCACGATCCCATACGTCGTGATGCACTGTTTGAAAGTGCCATATTTTTTTTCCAGTTGCAGCATCCAAAGCAAGTATGCTGTTGGCAAATAGGTTTTCACCTTTTCTTTTACCACCATAAAAGTCGTAAGATGCGGATCCGATAGGGGCGTAAACGATGCCTCTCTTTTCGTCAAGGCTAAATCCAGCCCAAGCATTTGCCCCACCAATATTTTTCCAAGCCTCTTTATCTTCCCAACTTTCATAGCCTTCTTCACCTGGTTTTGGTATGGTGTGAAACTTCCACCTTAGGGCTCCAGTATAAACATCATAAGCTCTAATATACCCGGGGGCAGCAACAGCGCCTTCGTTTACTCGTGAGCCTATGATTATCAAGTCTTGAAATATTATTCCAGGGCTGGTCATCGCGATATACATTTGAGAAGTATCACGATCTAAATCCTTATGCAAATCAAGCTTGCCATTATTGGCAAAACCTTCAATAGGAAGTCCTGTATCAGCATCGATACAAAACAAGGTTGATCCTGCTGCATAGAATACTCTTTTGGAATTCTCATCGCTGTAGAAAGTTACCCCTCTACAAACATTCATAGAAAAATATCCAGTTCCTTGAACGGATTTAGCAGTTACATTAAAAGGATCAAACAACCACTTTTGTTTACCAGTTTTAGCATTTAAAGCAAATAGTTTAAGCTTAGGAGAAACCCCATACAAAACGGTGTCAATAACTATAGGATTGGCTTGAATTTGGGTAAATTTTTCATGGTCTTGAGTTTTAAATTCCCAAACGGGATTTAGTTTTTTGACATTTGAAGTGTCAATCTGGGTTAAAGCAGAGTAGCGTATATTTTCTTTGGAGCCTCCATATACCTCCCAACTCTTGTATTTTGGAGCTGACGATTCACAACTTAGGCAAAAAAATAAAGTTGTTAAAAATAGAAAGACAGCCCAATGAAGTTTTGTAGTAAAAAATATTTCTTTAAAGGATATCATAGTATAAGATTCACTTCAAATTGTAGAAGCTCTAATTTATAAATATAAGAAAAGCACTCAATTTCAGCGTTTTTTAAGATATTGTTATAGATTTTTTATTCACCAATAACAGTAATAACAAGACTTCTACTTGTTGCTGAATTTCGATGTTCACACAAATATATTCCTTGCCATATGCCCCATTGGGGAATCCCCTTGTCAATCGGAAAACTTACACTGCTGCCCAAAAGACTGCTTTTAATATGTGAGGTCATGTCGTCTGGACCCTCTTCAGTGTGTAGAAAATTGGGATTATCTTCTGAAACCAGTTGATTAAAAAACATTTCAAAATCGCTTCTTACAGTTGGATCAGCATTTTCGTTAATTGTTAAACTCGCTGAAGTATGTTGAATAAATACTTGAACCACTCCAGTTACTTTGGGGAGTTCTTTAACTACCACGTTGCTTATCAAGTGAAAACCTCTTGAATATGCTACTAATTGAATTTTTTTTTGGAAGACCATCAATGGAATAAAAGTTCTAGAGCATTATCTTTTGCCCAGATGCACAAGCCTTGTAAATGGCGTCTATAATTTTCATGTCTTTTAGACCTTCTTCCCCATTTACTGCTACAGGTGCTTTTTCATTATTTAAGATGATACCTGCCATAGCATCCATTTGGACAGTTTGATGTGTTACTATTGCTCCTTTTAAAGGGCCAAGATGTGTTTTCCCTATGATTGGGCCGTAGCCAGTTGAGGGCTGCATTTCTACATGACCTTTAGTCCCATTGAGATAAAAGCGATCTAAATCTCTCATGCTGTAAGTTGAAAGGCATGAGGCCACTGCACCACTAGGGAAACCCATTTGAAATTGTATGGTTTCATCCACACCTTCTTTAAACTTTATTGGGTCTGTTTTTGTCTCTTGGGCAGTTACCCAGTCAGGTTCTTCTCCAATCATATAGCGTGCTCCGTTGATTGAGTAAATCCCTATATCCATCATGGCTCCTCCACCTGCGAGTTCCTTATTAAGGCGCCATTGGTTTGGATTACCTATACGAAAACCGGACAAGCCTTGAAAAAACATAATCTTACCTAAGGCTCCTGATTTTCTAAGGCTAATAGCTTCCAATGTCTTTGGCTCAAAATGCATACGGTAACCGATGAGTAACTTGACATTTGCTTTTTTACAAGCATTAATCATTTTTTGACCTTCTTCAGCATTGATTGCCATGGGTTTTTCACAAATCACATGCTTGCCCGCTTCTGCGACTTGAATAGCTTGTTGACAATGCAATGCATTTGGTGTAATGATATAAACTGCATTTATGTCTGGATTTGATTTAATTTCTTCAATAGTATCGTAGTTATAGCAATTTTTATCCGGTATACCATAACGTGCTTGCCAGTCTGTTATTTTGGAGGGAGTTCCGCTCACTACTCCTGTTATTTTTGCCCGAGTACAATACTCCATGGCTCTTGCCACTCTGTTCGCATAGCTGCCTAATCCCATAATAGCTACCCGAAGTAATGTATCGTCTTGAGATGAAAAGGTGTTTTCAAAAAAGGGATGAGATTTTGAAATCAATGGAAGCGAAGCTGCACTGATACCTGTGCTTTGGATGAATTTTCTACGTGAAATCATAATCTTTTAATTTACATTATTTCAATTTAATTAAAATTTTGATGGATTCCATCTCTTTAACTAAACTTAACTTCGTTGAATTAAAAAAAATTAACCCCCTTTATCTCTTTAAATAAATTTTGTAAGTTTATTTGAAACTATAAGCCTTAGGGGAGATCTAAATCAAAATGAAACGCAAAAAATTTTTATCACAAATAGGAACAACATTTGCGGCAGCAGCTTTGGCTCCTAATTTAATTTCATGTGTTCAGAAGCAAGCTCAAAAGATAAGAGGCTTAAAGAATTGGGCCGGGAATTATACTTATCAAGCAGATGAGGTTCGGTATCCTCAGACTGTTGAAGAATTAGCGAAACTTTTAAAGTCACAAACCAAGAGTAAAGCTCTTGGGACCCAACATTGCTTTAACGATATAGCAGATACTCCAGGAATGCAATTGAGCACTAGAAATTTAAATTCAATTATTGAGCTCAACCAAGCATCTTCCTTTGTAATTGTAGAGTCAGGGATTAAGTACGGGGATCTAGGAAAAGAGCTTCACAGTAAAGGTTGGGCACTTCATAACTTAGCTTCTCTGCCCCATATTTCTGTTGGGGGTTCGTGTGCCACAGCAACCCACGGATCTGGAGTTAAAAATGGAAATTTAGCAACTGCACTTCAAGGATTTGAATTACTAACTCCAGACGGAGACTTGCTTTGGGTAGATCCAGAAACAAATGCAGATTTGTTTTATGCTGGAGGGGTGAGTATGGGGTCTTTAGGGATCATGACAAAAGTAAAATTAGCCATTCAACCAACCTTCGAGGTATCTCAAAGAGTCTTCGAAAACTTACCGATGGATGCCCTAAAGGAAAATTTTGACACCATTATGAGTGCAGGCTATAGCGTTAGTTTTTTTACACATTGGTTGGATAAAAACATCAATCAAGTTTGGGTAAAATCAAGAGAAGATAAACTAGGGGAAATCCCTTCTGATTTTTATGGAGCTACTCCAGCGACAGCAGATTTACACCCGATTAAAGTTAATTCACCGGTCAATTGTACTCCTCAAATGGGTGTACCAGGACCTTGGCACGAGCGATTACCCCATTTTAAAATGGATTTTACTCCCAGTAATGGCGATGAACTGCAATCCGAATTCTTTGTTGGACGAGAAAATGCATATGAGGCCATAATGGCAATAGAAGCACTTCATGACAAAGTTGCCCCACTACTTTTTGTTACAGAAATACGCTGTATAGCAGCGGACAATTTTTGGATGAGTACAGCTTACCAAAGAGAAAGTATAGCCATCCATTTCACATGGAAGCCTGATACGGCTGGGGTGCTTGCCATTTTACCAGAGATTCAAGCTGCCCTTAAACCATTTGAAGCCCGTCCGCATTGGGGTAAAATCTTTACACTGCCAGCTGAGGAATTAAAAGCTCGATATCCAAAGTTTGAAGAGTTTATATCCCTCAAAAAAGAGTTGGATCCACAGGGGATACTCAACAACTCTTATTTAGACAAAGCACTTAAAATTAGTTGATTACCTTCTAACAAATCCACCAATAGAAGTCCTGTATTCAATTACAAAACCATTTGCTTTGGCAAAGGTTTTAAAGGCTTCAGTTGGATTTCCAACGGTGATAAACCGTTCAATTTCAAACATCTTAAAAAAGGTTTCAAAATTAGGACCGTTTATAAAATCTATCCCGTGTTGTGTAGCATCTTGACTGTTTTTATAACGCTCTATAAGGGTAACTTTTTTCCCATCTTCTGAAATGTAGTATCCGTAAACTATTGAAGGTTCTCTTTGGACTATAAAATCTGAAAGGTATTGAGTAAACTCACCGATTTTATCTTTTGAACTTTTAGTTTTTAACTCAATGATGAAAGTGACTTCAGATGAATTGTCATTTTCTACTGCCAAAGTATTTTTTACACCGATAGAATTCATTAACCCTGTAGCGTCAAAAAAATCGCCTTGGGCAATAATTTTTCCATCATTGTCGAAGTTAAAAAAGTGATAGGTTCTAAGAGGTTTGGTTTTTTTTCCAGTGTTGGAATCCACAGAATTCCATGTTCCATAAGTCCGAACGCTTCCATCAAGCACGCCATTAGCGTCCGTGCCGGGAAGCCAAACTTCTGGGGTGTACTTCAAAGCTTCAAAAGAACTGTGATACATTTTTAACAACTCTTGAAACTCATTTTTACCCATTGGACTCATTTCATAAGATGGCGGTGAATAAACGAGGTCTTCAGAAAAATACCCCATCTGTTCCTCTAGATTTTCTGATTCAAATAGGCTAAATGTTTTTTGGGCAGTTGCCAAGTTTTTTTGGTAATTGACATTGCTGTTACAACCAACAAAAAGTAGAGCAGCAACAAAAATTGAAGAAAATAATTTCATAGGAATTGGATATATGGTTTATGTTTAGTCTAAAGTAAGAAGATTTTACACTCTATCAAATCTTTTTAGAATGAACTGATTTATTAAAAAACTAAAGGAAGCATTGTATTCAGTCATCAGAGCATCACCATCGCCAGACAATACTATGGCTTCACCAGCACAATCTCCACCTTGATCATTAACATTAATATTTCCCCACTCAATTTCACCTGTTTAACTTAGCTTGACGAGATTTACAACTCATTGTTTGGGCAGTTATTTCACTTTTTATGATTTGAAAATGTTTAATTTTATAAGTATGTAAACTTTCCAATAGATTTCAAAATGAAAAAAATCATTTGCATTTTCATTCTTGGTTTTCTGATCAATTGTCAATCGGTGACTGAAAATGAGTCACGACCAAATATAATTTTGATTTTAACAGACGATCAAGGATGGGGAGATTTGAGCATTAATGGGAATCAAGATTTATTAACTCCAAATATAGATCAGTTAGCGTTTGATGGAGTTCGTTTTGATAGGTTTTATGTTAGCCCAGTTTGTTCTCCAACGCGTGCTGAAATTCTGACAGGAAGACATCACGTTAGGACAGGGGTATATGATGTTTCTAAAGGAGGAGAGAGAATTGATTTAGATGAAGAACTCATTTCAGAGGTTTTTAAAAATAATGGCTATAAAACAGCAGCCTATGGGAAATGGCACAATGGGATGCAAGCACCCTATCACCCAAACACTCGAGGTTTTGATGATTTTTACGGCTTTTGCTCTGGACATTGGGGAAATTATTTCAATCCACTTTTAGAACACAATGGCGAACTCGTGAGAGGAGAAGGATTTATAATAGATGATTTCACTAATCGAGGATTAGAATTTATTGAATACAATAAAGAGAATCCTTTTTTCCTTTATTTACCTTTCAACACTCCTCATAGTCCAATGCAAGTTCCTGATAAATTTTGGAAAAAGTTTGAAGCAAAAAGTCTCATTCAAAGTGGAGACTCAAGAATTTATAACAGTTCCAAAGATAGTGGGATTGATACGATCAATAGATTAAATCACACAAGGGCTGCGCTGGCTATGTGTGAAAATATTGATTGGAATATTGGAAGAATAAATAAAAAATTAAAAGACTTGGGAATTTTAGAAAATACAATCATTGTATTTCTATCCGATAATGGACCAAATGGAAATAGGTGGAACGACGGAATGAAAGGGATAAAAGGATCTACAGATGAAGGAGGCGTAAGATCACCTTTAATCATTAAATGGGAGGGAAACTTGCCTAAGGGTAAAATTGTAAAAAAAATCAGTGCAGCTATCGATTTATTACCAACTTTAAAAGATTTGGTCAATATCAATGATTTACCGAAAAATAAATTAGATGGATTGAGTCTTAAAGGTTTAATTTATGGAGAAGATATCCCTACGGAAGACAGAACTATTTTTAACTATTGGATAGGAAGATTAAGTCTTAGAAAACAAAAATTTAGACTTGACCATAACGATAATCTTTTTGATATGGAGAATGATCCAAATCAATATGAAGAGGTCTCAAATGTTTTCCCTGAAATTTTTCAATCCATGAAGAATGAAAAAATAAAATGGAGACAAACAGTTTGGAACGAACTTCCAGAAAAAGATGAAAGACCATTTATAATAGGTCATCCTAAAATGCTGTATACTCAAATTCCAGCGAGAGATGCAAACGCAAATGGAAACATTAAGAGATCAAATTATTATCCAAATTGCAGTTTTATGACGAATTGGATTGACATTAATGATTCAATTACTTGGCAAGTAGAAGTTGCTGAGGATGGAGATTTTGAAGTGGTTATTTATTATAGCTGTGCAGAAGATGCAATTGGCTCTCAATTTGAATTAACTTTTGGGGAATCTAAACTTATAGGTGAAATTAATAATTCTCACGATCCTGAAGAATACGGAAAAAACCAAGATCGTTCTCCAAGAATAGAATCTTATGTTAAAGACTTTAGACCTTTAAATGTTGGAAAAATTAAGTTAAAAAAAGGAATGGGAACCTTGAAGTTAAAAGGCATTAAAAAGACAGGGAAAGAATTAATGGATTTTAGGCTTTTAATGTTAAAAAGAGTTTAATATGCTTATTCAGTAAGTTTCTTTTAAGAAGAAATATAAGAGGTAATTCTATTTCAAGCCTTAACTTTTGATGACAACTGAATTAAATTTCAATAGCTACGTGAATTACTATCCAAGGTCTAAATCGGGAGGTATATCCTTTTTTATTTAGTAAATTTTGAAAAGTTGCAGCCCAAATGAAAAAAAATGTGTGTTTAGACGGTTTGACTGTAACAATTAACAAGGATAAGTGTCTATAAAATAAAACGCTATGAAAAAATTACTATTTGTATTTACAGTTCTTCTAATTCTTAACTCATGTTCATCCTTTAAATCAGGTCTAATAATTCCTGCCAATCATACATTCTTGTTGGGAGAATTCAATGATAAATACTATTCTGCAGAGTTGATCAATAAATCAAACTTGACAGTCATTGTGAAAGCTGTAGACAAGAGTTCTGGAGAGCAAACTCAGAGTTTCGCTTTGGTACCTGAAGAAAAAACCAAAGTATATATCAGTAAAGAGGAAACCGTTTATTTTGAAAATGAGAATGGAACAGAAGTAAAGGTTGATGTGATTCTTAGCAAGGGTGTAGAAGGGATGCGTTATATCAATAATAAATAAAAAACGGCTACACTTTATAAAAGTATAACCGTTTTATTGTTTTAGTAGCGAGGGCATGCCAGTGCGCCTTTGGCGTAACTCGAACCTGCGTCCGCCTCAGGCGGATAAGAGCCCATCAGAGTAAATTTTGATAAATCCATTTTCTACCAACACCAGACTTCAGGAATTTTTCTCTAGCTAGAGCATTTTTCTTAGAATCAAAAAAATCAACGTGAATTACTATCTAAGGTCTAAACCGGGAGGTATATCCTTTTTTACTTAGGAAATTATGCGAATAAAATTGTTGAATCAAATTTGAGGTATACCCTATGTATATTTTTTGATGCTGAGCACTGTGCAATATGTAAACGACAAACTCATTCATGGGGCAAAAAAAACCCTTCATGTTTGAAGGGTTTAGTAGCGAGGGCAGGACTCGAACCTGCGACCTTCGGGTTATGAGCCCGACGAGCTACCACTGCTCTACCTCGCGATTTGAAATGCAAATTTACAACTTTATCACTTGCTGTGCAACTTCATTAACCTTAGAATTTATGGGGCGTATTTTCATTATTTACTGGAGCTGTCAAAATCTTTAATGATTTGAATCAAACCCTTGCATAGAATAAAGTACTTTTGCACTCAAATAAAGTATATGAGCAGTATTGTTGCCATAGTAGGTAGACCCAATGTAGGAAAATCCACCTTTTTTAACCGGATGATTCAAAAGCGTGAAGCTATTGTTGATGCGGTAAGTGGTGTTACCCGCGACCGCCATTATGGGAAGTCTGACTGGAATGGACGTGTCTTTACTTTAATCGATACTGGGGGATATGTAGAACGCAGCGATGATATTTTCCAAAAAGAAATTGACAAACAGGTCAACTTGGCAATTGATGAAGCCGACGCCATCATTTTTATGGTAGACGCTACTGATGGAGTCACGGGTATGGATGAAACCATGGCGCAACTGCTAAGACGAGCACAAAAGCCAATTTTTCTTGTACTTAACAAGGTTGACAATGCTCTGCATAGGGAAAACACTTTAGAATTTTACGCTTTAGGATTTGAGCAGCTTTACCCCATTTCAAGCATCAACGGGAGCGGAAGTGGAGAATTATTAGATGACCTCATTGAAAGCCTTCCTAAAGAGCAAGAGAATGAGGAAGATGCCCTCCCTCGATTTGCCGTTGTCGGACGACCGAATGCTGGGAAATCATCTTTTATCAATGCACTAATTGGAGAAGACCGATATATAGTTACAGATATTGCAGGGACTACTCGTGACAGCATAGATACTCAGTACAATCGTTTTGGTTTTGACTTTAAATTAGTTGATACTGCTGGAATTAGACGCAAGTCTAAAGTAAAGGAAGATATTGAATTTTATTCCGTTATGCGTTCTGTTCGTGCCATTGAAAATGCTGATGTTTGTCTATTAGTCGTTGATGGGACACGAGGATTTGACGGTCAGGTTCAAAATATTTTTTGGCTGGCTCACCGAAATAATAAGGGCATAGTTATACTGGTTAACAAATGGGACTTAGTGGAAAAAGACACCAACGCAGCCAAGCAATTTGAGGCGGCAATTCAAAAGGAAATTGCTCCCTTTACAGATGTCCCAATACTTTTTATTTCCTCATTGACCAAGCAGCGAATTTTTAAAGCTGTAGAAACGGCAGTAGAGGTCTATAAAAATCGCTCCTACAGAATTCCTACCAAAGAATTCAATAACCAGATGCTTCCCATAATCGAAAAATTTCCACCGCCTTCTTACAAAGGAAAATTTGTAAAAATTAAATTTTGTACTCAACTACCAACGCCATATCCTCAGTTTGCTTTTTTCTGTAATCTTCCTCAATATGTCAAGGATCCTTATAAAAGATTTTTAGAGAATAAATTGCGATCGATTTACGATTTTAAGGGAATTCCGGTACAGATATTTTTTAGAAAAAAATAGTTTACATCTTTTCTTTTAACTGAATTAAAGAAGCTTTTACCCCTTCCAATTTAGCAAGTAGCTCTTCTTTAGAGCCTGGCTTAGACCTCAATTGCAATTGTTTTTTTGCTCCTTCTAGGGTCATGCCTTTTTCTTTGACCAAGTGGTAAATAAACTGGAGTGTTAAAATATTTTCTGGGGTATATTTTCGTGTACCGCTGGTCTTTTTTTTAGGCTGAATTTCTTTAAATTCTTTTTCCCAAAAGCGAAGTAAAGAAGGCTGAACATTAAATGCTTTTGCAACCTCACCGATTGAATAATATCTTTTATCAGGAAGGTTTATATGCATTTTAATCCATGGATTGGTTCTCTAGTCTAGACTGGGTAAGAAGCGCGTCAAATTCTTTTTGGGAAAGATTACCGTAGTAAAAATTTAAAGGATTGATTTTCTTTTTATCCTTAAATATTTCATAGTGTAAGTGAGGGCCAACAGATCGTCCTGTATTTCCAACATAACCGATGATGTCTCCCCGTTTTACTCTTTGTCCTCTTCTAACATTGTACTTACTTAAATGAGCGTACAGACTGATATATCCAAAGCCATGATCTATTCGAATATGTTTTCCGTATCCTGAGGAACGGTTGTCAGCACGTTTTACTACACCATTTCCCGTTGCGTAAATGGGAGTCCCTTTGCGTGCACTAAAATCCATACCATAGTGAAAACGTCTTTTTTTAGTAAAGGGATCAGTGCGGTAGCCATAACCTGAAGCCATTCGCGTCAAATCCTGATTTTTAATCGGCTGTATGGATGGAATTGCTTCGATAAGTTCGGCCTTATTTTCAGCCAGGCGTTCGATCTCGTCTAAAGATCGAGATTGGACTACTGTTTGCTTAGATAGAACATCAAGTCTTTTGGTTGTATTGATAATTAAATCAGAATTATCATAACCTTCAAGGTTTTTGTAGCGATTGACACCACCAAAACCAGCTCTTCTCTGTTCCTCGGGAATTGAGCTAGCTTCAAAATAAACCCTGTAAATATTATTGTCTCTTTCCTCTATATTTTCAACTACCGCCTCAATTTGATTTAACTTTTTACTTAAAATTTCAAATTGAAGCTCGTAATTCTCAAGAGCTCTTTTTTGGCTAATTTCTGCTGGAGTATTGATCCAGTCAGAATTTAATAAGATAAGCAGAGAGCTCAAGCCAAATACGAAAGAAGCGAGAATGAATAGTACAACATTCGAGATTCGCTTTTTGTTGGTAATTTCTATAGGTCTATAGGAAAGCGTCTCAGGATCGTAATAGTATTTAACTTTACTCATAAAGTTTTATAAATTTTCTTTTCTTTTGCAGTATCAATTTAAATACTCTCTCAAATTTATCAATTTTGAAAGAGATAAACCAATTATAAACCGTTGCAAAGATAAGCAACTTTAATTTTATAAGAGTAAAGGCATGAAATCCAACGAAGTAAGGCAGCAATTTTTAGATTTTTTTGCTTCAAAAGCACACAGCATCGTTCCTTCCGCGCCTATGGTCATTAAAGACGATCCAACTTTGATGTTTACCAACGCAGGAATGAACCCTTTTAAGGAGTATTTTTTAGGAAATGCCAAGCCGAGCTCAAATAGAATATCCGATACCCAAAAGTGCTTACGTGTATCTGGGAAACACAATGACCTTGAAGAGGTAGGTATAGATACCTATCACCATACTTTTTTCGAAATGCTCGGAAATTGGAGTTTTGGAGATTATTTTAAAAAAGAAGCTATAGAATGGGCATGGGAATTGCTAACCGAAGTTTATAAAATTGACCCTTCAAAATTATACGTAACAATTTTTGAAGGTGCCCCAGAAGAAGATATCGCTAAGGATACCGAAGCGTACGACTTTTGGAAAGCAATTTTACCCGAAGATCGGATTTTGTTGGGTAACAAGAAAGACAACTTCTGGGAAATGGGTGATCAAGGCCCTTGCGGTCCTTGTTCTGAAATCCATGTAGATATTCGCTCAGAAGAGGAAAAAAGTAAAACCCCTGGATCAGAATTGGTAAATAAGGACCATCCTCATGTAGTTGAAGTCTGGAATTTAGTCTTTATAGAATACAACCGTAAAGCCGATGGGAGCCTTGAAAAACTCCCCCAAAAGCATATTGATACAGGTATGGGCTTTGAACGCCTTTGTATGGTACTTCAAGACAAAAACTCCAATTACGACACTGATGTGTTTACACCTTTAATTCGTGAGATAGAGACCTTGACCAATTCTATTTACGGTAAAACTGAAAATACAGATCGAGCAATTCGAGTAATAGCTGATCACTTAAGAACTGTTTATTTTGCGATTGCCGATGGTCAATTACCAAGTAATAATGGAACAGGCTATGTGATTCGTAGAATTCTTAGAAGAGCAATTCGCTATGGTTTTACTTTTTTAAATCAGAAAGAACCCTTTATTCACAAACTTGTAGAAACTTTAAGCAAGCAAATGGGGAGTGCTTTTCCTGAGCTTATAAAAGAACAGCAATTGGCATTTAATGTGATTCGAGAAGAGGAGAGTTCGTTTTTGAAAACTTTAGACCAGGGCTTACTTCTTTTAGAGAGCATTCTTAAAAACGCAAAAAACAAAACGATTCCCGGAGCAAAAGCCTTTGAATTGTATGATACTTTTGGTTTTCCATTCGATTTGACTGCACTAATTGCTAGTGAAAGAGGATTTGAGGTAGATGAAAAAGGATTTGATTCGGCTATGGAAACCCAGAAATCACGGTCCAGAGCTGCTGCAGCATCCAAAACCGGAGATTGGGTTGTTTTAAGAGAAGATGATACAGAAGAGTTTGTCGGATATGATCATTTGACGACCCAAGTCAAGATTACTCGATATCGAAAAATGAGTTTGGCTAAAGAAGGTGATTTTTATCAATTGGTTTTTAATTTAACACCATTTTACCCTGAAGGAGGAGGTCAAGTAGGTGACAAAGGTTACTTGCAATCGACTAATGGTGATGTTTTTTATATTCTCAATACCCGTAAAGAAAATAATCTTATACTTCACCAAACAAAAACAATACCCGATCATTTAGATGCTAGCTTTAGTGCTGTAGTAGATGAAAAACAACGCAAGAGAACCTCTTGTAACCACACAGCCACTCACCTTATGCATCAGGCCTTGCGATCCGTTTTAGGAACCCATGTAGAGCAAAAGGGATCCATGGTGCACTCTGGGATGTTCAGATTTGATTTTTCTCATTTTTCAAAAGTAAGTAGTGACGAGCTAAAGGCAGTTGAACAATTTGTCAATGCCAGGATTCAAGAGCATATTGATCTGGAGGAAGATCGCAATACTCCCTATAATAAAGCTATTGAAAAAGGTGCGATGGCTCTTTTTGGAGAAAAGTACGGAGATACCGTTCGAACTATTCAATTTGGCCAGTCTATCGAATTATGCGGTGGAACACATGTAAAAAACACCTCAGAAATATGGCATTTTAAAATCATTTCAGAGGGAGCTGTCGCATCTGGGATTCGACGTATAGAGGCAATTACTGGCGATGCAGTAAAAACCTATTTTGAAAAACAGAGTGAATTGTTAGATAAGGTCAACAAACTGCTCAAGCAAAGTCAAGATCCTTTAAAGGCAATTGAATCACTTCAGTCTGAAAACACAGAATTAAAGAAAGAAATCACAGTACTTTCCAAATTAAAGGGGAAGTTACTCCAAGATGAGCTCAAATCTAAAGTTGAAGAGGTTGAGGGTGTATCTTTCGTTGCTGCAGAGGTTGATCTCGATGCCCAAGGAATGAAAGATTTATCATTTGAATTGGGAGGATCACTTGAACGAGCAATAGTCGTTTTAGGTTCCAAAAAATCAGGAAAAGCCTTGTTGAGCTGCTATATTTCAAAAGTATTGGTCAGTGATCAACAAAAAGATGCTGGTGCCATTGTTCGAAATCTTGGGAAGCATATACAGGGAGGAGGAGGAGGTCAAGCCTTTTTCGCAACAGCTGGAGGCAAAAATCCAGAGGGTATTACTGCTGCCCTAGCCGCTGCACGTGATGCTTGTTTTTCTTAGAGACTTTGAGGTGAAATGGGAGGGTAATTCCCAATAATCTCCTGAACAAAAAGAGCGATTCTTTCGTCTCTGTTTTTCATGTTTTCTTGTATCCCGCCACGACCTTTTCCTTGCCAGACAAGTTGCTTGCTTACGCCGTCAATCACGTTGATATAAAGGGTTCCTTCTGTTCGTGTACTTACAGTATTGTTTGTAGGTCCCCAAAGCCACGGATTGAAACCCCAGCCCCAACCCCAGCCCCAATTGCTGATGTTGTTGACGTAAATCTTTTCTTTTGTATGAGTGGTAAATCCAATTAAAATATCGGGTGTTTCAGACTTAGACAATCCTTTAGAGCTAAGCTCATTATCAATGGCCTTTAAAATTCGACGTTTGTCTAAATCAGAGATATCAATTTTATCAATTTGAGGTTTAAAAAAAGCGTAGGTCTTGTATTGAGAGAAGTCCACACTGCTGTCAAAATCAGAGTATACTCGAATAGAAGAACAGGAAACAAATAGTACAATCGCAAAAAAGAAAACTACATACTTCATATCAAATTAATTTATATCTGTTAATTATGCACTCAAAAAGTATGCCGAAAATTTAGTCCTGTCTAGGATCGTATCCGTAAGGACAATGACGGCAATTACTTTGACAACAATAACCTCTTTTTAAATGGTATTGTTGTGTAAAAACTTTGTACCCTTCTTCGGAAAGATAAAAGTCACCTTCTTCTAAAGGAGGTAGGCTCTGTGTCATTTTAATGTATTTTTGAGCATGACTTTTTTTAATGCTGTTAAAAGTACTACAAATCAATCTCTTGACATTCTAGAAGGTCACAGGATTACCGTAAAACGTGAAGATTTAATCCATAAAGTGGTTTCAGGGAATAAATTTAGAAAGTTAAGATACAATTTTGAAGATTATCTCTTGAATGATAAGGTGTCTGTTTTGACTTTTGGAGGAGCTTTTTCAAATCATCTAGCAGCCACTGCTTATGCAGGAAAAATGTGTAAAATTCCGACCATAGGTATTGTCAGAGGAGAAGAGTGGGAGAACAAAGTTGAAGGGAGTAGAACACTGAATTTTTGTCGAAGTCAAGGTATGGATTTAAGGTTTGTATCCAGAGCAGTTTACAGAGAAAAAGAAAAGGGCTCTTTAGTTAAAGAGCTTCAGTCAAAAATGAGAAATTTAGCCGTACTGCCTGAAGGAGGTACAAATGAGTTAGCTGTAAAAGGATGTGAAGAAATTCTGACAGAAGCAGATCAGCAGTTTGATGCAATTTGCTGCTGTATTGGAACTGGAGGTACTATGGCTGGATTAGTCAACAGCACCTTAAATCAACAGTTTGTACTTGGGTTTAATGCTTTAAACAATCCTGAGGTAAGTAAAACGATTAAAGCTTTTACTCAAAAAGAAAATTGGAGTGTATTTTCCAACTACACTTTTGGTGGTTATGCCAAGGTTTCAGAGGAGTTAATAGTTTTTATGAATAATTTTTATCAACAATATCAGATTCCTTTGGATCCAATCTACACTGGAAAAATGCTTTTTGGTATTTTTGATCTGATTAAAAGCAAGCAATGGTCATGGGGGAAGAATATTTTAGTAATTCACAGTGGAGGACTTCAGGGAATAGAACCGATGAATCTTCAGCTCAAAAAAAAGAGGCTCCCTCTTTTACATTATGGGGAGTGATCGCTCTTTTACTTGCAGTTATAACCTTGACATCATGTGGAGGTTCTAAAAAAGTGATTGAAGAAAGACAAAAACCTACTGTCAAAAAAGAAGTCTCCAAAGAAGTGAATACTAAAGAGAAAAGTCAACAGTCAGTAGCCCCGGTCAAAGTAATGACGAATAAAGACAAGATCAACGCCTATGTAGCGCTCTATGCCCCTATAGCACAAAAGGAGATGAAATCTTATGGAATTCCCGCAAGTATAACCTTGGCTCAAGGGATTTTAGAATCAGGAATGGGTTACGGACGACTTGCTGTTGAGGGGAATAATCATTTTGGAATCAAATGTCATAAAGGGTGGAACGGTAAGCGGATCTATCACGATGACGATGAAAAAGGGGAATGTTTTAGAGTGTATACCAAAGTAGAAAATTCATTCAGAGACCACTCCTTATTTCTAAAGGATCGAAGCCGCTATGCCTTTTTATTTGATATCAAGACCAGTCAATATAAAGCTTGGGCAAAAGGACTAAAAAAGGCAGGTTATGCGACTGATCCAAAATACCCCGACAAATTGATCAGTCTCATCGAACGTTTTGATTTGACTCGTTTTGACAAAAAATATCGAATGCTTGAAAAACCAAAAAAGAAAACTGTAATTCAGCGCGTTCACACTGTAAAAAAAGGGGATACCCTTTACTCGGTTTCTAAGCAGTACAACGTAACTGTTGAAAGAATTATCGAGTTAAATAAAATTCAAAACCAAACAATTTATTTGGGGCAATCCCTTAACATCCCTTCCAATCCCTAGACATGCAATATCAAAGAAGTAGTAGTTTATTTAAAGAAGCCCAAGCTGTAATTCCAGGAGGGGTAAACTCTCCAGTACGTGCTTTTAAATCAGTAGGAGGAACACCAATTTTTGTTGAACGTGCCAAGGGTGCATACCTCTATGATGCAGATGGAAATAAACTCATTGACTACATTTCGAGTTGGGGACCAATGATTTTAGGCCATGCGTTTACTCCAGTAATTGATGCAGTGAAACAAAGAGCAGATAAAGGAACTTCTTTTGGTATGCCCACTGCCTTGGAAACTGAAATAGCCAATTTAGCGCTTGAAATGGTTCCCAATATGGATAAAATCCGTTTTGTCAATTCGGGTACTGAGGCTTGTATGAGTGCTGTACGTTTGGCAAGGGGAGCGAGTGGAAAGGAAAAAATAATCAAATTTGCCGGTTGTTATCACGGACATTCCGATGCCTTTTTAATTCAAGCAGGGAGTGGAGCAGTAACATTTGGTAGCCCAAGCAGTCCAGGAGTAACCAAAGGAACAGCTCAAGATACTTTACTAGCTCCCTACAACAATATCGAAGCTGTTGAGCAACTCTTTCAGGAGTATCCAGATGAAATTGCTGCAATCATCATCGAGCCTGTTGCAGGAAATATGGGTTGTATTCCTCCCGCGGAGGGTTTTTTAGACGGGTTGAGAAAATTATGTGATCAGTTTGGATCCTATTTGATTTTTGACGAAGTGATGACTGGTTTTCGCTTGGCAAAAGGTGGAGCACAAGAATTATTAGGTGTAAAAGCAGATATTGTCACCTTTGGTAAGGTGATTGGTGGGGGTCTTCCCGTCGGTGCGTTTGCTGCAAGCGAGGAAATTATGAGTCATTTGGCACCAGAGGGCCCTGTCTATCAAGCAGGAACTTTAAGTGGTAATCCATTGGCTATGGCAGCAGGATTAGCCATGCTTCAAGCCTTAAATTCAGATGATGCATTATTTGACCGTATGGCAAAAAAAACTGAACGTTTACACAAGGGACTTGATAGCGTTCTTAAAGACGCTGGTTTGCCTTACCAGATTAACCGACTGGGATCCATGATTTCGGTTCACTTTACTGAAGTTGCAGTTACTGATTTTGAGAGTGCAGCCCATGGGAATAACGATCGATTTAAAAAGTATTTTCACGGTATGCTCGAACAAGGAATTTATCTTCCCCCCAGTGCTTTTGAAAGTTATTTTCTAAATGATGCATTGTCTAATTCTGACATAGATCAAACGGTTGAGGCTCTTGCGGTCATTGTAAAAAAACTATAGCCTTTTAGATATCTTGATTGCCTTTTTGGATTGTGATATTTTTTATATTTTCGATATCCTAACCAAATCTTAAAATCATGAAAAACCTCTACCTCTCCTTGGTATGTGTATGCATCGTTTTTGCGACACAAGCACAAGAGTATTTTGAAAGTCTTCCTGAAAACCCGGGTCCCAACGTCTGTTTTGCAAAATGTGTGGTCCCAGATGAATACCGTGAAGAAGTTGTCCGTGTTATGACAAAACCTGAATACACTGTTTTGGAACTCATACCTGCTGAATATGAAACAAAAAATGAAGAGATAAAAGTCAAGCCAGCTTCAATTAAATATTCAAATGTTCCTGCTGTTTATAGAACTGTTTACGATACTGTTTGGACCTTGGAACCTTACAATAAACTTAGCATTCTTCCCGCATCCTTTTCAGACGAATTTGAATCCGTAGAGATCAAACCTAAAACAGGTGCTTGGGTTGCAGGTGAAAAAGATCCAGATTGCCCTTCCATTGATCCAGCAGATTGTAGAATTTTTCATTATGTAGAAAATGAAGCGGTCACCAGAGATGTTCCAATTAAAAAAGTACTTCAACAAAGTCGAACTTCCTCAGAAAAAATTGACGGAAAATACAGACTCGTTGAGCGTCAAGTTGAGGTAAGCCCTGCAACTACAAAACAAGAGGAAATCCCTGCGAAAAAAAGATCTATAAAGAGAAGTGTTTTGGTAAAAGACGAGACTACTAAAGAAAGAACAATAGTTGCAGAATATACAGAAGTAATGAGAAAAGTCTTGGTAAAAAAAGGAGGGATGACAGCATGGAGACAAGTCCCTTGCGACATCCCTGAAAGAGGAATTATTCTTCCAATTCACTATGCGCTTGGAAGTGCAGCTCTAACGTCAGATTCTCGAAGAATTATAGATACTCATATTTTATCATTAATGCTCAAAGATGAAAATACAACTGTAGAAATCGGCTCTCATACCGACTCCAGAGGAAGTGCGGAATCCAATATGCGCCTCTCTGAAAGAAGAGCAAAATCTGTCGTGGATTACCTCATGTCAAAAGGAATATCACAAGACAGATTAATTGCAGTAGGCTACGGAGAAACAAAACTTTTAAACGACTGCGCCGATGGAGCAGATTGTTCAGAAGCCGCACATCAAGAGAATAGACGAACTGAATTCAAGGTGTTTTAGTTCTGACTAAAATTACTTTTTATTAGCTTTAGAAGCTTCTTCTCTTCCTCTTGAGTGCATATGCTTGTGGTGTGATTTAGATTGCTTTCCTTGATGAGCCCTTCGACGTTTTTTGGAATGTTGCATTTTTTTCCAAGCAGTAAATTGTTCCTCATTGAGGACGGTTTTTACCTCATTTTGTATTGCAATCTGATGATCTAGATGTTTGAGACGCATTTGATAATGCTCTTCTGAAGAAATATCCTGTTTTTTCTTTGGAGGTTGGGGACGTTGATTTTTTTTAAAAATTTCTGTGAGTAGTTTGCTTTGTTCTTCAGTAAGATCTAAAGCCAATTGCATTTTCTTGACGTGAAGTGTGATTCGCTCTTCTTGAGAGAGTTCTTTGTTCTGATGAAGGCGTTGTGCCGTTCCAATTAACGGTAGGGCAAGGGCAAAAAGGAAAATTAAATGTCTCATAATATTAAGTATTTTGTTTTCTCTTTTGATGGATAAAATACCTAATGGTTTAAAGTATTGAATTTAATTTAACATTTCTATAAAGAGGCCTTCTTCATTTTTGACAACTTTAACCACTTTCTTTTGGGTGAGCCCTTTTATGGAAGTATCCCATTTTTTATTACTTAAGCCCACTGCTGTTTTAACTGCTACTAACTCCTTTGAATCAGACTTTTTTATGGTATCTAACACTAATTTTTCTTCCTCATTAAGAGCTACAGATTGGCGTTCTGGTTTCATTTGAGGGAAAAACAACACCTCCTGTATGGAGCTGTTATTTGTCATTAACATGACCAATCGGTCAATTCCTATTCCTATTCCAGAAGTAGGAGGCATTCCGTATTCTAGTGCTCTGATAAAGTCATGATCGATAAACATGGCTTCATCATCGCCTTTCTCACTCAATGCCAATTGAGCTTCAAAACGTTCTTTTTGTTCGATTGGATCGTTAAGCTCAGAATATGCATTTGCCAATTCTTTTCCGTTTACCATTAATTCAAAACGCTCAGTGAGTTTGGGTTTAGTGCGGTGTTCTTTAGTCAATGGACTCATGGATTTGGGATAATCTATAATAAATGTTGGCTGTACGTAATGGTGTTCACATTTTTCACCAAAAATTTCATCGATTAGTTTTCCTTCTCCCATGGTTTCGTCAACTTCAATACCGAGATCTGTGGCTGTTTTACGCAATTCATTTTCGTTCATGTTAGAAACATCAATTCCTGTATGCGTTTGGATTGCTTCCAAGATTGGAACTCTGGGGTAGGGTGCTTTAAAGTCGATAGTGTGTTCTCCTACTTGAACCTGAGTGTTTTGATTCAAATCAAAAGCGATCTTTTCCAATAAGTTTTCGGTAGTATTCATCATCCAGAAGTAGTCCTTGTATGCAACATACAACTCCATAACGGTAAATTCTGGATTGTGGGTACGATCCATTCCCTCATTTCTAAAATCTTTAGCAAACTCAAACACTCCTTCAAAACCTCCGACAATGAGTCGCTTGAGATATAATTCGTTTGCAATACGCAAATAAAGCGGAATATTGAGTGCATTGTGATGGGTCACAAAAGGACGTGCAGCTGCTCCACCTGGAATAGGTTGTAAAATAGGAGTTTCAACTTCTAGATACCCTTTTTCAGTTAAGAAGTTTCGAATACTGGTGGTAATTTGCGAGCGTTGGATAAAGGTATTTTTTACCTGTGGGTTGACAATCAAATCCACATAGCGTTGGCGGTACCTCAGTTCAGCATCGTTAAATTCATCATAAGTATTCCCATCTGCATCTGTTTTTGGGAGAGGAAGTGGGCGTATGGTTTTGTTTAGAAGGGTAAACTTGCTAACCTTTACCGTTTGTTCTCCAACCATGGTAGTAAAAAGAGTCCCTTCAACTCCAATAATATCACCGATATCAAGTAATTTTTTATACACTTCGTTGTAAAGTGTTTTATCGTCTGAAGGACAAATTTCATCTCGATTAAAGTAGACTTGGATTTTACCTTGGCTATCCTGAAGCTCAGCAAAACTTGCTTTTCCTTGAATTCTTCTAGACATTAGGCGTCCAGCCAACACCACTTTTTTAGCTTCCTGATATTGAACAGGGAGGTCGTTAGAATAAAAATTTACGGTGAAAAGTGCAGCGGGATAAGGGTTGATTCCTAGTTTTTTAAGTTCTTCCAGTTTTTCTCTTCGAATAAGTTCCTGTTCGGAAAGCTTTGCCATATAATCGGTATTTGTCGCAAAGATAAGCAGACTAAAAAAATCTAAGGAGTCAAATTTTATATCTTTGTACCAATAGCATTTTATATGAGTTTTTTTCGCGTATTGTTGTCTATTTTATTTCCCCCTCTTGCTGTCATTGATCAAGGATGCGGTTCGGTATTCATTGTCTTCATCCTGACCTTGTGTGGCTGGGTTCCTGGGGTTATCGCTGCTTTAGTGATTTTGAATAATCCTGAACGTTGGAGCTCCAACAGATAAAGACTTAAATGGGAAAAAATAAGACGATTAAAATTATCGATCTAGGGCACAATTCCTACAGTGAAAGTCTTGAGGTCCAAGAAAACTATTTCAACGGAACCATTAGCTTAAAACGGTCCAATAGAAAAACGGACAATCCCCAACCTACCCATAATTATTTACTTTGGGTGGAACATCCTCCCGTCTTTACCCTTGGGAAAAGTGGGAAAATGGAGCATTTATTGGTGGATAAGGAGGCCTTAGCTGAAAAAGGAATTGAATTTTACCAAACCAATAGAGGAGGCGATATTACTTTTCACGGTCCAGGTCAATTAGTAGTCTATCCCATTTTTGACTTGGATAATTTTTTTACAGATATTCATAAATACCTCCGCTTTTTAGAGGAGGCTGTAATTGAAACCCTAAAAGAATACGGGCTAAACGGCTCAAGAAGTCAAGGTGAAACTGGAGTTTGGCTAGAAGTAGGGACACCCTTTGCGAGAAAAATATGTGCTATGGGAGTACGAGCGAGTCGTTGGGTAACTATGCATGGACTGGCTTTTAATATCAATACAGACTTGAGTTATTTTGACCATATAGTGCCTTGTGGAATTCAAGGGAAAGGAGTTACCTCTCTATCAAAAGAATTGAGGAGGGAAATTGGTTTAGAAGAAGTCAAAGAAAAATTAAAAACGCATCTCGGGCGTTTATTTGAGGCAGATTGGACTGAGGATTAATTCATTTCGTAGATTATAAATCCATCACTTTCAGACTGTACTACCATTTCCACAGCACCATCAGCATCAGCATTACTTAAATCTGGGGTTGCAGTTCCATAAACAGGAAAACCACCTACCGAACTACCATTACTTAAATAAGCATAAATTTTTTGAGTATCCAATTCAGTAAAGACAACATAAATGGTGTTTTTGATATAGTGAATTTTAGGACTGGTATAGCGACCAAAAGGAAGTGTTACAGGAATCCCTTTAATGATAAGATTATTGCCATCTAAAGTGACCAAAGATTTGGTGCTCATGTCTATTTGATGATCTTCTCCCAGCGCTAAACTGCTTCTGAGAATATTCCCCTTGGAATCTATTTGATACATATCTCCATTTTCGGTTGTGCCAGCGAAAGTATTGCGGTACTCAAATATCGGATTATTTGATGTTTTGACAGCATCTTTTAACTTGATTCTATCAGTCCCTTGGCGGTTGAGGATTCTAACACGTCCTGCTTTAGATTGAAGTACTATGTAGTCCCTTGAACCAAATCGAATGTGTTTTGGAGGATGCATCAATCCATTTTTTAGTGTTTTTAATCGAAAGCCGCTTACGTTTTTACCTCGATTATCAATCATTCTAATCTTTTTACCGTCCACAATTAAAAAGCGGTAATTTCTGTTTAGATCGTAATCAAATACTGCCAAATGTTTTGGGCTTTCTCCAGTCAGTTTCATGTCAAAAGGAGGAACAACTTTTCCGTTTCGGTCTAATATTTGAAAACGGTCAGCAGTTCTAAAAGCCATTTGGAGCCGTCTGTTTTTATAAAGATCTACTTGTTCAATGGAACCAATGATTTGTCCTGAAAGTTGTTTTTTCCAGTATAATTTCCCCGTATTTGAAAATAAATAGAGTACGTTATTTTGATCTTGGACAACCACATCCATGGTTTTATTTCTGTGATTTTTTATCCATTGAGGTGCTCTTGAAGCTGGAGCATCAAGTGAAAAGCTGTACTGACTAACAACACTGTTTTTTTGGGGTGTAGTATTCTTTTTTTGAGCAGTCAAACGAGTTTGAATAAAATTACTTTCAGCGACCCCTTGAAGGACAAGTAGTGGAAAGTCACTGAGTTTAATTTTTTCCCAAGCAGCTCTTCGTTCAGTTGAAACCGCCCCCCATTTTTTTGTAAGGTTAGTGGTTTTTCCTAACCAGAGAAAGGTACTGTTGTCAGCGAGATCCTCACGTAAGGTTTTAAAATCCAGATCATTAAATAATGTTTTGTTGTCTAGATAATTTCCAATAATCTGCTTGAGTCGAGCCTGAGAATTTGAATACACAAGGAAATCGTCTAGTTGTGAACTCCATTTGGCATTGGTGTAAGATCCAATTGCATTTAAAAGGACATCCACATCTTCAGGGAATTCATGGCTAAAAATTGTCACCTCTCGAAAACTACCTTGAGGATCATCTGTTGAAAATAATTTAGGATGAATCGTTTCTGTGTTATTGAGGTGGAAAAGTACCGTTTGGTTTTCCTCTAATTGAATCCAGCCGATTTCATCTACTGCGCTTAGTAAGTCAAAGTTGATCTGGTTTAATGGAATGTTGAGGTGACGACTGTATTTTTTGAACTGGTCTTCCAATGCTTTATAGTCTGCAATTGAAAGTCCCAAGTACCCATCAAAATTTTGAGGGACTATCTGGGGGCTTAAGAGGCGCTGAGCATTTTGCCCTTTTAAGAGGGCAATTTTATCAGGAATGGAATCGTTGATAAAACTCACTCCATCTAGCGTAAAAGGTTCTTTTTTGGTGTTGAAATCAAAAGAGTACCAACTGGATCCCAAAAAGGGGAATAGCGATGTATTAGGGAATAGTTGGGCTAAAGCTTGGTCAAAACCTTGACGAATAAAAAGGTTTGAAGCAGCATTTTCATCGCTGATTTTTGCCAAATCATAAAGAATACCTTCCTGTATTCCTGGGCTGTCGTTTTGAATGTTTCGTATGCTATTTTCCAATATGAGTCTTGAACTACTACTTATTGAAATCCCTTTGATTAGGGTGTGGTAGGTTTTTTTACTATTGACTTCGGTAACTGCGACTTTTACTTTATCGTATTCAAAAGTTTCGCCCTCTGGCAGTTTGATACTGTCTTGAGGTTGAACAGTGTATAAAAAACTCACTCCCATACTTGATTTGCCTTCCGGAGTAAAGCACAGAAGTGCTTTTGATGGAAATTGAGTTGGCAACAGACTTAGGGTTTCGGAGTAGAGGGTTGACTCAAGTGCTAAAATTTGAGTTAAAAACTTGGCACTTGACAGTGCGCTATTTAGCATATTTTGATCGTTAAGTTGAACAACAGCCAAAGTGTTTTGAGGAACACAACTCAACAAATCTGGGGCTTTTTTTTCTGCAGTACTGCAAGAAAAAAACACGGCGATAAAAGCTAGTTTGATTACAAATCGCATAGAGTCCAAAATTAAAAAACTCTGGACTGCTTTTTAATTTTTTTCGTAAATGTTATCAACTACCTTGACACTAATTTGAACTTAAAAATTAAACTTGAGTTGTTTAGGGAGCAATTGAAAAGATGTTCTGTGATACTCTGTAATCCCGTACTTTTGTATCCCCTCTCGATGAGCCGAAGTGGGATATCCTTTATTTTTTTTCCATTGGTACTGTGGATGTTTTAAATCCAATTTCTTCATAAAGTCATCTCTGTAGGTTTTTGCCAAGACGGATGCAGCTGCAATATTTAAATATTTTCCATCACCTTTAATCACACATTCATGAGGAATATTCTTGTAGGTTTTAAACCGATTACCATCTACTGCTATGAACGCTGGTTTAAGATTGAGTTTATCGAGGGCAAGATGCATAGCCTTGATGAAAGCATTTAGAATATTGATTTCGTCTATTTCACCTTGAAAAACATGGGCAACCGCAAAACTCAATGCTTGAGCCTCAATCATCGGTCGTAAAGTATAACGTTGACTATCGGTTAGTTTTTTGGAATCGTTGAGATAAGGAAGTTCAAAAGATTCAGGAAGGATTACCGCAGCAGCAGTAACGGGACCTGCTAGACAGCCTCGACCAGCTTCATCTGTGCCAGCTTCAAGCAATTGGGAAAGTTGTCTCTCCAGTCTTTTCAAACGAACTGATTTAAGTTTGGCTTCATGTAGAACAAATTACTCACATTTATCATAACTTCGCAAACAAATAATTTAGGCATGCGCATTGGCCTTTCGGTAAGTTTTTTTTTAATTTCTGTGCTGGTTTACAGCCAAGATTTAGTTGTAGAGGCACAAGATAGTTTACCTGCTGCAACTTCTTTGGGAACTACGGTCAAAGATTCTCTTTTTACACCAGCCCCCCCCGCTGAAAAAAAAATCGATTCTCTTGTACTCTCAGATAAGCAAAAACAAAAGGAAAAATCCAATCCTAAAAAGCCTAAAAAGAAACGTTATATCCCCTACATCAAGTCTATGGACGAGGTTATAGTATCGGATTATAAAATCCTTTACTTGGACGAAACTGAAAAATCGGTTGACACTTCTCTTTCCATAGAGGGGGAGTACAGCTTCAACTTTTTGAGAAGGGACTATTTTGAATATTTACCCTTACCCAATATGGGAGAGGGTTTTAACAAGTTGGGATATGA
>Ga0233451_10000552_pt1 | contig 37964 bp, 41 predicted proteins | sample 011ome_29_FD_183052 | JGI IMG/M metagenome (GOLD analysis project Ga0233451, IMG submission 183052) | Coastal salt marsh microbial communities from the Groves Creek Marsh, Skidaway Island, Georgia - 011504CT (spades assembly) | ecosystem: Environmental > Aquatic > Marine > Intertidal zone >... | reverse complement strand
TTTATACCGATTCAGCTGCGTCTGCTACAACATGGGCCACTGGTGTTAAAACAATTAATCGATATTTATCAGTAGATGCTGAGAAAAAATTTCTACCCACCATTCCCGAGCTTTTAAGCACCAAAGGATTTAAATCCGGTCTGGTTGCAACCTCATCCATTACTCATGCAACACCTGCGGCTTTTTATGCGCACATTGATAGTCGCTACAAAGAAAAAGAAATCGCAAAAATGCTTCTGGATTCTGACATAGATATAGCACTGGGCGGTGGCCAAGAATTTTTTGATGTCATATCATCAGTAGATAGCCCTTTCATGATTTATGACAAGACGCTCTTAGATATAGATTTGCTTAATTCAAAAGACCAGGTCATAGGGCTTTTTGCTGAAGACGGTTTTGACAGAAGACTAGGAACTCCTAGTCAGCTTGAAATGACCCAAGTAGCTCTGAATTTTCTTGAAAACAAATCTCAAAATTGTGCTGGATTTTTTTTAATGTCTGAAGGCAGTCAAATCGATTGGGCAGGGCATGATAATAATGCTCAATACATGCTGGTCGAATTTGCTGATTTTGATGCAACTGTTCAGGCTGCAACAGACTTTGCTATTGAAAATCAAGACACCCTGATTCTTGTAACTGCAGATCATGCTACCGGAGGTTTGGTTTTACAGCGTCCGAAGGGCTCAAATATTAGAGCGCAATGGACCACTGGAAGTCATGACCTTTCACCGATAAATATTTATGCTTATGGTCCAGGCTCAGAGCTTTTCAGCGGAGTGATGGATAACACAGAAATCTTTGAGCGTATTTTGCAGGCTCTCGATTATGAGAATCTAGATTCAAGTAATTGCAGCAACTAAGTCTTTAAGACTAGGAAATGTTCCAATACCATTTTGTAAAATCCTCTTTTTGCCTGGTGTGATCCAGATCACTTGTTTGATACCTGCTTTAACTGCAGCTGTGACCACTTTAAAATCATCATCAATAAATATTGCATCTTCAAAATCCAGATTTAAATTATGTCTTGCCAAAGCCCAGAATTCTTTTTGTTCTTTCGGGTAACCGGCATGCATGCTGTAAAAGATTGAGTCAAAAAATTTTAGAAAATCTTGAATTTCAGCCTTATATTCCTGCACTCTTGGATCTCCATTGGTCAGAATGTGCTTAGGATTTTTTAAAACAGATAATTTTTGTAGAGCTTCATTCGATCCTTTTAAGTAAGAGCACCTCTCTTCTTTTGCTTTAATAATTTGCATGCAGTCAACATCAAGCAAATCATCCCAATAATTTAGATCATAAAAATTTAGAGTTCCTCTTTGTGCATCTATTTCTGCTTGAATCTTTTCTTGAGCCTCTTCTATGCTTTGATTGTTTTGATCTGCTACATGTTCTGGCAGCCACAACTCCCAAAACTTTATATCGTAACTAAGATCTAAGATAACTCCGTCAAGATCTGAAAGAATTGCAGTGGTAGAATTAAGTTTTACCATTAATGAAATGTTATCTAAAAATTTAGAACCTATTATCCCCCAACTAGAGGAGTTAACGCGCAGTTTATTTCCTGAGATTTTAAAAATTTATCAGAATCCAAGATCTCGTGCCCAAGAAAAAAGAGATGGGTCTCCAGTAACAGCTGCAGATATGTATGCCCATAAAGTTATCGTTAAGTTTTTGAAGAAACACTTTCCTGATATTCCAGTTGTTTCAGAAGAGAGTTTCAAGCAAACAAATTACAAGCCAGCAAAAGAGTTTTGGATAATTGATCCAATTGATGGAACGAAAGAGTTTGTTAATAAATCTGATGAGTTCACAACCAACATTGCGCTGATTCAAAATGGTAAACCTGTATTGGGTGTTGTCGGTGCGCCGGCTTTTGATCAAGTTTGGTCAGGCATAGCAAACCAAACAAGCAAGAAAATCAAAGCTGAAACTAAAAAACGAGCGATCCTGCGGATAGTTGCAAGCAGAAGTCATAGAACGGTTGTAGATACCGCTTTTTTAAATTTTTTAGATAAAAAAGGAAAAAGATTGAAAATTATATCTAAAGGCAGTTCTCTTAAAATTTGTGCTTTGGCCGATAATAAAGCTGATATATATCCACGATTTGGCCCAACTTCTGAATGGGACATAGCTGCGGCTGATGCTGTTCTTCGATCTAGGGGTGGAGGGATACTTCAAATAGATAGCCATAAACCCCTTGAATATGGCAAAAAAGATAGCATATTAAACCCTATGTTCATTGCAATTAGGGATTTGAATGAAAAAAAGACAATTTTGTCTCTAATAGGTGGTTTTAGTAAAAATTTGCTATAATTATCTGTTGCTGATAACTATGAGTTATAATTAGTTATTAATAAAACATATATATGGGTACAGACTTACAAACAATTACGCTTTCAACTCCAGGCAAGGATATAGAATCCTATTTATCTTGCGTGCATGCTATTCCTATTTTAACTGCTGAGCAGGAACAAGAATTAGCGCAAAAGCTTTATGAGAACAATGATCTTGAGGCCGCTCGCCAACTTGTTTTGTCACATTTAAGGTTTGTGGTGCATATCGCAAGATCTTACCAAGGCTATGGCCTGCCTTTGGCTGATATTATTCAAGAAGGTAATGTTGGGCTGATGAAGGCTGTTGATCGATTTGATCCTAATAGAGGAGTTAAGGTTGTATCTTTTGCTGTACATTGGATCAAAGCTGAAATCCATGAATATATTCTTAAAAATTGGAGAATGGTAAAAATTGCGACAACCAAAGCTCAAAGAAAACTTTTCTTTAACCTCAGAAGTAAGAAAAAAACATTGGATTGGTTAACTCAAGAAGAGGCCGAAAAAATTGCAGAAGATTTGAACGTAGAAGTGAAAGATGTATTGCACATGGAAAATCGATTGACCTCTCACGACTCAGCATTTGATGCGCCAGTTGGCAGCGATGATGAAGGCGATATTCTTTCACCATCCCAATATCTTGAAGATAGATCATCCAGTCCAGAAGTTCTCGTCGAGGCACAAGAAGTTTCTGAACATAATACACAAGAGCTTTCCATGGCCTTGTCTAGCCTGGATGAGCGCAGCAAAGATATTATCGCAAGAAGATATCTTGCAGATGAAAAAGAAACTCTTCATGACTTAGCAGATGAGTACAATGTTTCTGCAGAAAGAATTAGACAGATTGAAAATGGAGCATTGAAAAAACTCAAAGCGGCCATGTCTAACGCAGCCTAAGCAAGGCATCGCCTTATTAATCAAGATAAGCCCTACCTAACGAGTTTTGTAAAAAGACTTGGTCGCATCACCGCATCCCAAAAAAGCGCATTAGAATCTTTGGAATATCATCATCTGTCAGGAGCCGATGCGCTTTCTGAATTAGCCCAAGGCTATGAAAAAATTATTTTAGAGATAGGTTTTGGTAACGGAGAAAACACAGCTTTCTTAGCGGCTAAAAACCCAGATGCATTAGTCGTTGGATCAGAGGTGTATCTGTCAGGCATAGGCAGCCTTCTTAATAGTATTGCTCAGAATTCTCTAAACAATATAAAAATTTATGATGATGATGTTCGTGAGCTGCTCTTAAAACTTCCAAATAAAATTTTTAATGAAATTTATATTATTTGTCCCGATCCATGGCCAAAAGCTAGACATCATAAACGCAGGTTAATTAAGTACGACTTTTTGAAAGTTTTAGGAAACGTTTTAAGGGAAGAGGGGACGGTATATATTTCAACAGATTGGGAAAATTATGCAGAGTCCATTGAAGAAGAGGCAGAAAAAGTTAAAGAAAATTTCTTATTCAAAAAAATTTCTAATGAAGGCATGCCTATCACTCGCTTTCAACAGCGTGCCATAAATGAGGGCAGATCAATACATACTTTTTTATTAAGTGTTTTAAAAAAATAGTTGAATCGTCTCATTGAGGAATTGATATCCTTTTTGAGTAGCCCCAACCTTACCTTTTAATAGCAAACCTTCATCAACACCCCTTTGATATTTCTTTAAAAAACTTGCAGGCAGATCAATCGTTAAGTCTTGATGTTGCAAACCATTTTTAATTCTTAAAAGATTCATTGCAAGATCCATATCAAGCTCATTGCCTGCAATCGTTTTTAAGTCAGTTGATTTTTGACTTTTTATGTATCCTTCTAGAGGTTTTATTTTTCTGTATCTGATTATTTCTTGATTATTTGATATTTTGCTGTGTGAGCCTGGTCCGACTCCCAAAAAATCGCCAAACTGCCAGTAATTTAAATTATGCTGACTTTTACAACCTGGTTTAGACCATGAAGAAACCTCATATTGCTCAAAACCATTTTTTTCAAGCAGATCTTTTGCAATGACTTCCATTTTTTCAATCGCTTCTTCACCAGGCAGCAACAACTCTTTTTTATAAAAAATAGTATTTGGCTCAATTGTTAATTGGTACAAAGACAGATGATTTATATTTGAATCGATAATTGTTTCTAAATTTTTAGCAACAGACTCGGGTGTTTGTTTTTCAATGCCATAGATTAAATCAATGGTTGTATTGATGTCTTTGAGTATTTTGGTAGCCCGAATTGCAGACTTGCGATCATGATTGCGTCCCAAAGCTTGTAATTCTTGATCACTGTAACTTTGTATGCCTAGGGATATTCGATTGATACCTGCCTCTAATAATCCCTCTATTTTTTTTTCAGAAACATCGTTTGGATTCATCTCTAAAGTTATTTCAGCGCTAGAGGACTCAAGTCTATCTCTAACAGAATCTAATATCTGTTTGATTGATTTAGTTGAAGCAAGCGAGGGTGTGCCGCCACCAAAATAAATACTTTTAAATTTTCTACCAGCTATGAAGTCGCTGGAATGTTTAATGTCTTTGATTATTGCTTCTGCAAGTCTTACATCGTTGCTATCTACAGGCTCAGTGGTTATAGAAAAATCACAATAGGGGCATTGTGTTTCACACCAAGGCAAATGAACATAAAGGCTGAGAGGTATTTTATTCAGACGCAAATCCTTCAATCTTTCTTTTTAACACTTGAATAGCTTTTCCTCGATGGCTAAGCAAAGCTTTTTCTTTTGCATTCATTTCCCCCAAAGATAAATTGCTATCCTTTGGATAGAACATAGGGTCATACCCAAATCCATTGGCTCCTCGCATTGCTGTTTTTACAGAGCCTTCAAGCAGTCCTGTCGCAATCAGCGGGAAGGGATCTGCAGAAGTTTTCACCAAAACCAAAACACAAACAAAGTATGCCTTGGTTTGGTTTAAATCTAGCGCTTCAAGTTCTTTTTTTAGATGTTGCCTATTTTCTTCGTCAGTTGCATTTTGATGTGCATATCTAGCAGAGCGCAATCCTGGTAGATTATTTAAAGCAGGAACAATCAAGCCTGAGTCATCACCAAGCGATGGCATGTTGGATACTGCATTTGCCACGCGAGCTTTTTGAAGGCTGTTTTCAAAAAATGTCTCACCAAGCTCCTCTTCCGGCGTAATGTTTAAAGAGCTTTGTGAGATTATATTGTTGCTAGGCAGTAGCAGAGCAAATTCTTTTAACTTACCTAAGTTATTAGTTGCAACCACAATGGTTGATTGATCAACCAATGAGATAAACTGCTTGAGCAGCGAATAAGTTAGGAAATTTACTAGCAAGCCGTGAAGATTTGCCAGCCCGGTTTATATAGACTTTCTTCTTAATGGTAAAAGATTCTTCCCTACATAACTCTTCAAAATCTGCAATTGTGCAAAGATGTAAATTCTTTGTTTCATACCATTTAGCAGGAAGTTGTGCTGAGGAGGGCATTTTTCCATTTAATATTCCCAACCTAAGCTCCCAGTTTCCAAAATTTGGCAATGTAATTACACACTCATTTGCGACTTGAAGAATATTTCTCATTGCATTTCTTGGTCTTCTTAAGCACTGAATAGAGCTGGCCATGACTGCTACATCAAAACCCATGCCTTTATAGTTTTGGATGCTGATATCTATATCCTGTTGAATCACAGAGATCCCATTAGCAATGCAATCATTTATTTTCTCCGGATCATTCTCTACTCCGTAACCCGTAACAAATTTTTTCTTTATTAATGTTTTAAGAAGAGTGCCGTCTCCACAGCCAAAATCTACAACCTTTGAGTTGCTAGGTATCCAATCCAAGACGATTGATTGAAGTTGACTATCCATTTGAATTTAAAAAGTTTTTTAGCGCAGAGGCATACTGATCAGAATAAAAAAGAAAGCTGTCATGACCATAGTCTCCATTGAGCTCTACATAGCTGCTATCAATGCCAGCTTTGATGGCGGACATTTGGATGTCCAATCCATATTCTTTGGGAAATAACCAATCTGAATCAAATGATGCAATGAGCAACTTTGCTTGAATGCCTTGCAGGCATCGAACCAAGTCATTATCAAAATCTTTTGCTGGATCAAAACTATCCATGGCTTTGGTCATAAGAATGTAGCTGTTCGCATCAAAACTTTTAGCAAATTGCTCGCCTTTGTATTGAAGGTAATTTTCTACTTCATAGTTTATGCCAGCATCTACTTTTTTTTCAGGATCTTGAAGTTTCCGCCCAAACCTTTTTCTCATATTAGATTCAGATAGATATGTAATATGGCCAAGCATTCTTGCCGCTTTTAGGCCTTTGGAAGGCAATTTACCTTGAGCCAAGTATTCACCATTGTGAAAATTTTGATCTTTTCTAATTATTTCCCTGGCCACTTCGTTCAGCGCGATGTTTTGAGTACTTATTTTTGAAGACGCAGCAATGATCGCAGCTTTTTTTACTTTCTCAGGATATGAAATTGCCCATTGCAGAGCTTGCATTCCACCTAAGCTTCCTCCAGCAACCATTTCCCAGCAATTGATACCCAAATGATCAGCTAGCATTTTTTGAGTCTTCACCCAATCGCTTACTGAAACCTCTGGAAAGCTTGCTCCATATGGTTTCCCCAGTTCAGAGGAAATGCTAACAGGCCCTGAAGAGCCATGACAGCCGCCAATGTTATTGAGGGAGACAACATAAAATTTTGTTGTATCAATTGTCTTGTTATCCCCGATGATTTCATCCCACCATCCTGGTTTTTTATCTCCGTCTTTAATGCCAGCAGCATGATGATTGCCAGAAAAGGCATGACACACTAAAACAGCATTAGTTTTGTCTGAGTTAAGCTCTCCATAGGTTTCAGTCATTAATTCAAACCCAGCAAGAACTTGACCAGACTCCAAAGTTAAAGAGCTGTCGAAAGTAATTTTTTCCGAAACTGTTTTCATGCCAGCGAGCTAATTATTTTTACCAAAGAGGTATTAATAAGATTTAGCACAAGCAGTCCAACAATAGGGGTAAAATCTAAGCCACCCATGGGTGGAAGGAATTTTCTTATAGGACTTAAAATGCCTGCAGAAATTTCTTCAATGATTTGTAATAGGGGATGGCTGTTTCCCGGGGCGACCCAGCTAAGAACCACAGAGCCAATCACACAATAAAACAATATTCTAAATCCAGAATTTAAAACATCTATTACTGAGATATAAAAAAGGACCAAGGTTTCATAACCCGACGAGTAGGCTAGATAAAAAGAAACAAATTTAAAACCCAGGGCAACTGCGACTGCAGCAAGGAGTGGCGGCAGGAAGAAGAAAAGACTTTTTGAGATAGGCTCCAAATAAGTTGCAAATAACTTCACTATTGGGTTGAAGTAGTTAACCCTAAAAAGTCGAAATACTGCAAGAATTACAAACGCATAGCTGACAAAACCTAATGTTAATACTATTGCGCTAATCATACTGTCTAAAATATTTTTTGTTATTGCTCATTACTAATCTTCATGGATCTATCTTCAGCAGCCTCAAAGGCCTCCAGTAAAATCTTACTCAAGCCATTCATTTCAAGAGACTCTAAACCAGCTTGAGTTGTTCCCCCCGGAGATTTTATCTTATTTATTAAGCTTTCAAAATTCTGCTCTTGAGAAAATGCATCGCCTAAGCTGCCCACAAAATCTTTAAACATCAACTTAATATCTGTCTCTTGATTAGGTGAAATTTTTTCTAATTCTTGAAGATATATATTGAGCACTTGGTAAAGGAAAGCTTGGCCACTTCCAATAATGCTAGTAAATCGATGCATTTCATTTTCGCTCTTGAGCTCAAGGACATGCCCAACCTTTCTAAACAAGCTGACCGCATTCTTAAATGCTGTGCAGTTTTGATCCTTAGCATAGATACCCGTTATGCCTTTTCTAAAGGCACATGCTGTGTTTGGCATTGCGCGAATGATGGCATCAGGCTGTGAATATTTTTTTATACTAATGCCTGCAACCACTGTCAGTATTGTTGCATTGGGCGCCAACTTGAAAATATTTTTCTCAGCACTCAGAGCATCCTTTGGCTTCACTGCCAGAATAATTAAATTAAAATCTATCAAGGATATTTTTTCTAACTCAATTATTTGTAAGTTCTGTGCTCTTAGCAACTCAGCCCTTTTTTCATTTCTTTCAACGCAGGCAATATTAGATGTTGCAATGCCACTTTTTAAGAGCCCATCAATAATTGCTTGGGCAATATTGCCGCAGCCGACAAAACAAATTTTCACGATCTTTTGCCTAATAGGCTCTCACCAATTCTAAGCATCGTCGAGCCAGCTAAAATAGACTCTTCGAAGTCATTTGATGTCCCCAATGATAAATGAGTGCAATTTGGGAGATCAGATAATAGAGATTTGTGAAGACCTGTGATGCTTTTCATGGTGTTCATTTTAGCTTGTTTTGAAGCATTAATGTTCGGCATAAACATCAGACCTTCAAGTATCAAGTTTGGATAATTCTCAATTAGATCTCTGGTAAAGCTATTTATTTCCTCAGGGAGAATTCCTGATTTAGATTCTTCTCGATCAATATTAACTTGAACTAGGGCGTGAATTTTTTTCCCTTCAGTCTCTAATGCGGCATTTAGCTTTCTTGCAATTTTTTTTCTGTCTATTGAATGCACCCAATGAGCATGCTTTGCAATTAAACCTACCTTGTTAGACTGTATGGGGCCAATAAAATGCCAAATAATATCATCTGGACAGGCTAAGGATTTTTCAGCCAATTCCTGCGCATAATTCTCTCCAAAATGATTTATCCCAAGCGCGTAAGCCTTTTTTATAATTTCAACTTTTTGCAATTTGGAGACAGCTATTATGCTTACCCCCTCTTCAGAGCGTTGAGCTTTATGACATGCAGCATGAATCTTCCGATTGATATCGAGGAATCTCTCTTCTATACCGTTGTGCATTTTTTGTAGATTAAAGGCTGTTTGCCGTTTTTCATGAGCAGTTCTCTGGCATTATTTACCTGAGATTTATTCAAATATGGGCCTGACATCACCCTAAACAATGGTCTGTCGGGTTGCTTCGAGCTAAAGGTTTTTTCAACATAGGATTCTAAACCCAAGGAAAGCAAAGAGCTAAGTTGCTCCTGGGCATATATCCTTTTCCCATAGGATTCAATTTGAATTAGATATTCACAGTTCTCTTCAACAACTATCCCTTCTAGCTCAATAAGCACGGTATCCGTTGCTAATTCTATAGGATATAAAATTTCTACAGTCGGGCTGCTTACATCACCTCTAATACTTACTACATCGGTTTGCAGTATTATGTTTGATATAAATAAAAGCAGGGCGCTCATGGCTGCAATAGCAAACAAATGCTTAATCTTAAGTGGTTGATTGAGCTCTCTTTTTGCGCGCAAAGAGGTCTTCACTCTTTTATTTTTTGATTTATTGATAGGATGTGTTTTGGCAAAATCTTTCATATTAACTACATCTTATTTAAAGGTTCGATGCCTAATAATTTCAGCGAAGAGGCTATGACAGATTTAACAATCATTAAAGATCGCACAATATTGTTCTGCTCTGATTTTTTTGCATTTAGTACATTCACACTGTTATAAAACTGATGAAAGCTTTGCGCAATATCTCTGAGATAATAAACAACAAGATGAGGCTGCAAGTTTTCGCCAGCACTTTTAATAATAAATTGTGCATTAAGCGCCATTTGAAGCAGCTCATCACAACCTTCAAAGCTATCAGCATTAAATTTTTTGGGCAAAGATCTTCCTTGTTCTAGGTATTTTTTCTCCACAGAGCAAATCCTTGCATGGGCGTATTGGACGTAATAATAGAGATTGTCCTTAGAATTAGATCGAGCAATCCCAATATCAAAATCTAGATGCTGATCAGCTTGCTTTGATAAATAAAAGAATCTAGACGCATCAGATCCAATATCATCAATAAGTTGTTTTAATGTATAAAAATTTCCACTGCGGGTGGACATCTTAACTTTTGAGCCATTTTCAAAAAGGTTGGCAAATTGCACCAGCTGAACCTTCATTTGTTCTTTGTTGTAACCCATGGCCTCAATGGTGGCTTCAATACGTTTAATATAGCCATGATGATCAGAGCCCCAAACATTTATAATGGTGTCAAAACCTCTATCTAACTTGTTTTTGTGATAAGCCAAGTCAGCAGATAGATAAGTTCCTCTCCCATCTTCACGAACAATGACACGATCTTTATCATCTCCAAATTTTGTAGACTCTAACCATATTGCGCCATTCTTTTCATAGGTATGTTCCTTTTTTACTTGATCGAGTGCTGCTGTAATTTCTGATTTATTATCCGTAAGCTCACCCAGCGAAGATTCAAAAAACCAATTATCAAAAGTCACTTTAAATTCAGTTAAATCTTCTTTAATAGATTGAATAACATAGCTAAGACCATGGTCTCTTATTAAAAGCCAGCTATTTGGGTGGCAAGTCTTGATGCGCTTAATTAGCTCATCTATTTTTTTTTCATCATCATCTGGAAGATTTTCTACAATTAAGCTTTTTTCAGATTTATTCAAAACCAGATTGAGGTCTAAACTTTCGGCTATATCAAAAATATAAGATCCTTTATATGCTGATTCTGGAAATGCGTTCACATCAAAGCATTTAAATTTTCTTAAAAAAATACTGCAAGCCAAAATATCGATTTGTCTCCCCGCATCATTCACATAATATTCTCTTGAGACTTCACACCCAAGGTGTTGCAAAATTCGACCAATGGCATCTCCATAGGCTGCACCTCTGCCGTGACCTACATGTAATGGGCCGGTGGGATTGGCGGATACAAACTCTATCTGTATTTTTTCTTTAGATTTGGAGGAAGAATCAAAAAAATAATTTGAATTGCCCTCTGCATCATCAACTTGTTGCAAGAAGGCTGCTCTTGACAGGAATATGTTTACAAAACCTGGGCCTGCTAACTCAACTTTTTCAATCTCAGGATGACTTTCTAAATTAGGTATAAGTATTGAAGCTATTTCACGAGGGTTTTTTTTTGCAAGATTTGATGCAATTAAACATAAATTGGTGGTCCAGTGACCCTTTTGCAAAGAATCTGTAAGAGTTAATTTATGTTTCTTAATTAGGGTATTTTTTTGGTCTGAGTCAAGAAATAGCTCATTATCAATAAACTCATTTAACGAAGATAAAATTTGTTTATACAAAGTCTAGACGCGCCCCGAATACTCAGCTGATCTTGTATCTACTTTAATTTTTTCTCCTTCTTCAACAAATAAAGGAACCTGAATGGTAACCCCCGTTTCTAGTTCAGCAGGTTTTGTTGCTCCAGAAACAGTATCACCCTTAATGCCTGGATCTGATTTTGTAATATTCAACTCAACAAATGGTGGAGCTTCAACGGAAATAGGCTCATCATTCCACATCACCACTTCGCAATTTTCTTGGCCGATGATCCACTTTTTTGCATCACCTACAATGTCACTATTAATAGCAATTTGTTCATAATTAGTAGAATTCATAAAATGCCATTGTTCTCCATCTGAGTAAAGATAGCTCATCTCAACAGTGAGCACATCTGCCTCTTCGACAGACTCGCCTGATTTATATGTTTTATCTATTACTTTTCCAGTGATTAAATTTCTAAATTTTACCCTCATCACAGCTTGCCCTTTACCAGGCTTATGAAACTCATGCTCTAAAATTGAGCAGGGCTGATCATTAATAATTATTTTCAGACCATTTCTAAATTGGCTTGTTGATATTTTCATATTGTGATGTACTCTTTAATTGAATTTAAAAGGGGTATTTTCAATGTATAAATTTTTATTATCTACTGTTTTTCTTTCCATCCTAGTTCTTTCTTCTTGCTCCAAAGAGCAACCAAGTGCTCTAACTGAATCCGATGTAGAGGCTTTTCTACAAAGAGTTGAGCTTGAAGATAAAACCCTAGGCCCTATTGTAAGCTCTGCCTATTGGATAGGATCTAATTTTATCACTTATGATTCACAGAAAGTAGTTGCAGATTATGGCAAGAGATATCAACTACTTGCTCTTGAGCGAGCTCGTCAGGCTTCTGCTTTTGATGGGGTAGAAGTTTCAGAAGAAAATCGAAGAAAGCTTAATCTCATTAAGAGCTCATTTGTTATGCCTTCCCCCCTAGATGATGAGCTGGCTGGTGAAATTTCTGCAATTAGCGCAGAGCTTGATGCGATGTATGGCAGTGGGCAACACTGCTTTGCAGATGATGATTGTTATGACTTGGAGGCATTTGAGAACATTATTGATAATTCCAAAGACCCAGCTGAGCTTTTGAAGGCATGGGAGGGCTGGAGAAATATTGGCAAGCCAATGAAAGAAATGTATTTAAGAATGGTTGAGATTGGTAATCAGGGTGCAAATGACCTTGGCTATGATGGTTTAACAGACTTATGGTTTAGTCAATACGACATGCCGGCAGATGAGTTTTTAGACGAGACCGACAGAGTATGGGAGGAACTTAAGCCTCTTTATGATGCCTTGCATTGTCATGTCCGTGATGAACTTTCAAATTATTATGGTGAAGATATTGTATCCAAAACCGGTAGTCTTCCTGCTCATGTCCTTGGAAATATGTGGGGGCAATCTTGGTCAAATATTTATGATCTAGTTTATACCCCTAGCAGCTCATCTAACTCGAAAATAGATTTAACTAGCATTCTTAAAGAAAAAGATATCGATGAGATAGAGATGGTAAAAATTGCAGAGAATTTTTTTATTTCCCTAGGCTTTGAGCCTTTATCTGAGAGTTTTTGGGAAAGGTCACTATTTGTAAAACCTCAAGATCGTAATGTGGTTTGTCATGCCTCTGCTTGGGATATTGATTCCGAGATCAATGATTTACGAATCAAAATGTGTATCGAAAGAAATGCTGAGGACTTTTCAGTGATCCATCATGAGCTGGGCCACATTTTCTATTATCAAGCTTATAGCCATTTACCAGATATTTTTCAAAGTGGCGCAAACGATGGCTTTCACGAAGCAGTAGGAGATTTATTAACATTATCCATTACTCCAGACTACCTAAAAAAAATTGACATGGTGTCTGAGGAGGAGGCCCGGCAAGCAAACGCAGATCCAATCTCTTTATTGATGCAACAAGCCCTTGATGGTGTTGTGTCTGTGCCCTGGACTTTAATGTTAGATAAATGGAGAGCAAAAGTATTCACTGGTGAAACTAGTCCAGAGGAATTAAATAATTCTTGGTGGGAATTACGAGAGTTTTATCAAGGCATTGGAGCCCCACGTGATCGTGAAGCTGATGCATTCGATCCTGGTGCAAAGTATCATATTCCTGGCAATACACCCTACACGAGGTATTACCTTGCAAAAATTCTTCAATATCAATTCCATGAATCTCTTTGCACTCAAATGGGATTTGAGGGACCGCTTCATGAATGCTCGATATATGACAATGAGCTAGCTGGAACAAAATTAAGAGCCATGCTTGCGCTAGGGCAAAGCCAAGATTGGCAAACTGCATTGGAAGCCCTAACTGGAACCAGGGAATTAAGCGGAAAATCTATGTTGAATTATTATCAACCCCTGAAAGATTGGCTGGATATTCAAAATGCTGAACGTACATGTGGATGGGAGGGATGATGAAACATTTAATTAATTTAGCTATTGCTGCTGGAGTTTTTATTTTTACAAAACTTTATGCAGATGCAATCTCTTTTAATAGTATTGAACTATCGGGAGTGAATCTAGTTGGCCATCTTCTGGTTATGATCTTTGTTATTCAATGGATTGCATATATACCAGCCTTTATATTCAAGACTGAAAAATTTTATGATTTAACCGGTAGTCTTACATATATAGCAGCTATTTCGTTTGCGCTATATTCTACAAATAGCCCTCAGAGCCTTGATCTTGGAAGTCTTATAATAGGCGCTGCAATAATTATCTGGGCCATTAGGCTTGGATCATTTTTATTTACTAGAGTCCATAAAGACAAAAAAGATGGCAGATTTGATTCTATTAAAACCTCTTACTCTCAATTTTTTATGACATGGACCTTGCAAGGCATGTGGGTTTTCATATGCTCATCAGCAGCTTTGGTTGCTATTGCTAACCCCAATGGTGTTGTTGTAAATAGTGTATTTGTTTTGGGGCTTGTTATGTTTGCCTTTGGATTTGTGGTTGAAGTCATAGCAGATAACCAAAAAACTGCATTTCGAGCAATCCCATCGAATAAAGACGCATTTATAAACGAGGGGTTATGGTCCAGATCTAGACATCCAAACTATTTTGGTGAAATTACACTTTGGGCAGGGATTACAGTTATGAGCATTTCTACATTTGAGAGCATGAATTATTTAGCAATCTTTTCTCCCATTTTTTCTTATTTGCTTCTCGTATATGTCAGCGGAGTTAGATTGTTGGAACTTAGAGGGCATAAAAAATGGGGCCATCTTGATAGTTACAAAGATTATAAAAAGAATACCCCAAGATTATTGCCTAAAATTTTTTCTTAAAATAGGATCAAGCATCCTATGTATATATTTTATACGCATATAAATTCTTTCACCTTGGTCTATTTTTAGTAAAATTATGTACAATTTGAATATTATTAAATGTTTGAATATTTTCGCTACGCTGTTAGACTAGTGAACCATTTTTTAGGGAGAAAAGAATGATAAATAAAAGCTTAGTAGTTCTTACCATGTTGACTTCATTTGTAGCAGCAACAGAAATGGAACTAGTTCTAGAAGTTGGAAGAGATAACACTGAGCTGTCTGCTCAATCTCAAGCAAAAATCGATGCAACTGAATCAGCTACAGACAAACTGATCAATGAATTTAAGGTTGTGTCAAAACAAGTTGAAGGTTTGAAACTTTACAACGCTCAAAAAAGGATTCAAATCCAGGCTCAATTAGATTTAATGGATCAATATGATGAGCAACTAGTCCAAGTTGTTGTCATGCAAAGACAGATTCCTCCATTGGCTCAAAGGATGTTAGAGGGCTTAGAGAAGTATGTGAGCCTTGACACCCCATTTCATATAGAAGAAAGAAAGCAAAGATTGGATCTCGTTAGAGCATCTCTATCCAATCCAAAAGTTACAGCTTCTGAGCAAGTACGACAAATTTTAGAGGCTTATAATATTGAAGCTGAATATGGCAGAAAGCTTGATGCCTATGATGAAACCATTGTTCTTGATGGTCAAGAAGTGGTTGTAAACATTCTTAGGGTTGGAAGGCTGGGCATGTTCTTCCAGTCAAAAGATGAAAGAAAGACAGGATATTACGACAATGAAACCGGCTCTTGGGAAGAATTGCCTGGAGGTTATAGAGTTACTGTTAGAGACGGGATTCGAATGGCTCAAAAACTAGCGCCGATGGATATTATGATGCTGCCGGTTGTCTACAGAGGAGATGCTTCATGAAAACTTTAAATAAATATATTTTCTCTTTAGCTTTAATCGCATCAGTTTCTACTTTTGGCCAAGACACGAATGAAGGCGAGCCAACTACCATTCAGGGATTGCTGCAGTTAGTTGAGCAAGGCAGAACAACTGAGCAAAGTGTTAATGCAAAACGAGAAGCAGAATTTCTTGCTGATAAAAACAAACAAGCAGCTAAATTAGCTGCTGAAAAAAGAGAGCTAGCTAGGCAAGAAAAAATTGCTGATGAGCTAGAAGCTGAATACAAAAAAAATGATGCAATTCTAGTGGTTAAAGAGGCTGCCTATAAAAAAGAGCTAGGGTCATTGACCGAGCTCTTTGGTCATCTGCAAAGCTCTGCAGGAGAGGCCAGTGCTCTATTCGCAGATTCATTGACTTCTGCTCAATACGGAAGAGAAAGAGAAACATTCTTAAATGAGCTTTCTTCAAAAATGTCTAGCGCTACGGTGTTACCAACTATTAGAGAGTTGGAAGGTCTTTGGTATGAGCTGCAAAGAGAGATGGTTGCTGGGTCAGAGGTTGTTTCTTTTAATGCAAGTGTTATCAATCTTGATGGTGAATCAGAAGATTGTGTGGTTACCAGAGTTGGCCTTTACAATGCCATTTGTAATGGTAAATATTTAGAATATATTGGCAGCAAAGGTCAATATGCATTTCTAGGAAAACAGCCAGAAGGCCGTTATGTAAGTTCGGCTAAAAAATTATCAAATGCTGAAGTAGGAGAGGTAGTAAAGTTTGGCGTAGACCCAACCGGTCCTGTTGGCGGAAGTTTGCTAGCCAACCTTATACAAAATCCAAGTTTAATGGAGAGAGTTAATCAAGGTCGAGAAGTTGGTTATATTATTATCTTTGTAGGTCTGATTGGTATAGCAATCGCTTTTTGGAAACTATATACCCTATATACCATGGGTGTTGCTGTTGCTAAGCAAGCGAAATCAAAAACTCATGATAAATCTAACCCATTGGGAAGAGTTCTTGCCGTGGGCGAAGAGCACATGAATAAAGACATTGAAACCTTAGAGCTGAGACTTGCTGAAGCTATCATGGCTGAAAGGCCCGCAATTGAACGAGGCATTCCGGTTGTAAAAATTATTTCTGTTGTTGCCCCGCTTGCTGGTTTATTGGGTACGGTTACAGGTATGATCGTCACCTTCCAACAAATTACACTATTTGGTACTGGTGATCCTAAAATTATGGCGGGAGGTATCTCTCAAGCCCTTGTTACTACTGTGCTAGGATTGGTAGTTGCTATTCCAACAACGCTTTTACATTCTTTTGCTAACTCATCTGCAAGAGGAATTATTAATGTTCTTGAAGAACAAAGCACTGGAATAGTAGCAGAACATTCAGATTCAAAGTAATCAGGTAATGTTTTACGCGATCACTGAAGCATTCAATACTCTCAGGGACTTTATGTCTGCTGGGGGAAGTGTGCTTTGGCTGATTGCAATTCTTGCTGCTTTTATGTGGGCAATCATCTTAGAAAGAATCTGGTATTTTAATGCTGGGCATAAGGTTTATATGAATGAATTAAAGGCTGAATGGGATTCAGTTTCAGATCATGCATCATGGAAAGGTTCGGCAATTAAAGAAAAATTAATCTCTCAAGCTAGAGGTGAAGTTAACAAATATCTGCCTTTAATTAATACATGCGTAGCTTTGGCGCCCTTATTTGGTCTGCTTGGAACTGTGACCGGCATGATAGAGGTTTTCCAAGTAATGGCTTTCACTGGTGGTGGCGATGCGAGATCAATGGCTGGAGGAGTATCAAAGGCAACTTTACCAACTATGGCCGGAATGACCACTGCTCTTTCAGGAGTATTTGCTACTATATACTTAAACGCAGCAAGAAACAGAGAAGAGACTTTTATTAAAGAGATAATTAGAAACTAGTTTATAGGAGAAAATTGTGAGAAGAAACGCTATATCAAGTGCAGTTCAGGAAGAAGAAGCGGAAATTAATATGACACCTATGCTTGATGTTGTTTTCATCATGCTTATTTTCTTTATCGTGACGGCAAACTTTATCAAGGAGCCTGGACTTGAAATTAATAGACCAGAGTCTGACACATCAGAAACTCAAGAAAATGCTGCAATATTAATTGCTATCGGAGCATCAGGAGAAATTTGGATGGATGGAAGGAGAATTGATGCAAGACAGGTAAAAGCAAATGTTGTAAAGCTGCTTGCTGATAATCCTCAAGGCTCAGTTGTAATCCAGGCCGATGAAAAAGCAATGGCTGATACAATTATTAAAGTTATGGACGGCTCTAGAGAAGCTGGCGTCTTTAATATTTCATTAGCCTCTGAACCTAAATAGAGGAATATCTTGAATACTGCTAATAATAGTTTATCCACCTTTTACCAAACTCTGGGTAAGGCGTTTGGGCCATTAGCAGATCTATACTATAAAGCATTTAATTATAATAAATATCTTGCCGGAACCGGCTTTGCCGCTTTTATTACGCTAGGCTTATTTTTCTTGATGGTTGCATTGATTAATCTTGGAGATGATAGTTTGCCTACTGATAATTCTAGGAAATTAGGCGATGTAATTATGCCTGATCGAGATATTGATACTTTGTTTGATAACGTTGATAAACCAGAAGAGCCAGATGAGCAACCAGAAGATATTGCTCAACCAGAACTAGATTTAGCCCCATTAGCTGGGGTTGATGTGAGCGTCCCAAAACCAAAAGCTAACTTTGCTGGTGGAGGTTCTTTTTTTAGGGATGGAGAATACATCCCTTTATTTAAGGTGACACCGATATATCCTAGAAGAGCTCAAGAAAGAGGAATCATGGGGTATGCGGTTGTTTCCTTTACCATCACTGAGACAGGAACTGTTGAAAATGCTGAGCCTATTGAAGGCATGTGTGGGGACCCTACAAATCCGGAAACTGTTTTTAGGCCTTGCTCTATTTTTAATTCAGCAGCTTCTCGCGCAGCTACAAAGCTTAAATACAAGCCAAAAATTGTTGATGGAAATGCTGTTCGTGTTGATGATGTTCCTCATAAGTTTACTTTTATTCTGGAGGAGACCTAATGTTTAAAATAATCATAAGAAATATATTTGTTTTATCTGCACTTAGTTTTGCTCTAACAATGCCTGATCTTTCTGCACAAAATAATGCTGATTCACAAAAAACTGGAAAATCACGAACTTACAAAAAAGCCAGAGTTCTACAAACTTCCACTGCTAAAAAAGTTGTAAAGATTGTGGAAGCCCTTGAAAGGCAAAAAATTGTAAAAGTTCCAGATCCAGAAATTAAAGGCCAATTTATTGAAAAAGAAGAAGAAGACCCTGATTGGGCTACTGCAAAACTTATATTAACTGAGCTCCTAAATAACAGAGCTGAAATGAAGAGTTATGATCGTTCTGTTATGTGGAATTATTGGGGCTACGTTTATTTTAGCGAAGAAGACTATGATCAAGCCATGTATGCATATGAGCAACTTTTACAGGAGCCTGAGGCAACAATTCCGCTCAGAACAGCATCCTTATTAACGCTTGCTCAGTTAAACTTGGTTAAAGAAAGATGGGATACGGGGATCAAATTAATTCTTCAGTGGATGAGTGAGGTTGAAACTGTTACAGCTCAATCATATTACTTGCTTGCATCTGCGTACTTTCAAAAAACAGATTATGTAAGAGCAAGAACCAATATGGAAGAAGCCATTCGTCTTGCTGAGGAAGAGGGTTATAGACCTAAAGAAAATTGGTATGTATTACTAGCTGCTTGTTTTAGTGAATTAAAAGATAAAAAAATTATAAGCGCTGAATATGCTCTGGAACAGCAAGTCGGTATCTATGAGATTTTGGTGAACTATTATCCTAAAAAGCTTTATTTTCTTCAATTAGGTGGCACCTATCAGCAAATGAATAGAGAAGAAGATTATATGCTTACTTTAAAAGCAGCATATGAGAAAGATTTACTGGATAAAGAAGGAGAATACTTGGCTTTGGCTCAAATGCTATTATTAAAACAAAACCCTTACTGGGCTGCACAAGTTTTAGTTGCAGGGCAACAAAAGAAAGTCATCATTACTGACGAAGATACCGGCAAAGAAGAGGCGGTTGCAGTTGTAAAAGATACTGAAAAAACACTAAAGCTTCTAGCAGATGCCTGGAGAATGGCACAAGAAATTGATATGGCCATACCAGTTTTAGAAAAAGCTGCCAAAATGTCAAAAGATGGTGATACATACATTTTGTTAGGAAATTTGTACCTCTTTGAAGACCGTATGGAAGATTCCATAAGAGCGATTGAGGCTGGACTGAAGAAAGAGAAAGTAAAAAATAGATCTCAGGCTCTGTTAGTTTTAGGTCAAGCACATTTCGAACTAGAGAACTTTGAAGAGGCTAAAAAACAGTTTAGAGCCGCTGCAAGAGATGAGGATAAAAGGATTAAGAAAACAGCTAACTCTTGGATCAAATATGCAGAGAATGAAGAAATTCGAGTCAAGAATCTTGCATTGAGAAGGGACTTTATTCAACAATCTCAAGCCAAGTCTCAAAACTCTTAAACTCTTACCAGGGTTTCAACTCTAAAGTCATATTCATTTTCATGATCACGATGGTATGATTCAGTTGAAATGATTTTCCAGCTATTAAAATCAATCTGAGGGTAAAATACATCCCCATCAATTTCACAATCAACCCTGGTCAACACCAACTTGTTAACAATATTTTTGCTCTCTTCGAAGACATAACCGCCTCCGATTAATATAATTTCATCATCTAGGGAATTTTTTTTGTTCCATTCATCGGCGGCCTCAATTGCTTGCGAAAGACTTGGAACAACATCAAACCCATCCTGCATATCTAATGTGGATGAAATAACTATATTTTTTCTATTTGGCAAGGGCCTCCCAATTGATTCGAATGTTTTTCTGCCCATAACAATCGCTTTGTTTTGAGTGTATAAGCTGAAATGTTGAAGATCTTTTTTTAGCTTCCAGGGAAGATCATTATTTACGCCTATAACTAAATTATTTGAGAGGGCTACCAAATGAGAAATTACCATCATCTAGATAGCCATTGAAGCTTTTATAGGGGGATGAGATTTATATCCGTCTAATATAAAGTCATCAACAGAATAATTATTGAGTGCATCTAATGAATCAAGATTTGGCATAACTAATTTTGGAGGCGTTTTAGGCTCTCTGTTTAATTGTTCCTTGACCTGATCAATGCTGTTGTTATAGATATGTGCATCTCCAAATGTATGGATAAATTCTCCAGGTATCAAATCTAAGATATTAGCTAAAATAGATTGCAGCAAAGCATAGCTTGCAATATTAAATGGAACCCCTAAAAACATATCCGCACTTCTTTGATACATTTGGCATGAAAGCTTGCCTTTTTTTGTAACATAGAATTGAGACATAACATGGCATGGGGGCAAAGCCATGGAATCAATTTTTTCAACATTCCATGCGCTTAATATGTGCCTTCTTCCATAAGGGTTAGATTGCAGATCATTAATGAGTTTTTTAATCTGATCAACGCCTGCCCAATCTCTCCATTGAACGCCATATATAGGGCCTAGTTTTTTGGTGGTTGGGGTATTTTCATAGCCAAGTTCAACGCCCTGGTTATCTGCATTATCTGTCCAAATAGTTGAAAATTTAGTTAAGTCGGTTAGCTCAGATCTATCTTTTTGAAAACGAATCTCTGCCAATCTACGTTCATCATCAGAGCCCTCTAGAAACCATAATAGCTCAGACACTACCCCTTTCCATGCAAGTGATTTTGTTGTTACTGCAGGAAAACCCTCATCAAGATCAAAACGTAGCTGATGCCCAAAAGATGAAATAACACCGGTACCAGTTCTATCTCCACGACTCTCACCGTGTTGCAAAATATACTCTAAAAGTTCAAGATACTGCTTCATTTTTTCTTAATGATTTTGTTAGTAATACGAGCCCAATTATAACCATGGGGATGCTAAGAAGTTGGCCCATGCTTAATTGTAATGTAACAAATCCCATGTGAGAATCAGGCTGTCTAAAGTATTCAACAAAAAATCTTATCAACCCATATGTCAGTAGGAAGCTTCCACTAAGAACACCATGTTTTTGAGTTTTTGCACCAATAAACAAAAGCATTATAAATAGAAATAAGCCTTCAAAAAACGCTTCGTAGAGTTGAGATGGATGTCTTGTAAAGCCATATGGGTCTGTTGGAAAAATAAAGCCCCAGGTTCCATCAGTTGGTCTGCCATAGAGCTCTCCATTTAAAAAGTTTCCAATTCTTACCAAGCCAAGTCCAATTGGCATCGCAGCACAAATACAATCGGCAAGCCTTAAAAAAGAAATTCGATGCTGATAAGAGTAAACATAGATACTCACCACCACACCAATTAAACCACCATGAAAGCTTAAACCACCTTCCCAGATAAAAAATAAGCTAAATGGGTTAGATGCCAATTGATCTAAGCCATAAAAAAACATGTAGCCAAATCTGCCACCAAGCATGGCGCCAAATATCAATCCATATAAAAATACAATATCGTTTACTTGGGCGGTGGTTAATTTCAATTCCTCCACGATTTGATGATGCTTTAGATATTGGAAAATGAAGATTGCTGAAAGGACCCAGGTCACAGCATAATATTGGATTCTAATCCACCCCAAACTAATCAAGCTCGGGTTATTAAAAAAATCTGATAGCTCGATGATCAATTTACTATTACCAAGATCCCTACCAAAATTAGCAATATGCCAAAAGAGACTTTCAAAGTTTTTTCAGAAATAGAGTGGCTAATATTAGCTCCAAGTTTGGCTGTAAAAATGCTTGCTAATGAAATTGATATTACAGCTGGCCAAAAAACATACCCTACAGCTCCCGGAGGGAGATTAGCAACAGTATTTTGTCCATAATACATGTATCCAAGCGCTCCTACAGCGGCAATGGGAATCCCGCAAACCGCAGCGGTACCAATTCCTTTGCGAATATTATACCCCCCAGCAATCATTAGCGGGGTAGTAAATGACCCGCCTCCAATACCAATAATTGAGGATAAAAACCCTATCCATGATCCATGTGCTGGAATCATGAGCCTGGATAAAGATATTAGCTTTTTCTCTTTTTTTGCAAGAGTTTGTGTGAATCCTATGATCATTTCTGCGCCCACACTGATCAGGAAGATTGTAATAACCCATTTTAAATTTTCATTTGAGAGACTTGCTGCATATCCAGTCCCAACCATAGTCCCTAAAATTATGCCGATTGTTAATGGAAAAACTAATGACCATTCCACACTTCTTTTTCTGTGATGTGAAAGTGCAGAGGATATTGCAGAGAAGAATATACTGGCTAGCGATGTACCTATTGCCATGAGGACAATTATAGATTCCTCAAAGCCCATGCCATAAAAAATAAAAATAAGGGATGGTACTAATATGCTGCCTCCACCAATTCCAAACATGCCTGCAAGCAAGCCTGTGCAAGAACCAAGTAGAATGTATATTAAAATTTCAGTCATTATGCAATTGGATGTACTGGGGAAGAAATTCAGATAAGACAGCCCTATAAACCTCTCTCTTAAAAGGCACAACGCTAGCTAAACAGTACCAATAAGTTGCCCACTTATATTCTACAAATTCTTGAGGCACTTCATTTAAAAGGTTAATTTTTAAGTCGGTGTTAGCTTTAAGCATGTACCACTTTTGATTTTGACCTTTAAAATTTTTTAAACTCTCAGGTCTAGGCTGGTACTTTTCGGGTAAGTCGTAGCTATACCAGTGCCTGCTTTTTTGAATAATTCTGACTTGACTCTTTTTGATGCCCACTTCTTCGTAAAGCTCTCGATATGCAGCTTTCATGTCTGATTCTCCAGTATCAATTCCGCCTTGAGGAAATTGCCAAGTTTGTTTTCCTTTTCTTCGACATACTAGCAGCTGATTTTTTTTATTTAGGACAATTAAACCAACATTTTTTCTGTAAGATTTGTCATTCATGTTAGATTAACTCCTTATGAGCAAGCCTGATTTAGCAATTTTTGACTTAGATAATACCATTCTAAATGGCGATTCAGATTATTCGATGGTTAATTACTTAGTAGATATCAATTTGCTTGATAGCAATGCCAAGTTAAAAAATAATGATTTTATTCAAGATTATCAACAGGGCAAATTAGATTTTAACGAATATACAAATTTTGCTTTAAAAGCTTATATTGGCAAGACACAAGATGAGATTAGCAAAATAATCTTACCCTTTGTGGAAAAGGTGATTGAGCCTATGATAAATATTTTTGCCCTTAAATTAATTCATGATCATCATGACAAAGGCGACACCATATTACTTGCAAGTGCGACAAATGAATTAATTGTGAAGCCAATTGCACATAGGCTCAATATTAATAATGTGATAGGTACACAGGTTGAGTTTAAAGATAGTAAATGTACGGGAAACTTTATTCCCCCGTCTGCCTTGGGTGAGGGTAAGTTGAAATTAGTAAAGACATGGATGAAAGCCCATCAATACAATAATTTTTCCCGAGTAACTTTTTATTCAGACTCAATTAATGATCTCCCTCTGTTAGAGGCAGTTGATTTTCCAAAGGCGGTCAATCCAGACAAAAAACTCGAAGCAATATCTAATGAGAGGGGCTGGGAAGTAATCTACTTACCGCTGATTTAATTTTTTTCTTGGTAATCTGACATCGAAGGGCAAGAGCACATGAGGTTCTTGTCACCATAGACATTATCAACTCTTCCAATCGGAGGCCAATATTTATTCCTGCCTTTTAGATCTACTGGGTATGCTGCTTTAGAGCGAGAATATTTATATTGCCAGTTATCGCTAGTCACCGTTTCAGCGCAATGAGGGGCATTTCTAAGGGGGCTATCTTCAATAGAGTAGGATCCCTCAACGAGCTCATCAATTTCATTGCGAATACAAATCATGGCTTCAATGAATCGATCTATTTCTGCCAGCGACTCACTTTCAGTCGGCTCAATCATTAATGTTCCTGGAACCGGAAATGACATAGTGGGAGCGTGAAAACCAAAATCAATTAAACGCTTGGCAATATCATCAACTTCAACTCCACATAATTCTTTTAAGGGCCTAATATCAAGAATACATTCATGAGCAATCAAGTCATTTTTGCCTGTGTATAAAATTTTATAGTGTGAGCTCAATTTTTTTGCAATGTAGTTTGCACTAAGAATTGCAACTTGTGTGGCTCTTCTGAGACCTGAAGCCCCCATCATTTGAATATACATCCAACTGATTGGAAGAATAGAGGCACTGCCAAAATTGGTAGCTGAAACCGGCCCAACACTGTTCGATGTTGGGTTATAGGTCATAGGATCAGATGGTAAATGTGGGGCCAAATCTTTAACGACACCTATCGGGCCAACACCTGGTCCGCCGCCTCCATGAGGAATGCAGAAAGTCTTATGCAGATTGAGATGAGACACATCTCCTCCAAATTTTCCTGGCTTACATAAACCAACCATCGCATTCAGGTTGGCTCCATCAATGTAAACCTTACCGCCATGATCATGAATAATGTTGCATACTTCGGTAACTGTTGTTTCAAAGACTCCATGCGTCGAAGGATAGGTGATCATGATGGCAGCCAATTCATTAGAATACTGAGAAGCTTTTTCCTTTAAATCCTCGAGATCAATGTTTCCTTTTTTATCACAACTAATTGGTACCACCTTCATGCCAGCCATTTGTGCAGAGGCAGGATTTGTGCCGTGAGCTGATTCTGGAATTAAGCAAATCTTTCTGTGTTGATCTCCATTGCTTTTATGAAATGCATCTATTGCTAATAAGCCAGCATATTCTCCTTGAGAGCCTGCATTAGGTTGTAAAGACACAGCAGCGTAACCCGTAATCTCAGAGAGTTTTGCTTCCAGATCTTCAATTAAAGTTTGATATCCAGAGACTTGATCTTGAGGTGCATAGGGGTGAATGTTTGAGAATTCTTCCCAACCAACTGGGATCATTTCAGATGTAGCATTTAATTTCATGGTGCATGAACCCAGAGGAATCATGGCTCTATCCAATGCAATGTCCTTATCGCATAGCTTTCTAATGTACCTTAGCATCTCTGTTTCAGTTCGATACAGGTGAAATACTGGATGAGTAAGATATTCAGTTGATCTTAGAATATTTTTAGGCAGATCATAGCTTGAAGCAGCCTCCGCTTTTTTTGTGATGCCCTTAAAGAGGTTTGCAATACTTTGAACTTCTGAGTCAGATGTTGTTTCATCCAGTGAAATACTGATGTGATTTTCATCCAACATTCTAATATTCATCAGCTGTTTTTGAGCTGACAAGAAGATTTCTTTGGTTTGAGTTTTGGTCTGAATAGTTACCGTATCAAAAAAATGAGAGCACCTCAGTTTATATCCAAGTTGATTGACTTCTTTAGCTAGGGCAATTGCTTTTGAGTTTACAGACTGGGCAATTTTTTTTAGCCCTTCTGGGCCATGGTATGCAGCATAAAATCCTGCCATGATAGCTAGTAGTGCCTGAGCAGTGCAAATATTGCTTGTCGCTTTCTCACGCCTTATGTGCTGTTCTCGAGTTTGCAAAGCCAGTCTATAGGCCGTTCTTCCATCTGCATCAATTGATGCTCCGATCAACCTTCCCGGCAAGGATCTTTTATATTGCTCTCTTGTAGCCATAAATGCTGCATGTGGCCCGCCAAATCCTAGAGGAACCCCAAATCTTTGCGAGCTTCCTATTGCAATATCAGCCCCTATCTCACCAGGACTTTTGAGCAAGGTCAGCGCCAGTAAGTCTGTTGCCATAATAACCAGTCCGTTGTTTTCATGAACACTTTTGATCTCTTGAGAGAAATCTATAATCGCGCCATCATTTCCTGGATATTGGAGCAAAGCTCCAAAATACATATCTTCTTTTAGATCATTTAATTTTTTTGGATCATCAACTACTATTTCTATTCCAATCGGCTTGGCTCTGGCAGAAACCACTGAGATTGTTTGAGGAAAACAGTTTTGATCTATAAAAAATTTTTGGGACTTAGACTTGCCAACCCTATGAGCAAGGGTCATCGATTCTGCTGCTGCAGTCGCCTCATCAAGTAGAGATGCATTGGCTATTTCAAACCCAGTGAGATCTCCAACCATGGTTTGGAAATTAATCAAGGCCTCCAATCTGCCTTGCGAGATTTCTGCTTGATAGGGAGTATAGGAGGTATACCATCCTGGATTTTCAAAAACATTTCTTAAAATGACTTTAGGCGTAACTGTTCCATAGTAACCTTGTCCAATGAATGATCGATAAACAGAATTTGCCTTTGATATTTCTTTGATTGCTTTTAGAGCATTTTCTTCAGACATTGCATCATTTAAATCAAGCTCCTGTTCAAGAAAGATATTTTCAGGCAGCACAGATCTTGAAAACTCCTCTAAGTCCTTGTAGCCAAGCTGATCAAGCAGACTCTCAATATCTGCTTGGCTCAAGCCAATATGTCTGACGGCAAAGTTGTTATAATTTTCCATAATTATTGTCTAAATAATGAGTGACAAACCCAGCCTACAAAATTTTGATAAAGAACTAGTCTTCGCAGACGTCAATATAATCATCAGGAGAGAGCAAATTATCAAACTCGCCCATATCTGAGGGATTTAATTTATAAAACCAACCATCCTCATAGGGAGAAGAGTTTATTATCTCCGGTTGATCTTCAAGTAACGAATTTACCTCTATAACTTCGCCTGAAAGAGGCGAATATACATCTGAAGCAGCTTTCACAGATTCAACAATAGCAGCATCACTTTCAGCATCAACTGATTGACCAACTTCTGGCAATTCAACAAAGACGATATCTCCTAAAAGATCTTGCGCATGATCACTAATGCCAATGGTAATAGTGCCATCTGATTCTACTCTAGCCCATTCATGAGAGGAAAGAAATTTTAGATCTGCAGGCACGTCATTCATTCAGAGATTTTACCTCGTTCAAGGAATCTAGGCGATACAAAATCAATATTTAATACCTTATTTCTTATCATAACTTTTCCATGCTTAGGATAACCTTGATCCACTCTTGCAAGACCAATGCTGGATTGGAGTGTTGGTGAATATGAGCCACTCAAAACCAACCCTTTCCCTCTATCATGATTAATCTCATAGCCAGCTCTTAGGACTCCTTTATCTTGAAGGATAATTCCAACTATTTTTTGTGATTTGGTTTGATCGATTGATAGAAGAGCCTCTTTGCCAATGAATTGACGATTTTGATCAGTCATATCAATGGTCCAACCTAAGTTGGATTCATAGGGATGATTATCAATGGTCATATCATTGCCATATAGATTGAGACCAGCCTCAAGTCTGAGTGTATCTCGAGCTCCTAAGCCAATAGGCACACAACCCAGGCTCAAAGCTTGATCCCACAGTTGGCTAATATTCCTGGATGGAACAATCAGCTCAAGCCCATCTTCACCCGTGTATCCGGTTCTTGCATAAAGTTTATCTCCATCAAACATACACCCAAATGATGGAAGATTTTTTACTTGCGGGTTCATTTCTTTAATTGATAGGATTTTATTGAAAGCATCTGGACCTTGAATGGCTAAGATTCCCATATCAGATCTTTCGATAACCTCTACACCGAATTCCACAGCATGCTTTTCATACCATTGTCGATTTTGCTCTCGCGTAGAACAATTTGAAACTAGCCTAAATTTATCTCCGGCATGATAAATAATAAGATCATCTAAAATCCCACCTTTTTCATTCAGTAGGGCGCCATAAATGGCTTTGTTATCATTAGATATTTTCTTAATATCATTTGCAAAAATTCTTTCGAAGAAAGCAACTTGATCACCACCATTAAAATCAAACACTGACATGTGTGACACATCAAAAATTCCAGCTCCATTTCGGACCGCATGATGCTCTTCAATAAGGGAGGTGTAACTAATTGGCATTTCCCAGTTAGAAAAGTTGACCATTTTTGCACCTAAATTGATATGAGCATTGTGGAGAGCAGTTTTATTCATTTTTTTGTAATTCAGAGTTCTCAAGTAAGCAGATTATAGCAACATTTAAAGAACCCATATTTAATTAAACCATTAACCTCTTTGTGTTAACCTAGGCGAGAATTATGCTCATTAAACTACATAACTAGAAAGAAAATGGCCGAATTTATAATTGTTTTTAGAGAGGTGTTAGAAGCGTCTTTGGTTGTTGGAATCATATATTTGATTATTGAAAAGACTAATCAAACAGCTCATTTTGCCAAGCTTTGGTATGGTGTTTTTGCTTCTATTTTAGCTAGTATTGCAGTTGGTTTTATGGTCATAAAGGCTAAAAATACTCTTGGGAATGACTCTACTCAAGCTCTGTTCGAAGCCATCTTTTTATATTTAACAGCCTTTCTAATTTGGTATGTAATTTTTTGGCTATCTAAAAATGTGAGTGATAAAAAAGTTTTAGAGGGCCAAGCTTTAAATGCGATGGAACTATCTTCATGGGGCATATTTTTTGTAGTCTTTTTTGCGATTTTACGTGAAGGTTTTGAGACAGCTATTTTTTTAATTTCTAGCTTCTCAATTACCGGCACTTTTTCATATCTAGGATTTATTATAGGTGCAGTTCTTGCCATTTTTATTGGTTACTTAATTGTTACCCAAGGAAGAAAAATTGACTTACGCAGTGTCTTTAAATATACAACTCTATTACTTGTCTTCCTTTCCGCAGGAATGATTGCATATGGTACTCATGAAGCAGAAGAGTATTTAGTAAAATCTGGACAGATAGAAAAATCTGAAATTTATCGTGTTTGGGATATCCTAGAACCAACTAACTCTTTAGAGACGAGTAACACGATCTATCATCCTTTACATGATAAGGGATCAATAGGCTTATTTTTAAAAGGCTTTTTTGGATATAACAGCAATCCTAATATTCCAGAAGTAATCCTATGGTTTTTAGCTATGTTGTTTGGGCTGAATATGTGGAGACGCTTTTACTATTAAGTTAGGAATCAAGTTGATCCATATTTTTAATTGCTTTTTCCATCTGTCTTTCTCGAGTAGCATGCTCATTAACAGCCTTGAGCATCGCATCGGCCCGTTTTTGCAGATCTTCTGTAGAGCTGGAAAAGTTTAAAAATTCTTTTTTCAGCTTTCCAAATTCTTGCATAATTTCACTAGCTCTTTCATTTAAAGCCAGTGTTCTAAAGCCCATATGCACACTGATTAAATAAGCGGCAAGAGAGTTAGGTCCCATGATCAGCACCCTATGATCCCGAAAAATCTCTTCCCTCAGGTTGGCAATTGAATCTATCAACTGCATAAGAGATTCGCTGGGAATGTACATGACCCCAAGCTCAATGGTGATGCCAGATTGCATGTACTTGGCATTAATGTCTCTCGCATCATTGAGCACATGTCGTTTGATATCATCCTTTGATTTTTTGACCAATTGTTGATCCTTTGAATCTACTGCCATAAGGTAATTATCAAAAAGGCCTGAAGGGAATTTTGCATCTATGGGCAATAACAAACCTTCAGGCAGTTTAATTGCAAACTCAACCCTTTTACCTGATCCTGGAATAACTTCTGCATTTGCTATGAATTGATTGGAATGAAAGATATCTTTAATAATTGCCTCAAGCGACCATTCGCCAAACTTCCCCGCTAAGGTTCCTCCTGATAAGTATCTGTTAAGTTTATTCAGGGGGTCTTGAAATGATTGAATGTCTTTTGTTAGGCCAAACAATGTGGCTTCTTGTCTCTCCACAGCCTTATCTAGATCTCTCAGAGATTCTTTGGAGTCTGAGCTTTGTGAACCATTCGTAATATTAAGATAGATCAAGAACCCCAATAACAGGATTATAATTATCAAAAAAATCCATATATATTCCACTTATATATTTATCCTATAAAATATATTTACTCATACACTCAATGATACTATGGATGAATCTCTAGAATCTAAATTCGCCACTTTAAAATCTAAAAATTTTAAGATTGATTTAACTCGGGGCAAACCAGGTTCTGATCAGCTTGATCTTTCAAATGATCTATTGAGCATGACAGTCCCAGCTAAGAGCCCAAGCGGGGTGGACGTCCGAAATTATGGTGATCCTCTGGGCATTCCTGAAGCAAGAAGGCTTGGAGCTGAACTGCTATCAGCGCCCGTGGAAAATACTTTGGTTGGAGAGCAATCCAGTCTACTTCTCATTTATCAGCTTGTTCTTGCAAACTATCTTTTTGGTTTAGAAGCTCCATGGAGAGAGCAAAAAAATTTGAAATTTATTTGTCCCGTCCCTGGCTTTGATAGGCATTTTAGGTTGTTGGATGATTTTGGCATTGAGATGTTGCCAGTTCCTTTGACTGGATCTGGAATTGACATTGAGGCATTTAAAAAATTGCTTGAAGCACATGAGAACATCAAAGGAATTATATGTGTTCCCCGGCACTCTAATCCAACCGGTGACATTTATACAGACGATAATATGAAAGAGCTGATGAAGGCTGGAAAGGCTTATTCGAGCGAATTTCTATTTATCCTAGATCATGCTTATTTATTGCATGATTTTGCACCTACTATGGATCAAACCCCTTCATGGGAGCTAGCTAAAAAATCTGATGTTTTAGATCAAACGGCAATCTTTTCTTCTTTTTCAAAGGTCACATTTGGCGGAGGCGGGCTATCATTTGCGGCTGCGGGCACAAAGCTTTTTGATCTACTGGTGAGACAAAGAGCCTCTATGATTGTTTGCTCAGACAAGGTGAATCAGATGCGTCATCTTGGATTTCTTCAAAATAAAGCTGATGTTTTAAAACATATGAGTAAGCATGCAGAGTTAGTTAAACCAAAATTTGAAGTTGCATTTAGTGCATTGGATTCTTTGGATTCAAATATTGGCAGTTATAAAAAACCAACCGGTGGATATTTTATTTCATATAACACCAATAAACCCATTGCGAAAAGGGTGATTGCGCTTTGCGAAGAGGCCGGGGTTATGATAACTCCTGCTGGGTCTACCTATCCACATTTTCATGATCCAGCCAACTCCAATATTAGATTGGCCCCCACTTTTTTAGGTTTGGAAGATTTAAAAGAGGCAATGGAAGTGTTTACAACCTCTCTGCAATTAGCTTTTGAGGAATAGATTAGTTGACGGCTCTTGTGATAGGTATAAATCTCCCATCTTCAAAATGAGAAAATAAATTCTTAATCTCAGGATGTTTTGGCAATTCTTCTGAGGCATCATCAAGCAAGTTCTGCTCGGATACATAGGCAACATAAAAGATATGACCATTTTCAGCAAAGAGATGATAAAAGGGCTGATTTTTTCTTGGCCGGATTGAGGCAGGAATTGATTGATACCATTCCTCTGTGTTGTTAAATTCTGGATCCACGTCAAATATAACTCCACGAAAATCAAGGAAGCGATGCTTCACCACCGCTCCTATGGCAAATTTTGTTTCAACCAACTCTTGTTTTATATTATCCATAGACTTAACTTAATCATATCAAATTTTTGGAGTAAACCATGCTAGTAACAAGCACACCATCGATAGAAGGCAAGCAAGTTGATTCTTACCTCGGAATAGTTATGGGTAGCACTGTTCGAGCTCGACACTTAGGAACTGATATTTTAGCGACATTAAAAAATATAGTTGGAGGTGAATTAAAGAGTTATTCCATTCTTCTAACACAAGCAAGGCAAGAAGCCATGGCACGGATGGTTGCAAATGCTGAAGAGATGGGCGCGGACGCTGTCATTAATTTTAGATATGAAACTTCAACCATAGCAGCTGCAGCCTCGGAAGTTATAGCGTATGGAACGGCAGTAACATTTGAAGATTGATTCAATCAAAATTTTTGGCGAGCGTCATACTGGTACGAATGCCCTGAGTCTTTTTATTAGAGAAAATTTTGATCTAAGAGCTAAGTATTACGATTTTTTAGGCTGGAAGCATAGACTTGCTCCCCAAAAATCTGAGTGGTCCAAATTTGATACTTCCAATACTTTGTTTATTTTTCTTTTTCGGAATCCCTATTCTTGGCTCATCTCCATGTATCGAGAGCCATATTATCATCACTATCTCAAAATCAATGATAGGCCTTTTGAAGAATTTTTAAAATTTTCTATAGAAGATTATGAAAATGTAATTTGTCTGTGGAATCAAAAAAATGAAAGTTATTTAAGAATGTCAAAAGAAGTCAAACACAGCTTGAATATTCGCATAGAGGATTTTAGATTAGATCAGGCAAATATCCACTCATCAATAGCCAGAGCAATAGGTCAAAATTCAGCAGAGTTTATTGAATTATCTAGTTATATAAATGGGAGAGGTATTAAAGAAGATAAAAGCATTGACTCATCTCTGACTATCCCTGAGCTAACAAAGACAGAAAAAAATTTTATAAATTTATATTTATCTCGATCAATTATGAAAAAGATAGGATATGATTTTTTATAAATGTTGAAAGAGAGAGGACGATGAATAAAACTGAAAAAACAGCCTTTAGAGAAAGTGTGATTGTGGTGATGATGGGATTAGTCATCAATTTCCCTCTTCAAACTTTTTTGCTTTGGTTAACGATAGATAACTGGAGCTGGACTAACACGCTAGCAATTTCTATCTTCACTCAAACCATTCTTACCCTTGTAGCTTTGATTAGAGTTTATTCAATACGCATGAGGTTTACGAGGGGTAAATTTTAAGTCTTTTAATATCAGTCTTTTATTTCGCACGAGAGTAACTTCGTCATGAAATTAAAAATGTTTCAAGTTGATGCTTTTGCCAGTAAATTATTTTCGGGCAATCCTGCTGCAGTAGTTATCCTAGAGTCATTCCTTGATGACAGAGTTATGCAATCAATAGCTGCAGAAAACAATTTGTCAGAAACTGCTTTTGTAGACATCAACACAAATCCAATTTCAATACGGTGGTTTACTCCATCTATGGAGGTTAATCTTTGTGGTCACGCTACCTTAGCTAGCGCACGCATACTCTTTGATTATTATCCCAATCTAGCTGAAGAAGAAATTAGCTTTGACTCTAAAAGCGGCATTTTAAAGGTGCAAAGATGTGATAATGGGTTGCGCCTCGATTTTCCTGTTGATCCGCCCATTGTGATGAAACCCAACCCTCTATTTCTAGATATTTTAGGAATTAAGCCATCAAAAATTCTAAGAGGCAAAGATGATTATTTGGCAGTGTTTGTAAATCAAAAACAAATTGAGGATATCCAACCCAATTTTTCCCCTCTGAAAAATATTGATGCAAGAGGGCTTGTGATTTCAGCTCCTGGTGATGAGGTGGACTTTGTTTCTAGGTGTTTTTACCCTGAAGCCGGCATTGAAGAAGATCCAGTCACTGGATCAGCGCATACCATGCTAACCTCTTATTGGGCTGAGCAATTAAACAAAGATGAGTTTCAAGCGCGCCAATTATCTGAAAGGGGTGGTGAATTAAAGTGCAGGCTTGATGGCGACAGAGTTTTAATTTCTGGAAGCAGCGTAATTTATTTTGAGGGAACTATCACAATCATTTAAACTCTAATTTTAATAACTTTGGGGAGAATTCTATGACGATTTATATTATTGCCGCTTTATTGCTTGCTTTGCTTCAAACGTGGCTTATTCCAGCATCTTTCAATTTAAAAAACTTTCCTTGGCTCGGATCAAATAGAGATGAGCCTATGCCACATGAGTTAACTATCATGGCCGGCAGAGCCATGAGAGCAAACACAAATCTTCAAGAAACTTTACCAATATTTTTAGCATTAGCCCTTTTATCAATGCAGCTGTCTGTCGATGTAACAGGACTGGCATGTTGGTGGCTTGCATTTAGAGTTGGGCATGTTGTCACATACATTGCTGGTTTTGCAAGAGTGAGAACGCTGTTATGGCTTGGTTCAATTGTTTGTTTGGTGCTGATGGCGCTAGCATTAGTCTAGAAAGGTTTTCTATAATTAAAAAAGGGGCGGTTAAGCCCCTTTTTTAATGAAATGATTGGAATTTGTTTTATAGCTACAGCTTAGCCATTGGGGTTGATTAAGAATTTTTCTCCGGTAGCTTGTTTTGCATAGATCATCAAGGATTCAAGAGTCAGAGCTTCTTCAAGAGAAACTTCTTGGGTATATTTGCTTTTAAAAGTAGTTTTGATTTCGTCTGCAACTCGAGCCTGAAGCTCGCCAACTTTTTCAAAGCCAACTTTACCTAGAAACGGCGTTAGTAAAAATCCACCAATCCCCCAATACATTCCAAAGCTTCTATTATTTGGCAGCGTAATCCCTGACTGATTGAGTGCCCCATATATATAAACTTGTTTATGATCTGTGGAACCATATGGGCTATATTCTGTAGAATTTTTTCTGGCTGCAACTTCCATGCAGGTAAGAATTTTTCCAGCTAACTCTCCACCACCTGTTGCATCAAAGGCAAGAGTTGCTTTTGTTTCTGTGATGGCTGAGGTCAATTGCTCCATAAAGTCATCATCAGATGAGTTACAAACAAACTCTGCGCCAATAGATTTCAACAGATCAACATGTTCTTGCTTTCGAACAATATTTACGAGCTGAACCCCATCATCTACGCATATTTTTACGAGCATTTGACCCAAATTAGAGGCTGCAGCTGTGTGGACAAGCGCTGAGTGTCCTTCCATTTTCATGGTTTCAACCATAGCAAGAGCAGTGAGAGGATTAACAAAGCTTGATGCACAATCTCGAGGTGCAGTTCCTTCATTCATGACCATGCAGCTTGCTGCAGGTAGACATCTATATTGAGAATACATTCCACCCCCAACCACGCTCACGACTTTACCTATTAATTCTTGTGCATTTGCTCCAGCCTCAATAACAATTCCGGAGCCTTCGTTACCCACTGGCATGGGTTTATTAAGTCTTGGTTTCATGGCACCCATGATTGCCCCTGGAACATCCATTATGATTTTTGAGTCTTCAACTCTGAGTGTATTGATATCACCTGGTCCAATCAATAAGCCTAAATCAGATGGGTTAATGGGAGTCGCTTCTACCCGAATTAGCACCTCATCATCACCTGGAATTGGGCGCTCAGACTCAGCAATGCCTATTTCAAGCGTTCCAGCATCAGTTACAGTAGAAGTAATTTGTTTATTTGTACTCATTTTATCTCCTCAAGTGATTTAATAGTAATATCTATAAAGCACTATACAACTTAGAGCATGCTTTAAGTCAAGGAAAATCATTAAATGAGCGATTATAGAAATCACATTGGAATTATAGGGGGAGGGATCGCTGGCCTAACCCTTGGATGCGCACTTTTAAAACAAGGCATACCAGCGATAATTTTTGAAAAGATGTCAGAAGAAACTTCTCATGGTGCTGCAATTAGCCTTTCTTTCAACGCATTATGTTTGTTAGATAGACTGGATATTTATGCTGACCTAAAGAACCAATCTTTCATTCATTCTGAAGCTTCAATTCAGGGTCCGCAAAAAGAAATATCTTCATTCCAAACGCCAGAGGTCTTAACAACACGTCGACAAACATTAATGTCCCTGTTGTATTCCAGATACATAAAATTAGGCGGAGAAATTTGCCATCATCATGATCTTGAAAGCTTTGATGTAGTTAAATCCGAAGTCACATTTACGAATCAAAATAAATACGCCCTTAAGCACTTGGCTGCATGTGATGGCATAAGATCATCAATTCGAGATGCTTTTTTTGCTGCCAATCAAGATCCTAAATATAGTGGCTATAGTGCCTGGAGAGGCATAGGCAAATCTAATCTTCAGAAAATTCATTTTGCTCTTGGTCCTGATAGCCATATCGTTAGTTATCCAATCAATAAAGATGGAGATGTTAGTTTTGTTGCAGTTAAAAAAGAAGATTATCAATTTAAAGAATCATGGAAAGAAGAGGGCTCTATTTCAGATTTATTAGATGATTTTTCTGCTTATGACTCAAAAATATTTCCAGCACTTGAAGACTCTGCACAAATCTATAAATGGGGAATTTATATTAGGCCTCCATTAAAATCTATGATTACAAAAAATATAACTTTGCTTGGCGATGCAGCTCATCCTATGGTTCCATTCTTGGGACAAGGTGCCTGCATGGCAATTGAAGATTCATATTCATTTGCTATGGCTTGCAAAGAGCATATGACTAACTTAGCAAATGCTCAAACAGGTTATGATTATGTACGCAGCAAGCGCACTAAAAAAATTCAGCAACTCTCAATGATGCAGGGCAAAGTTTACCATTTAAAAAATCCAATCTTAGTTGCTGCGAGGAACGCCATTATCAAGCATACAAATATTCCAGGAAATGATTTGAAGAGAATTCATGATTATGATGCTCATGATGAAATGCAAATACATTTAACCTAGAACAGTTAGAAGAAATGCTTCAAGTAAACTGACTATATTTAATTGAAGAGTTCTTGTCGATGGTTTGATTTGAATCAGGCATAGGGTACTTTAATCCAGAAGCACAATTAAAAAGGACTACTTTTTCATCTTCATTAATTATTTTTTTTTCAAGAGCTATTTGATATCCAGCGGCAGTTGCAGCGCCTTCAGGGCAGAGTAATAATCCATCTTTTTTAGCGACCATATCTCTAGTATTGATAATATGCTCGTCTTCAACAGCAAGAGCGCAGCCATTTGATCGGCGAATAGCATCAAGTATCAAAAAATCACCAATGGCCGCTGGGACCCTTATACCCGAGGCAATGGTCTGTGCATTTTCCCATAAAGGAGCATGGTCTATACCCTTATTAAAGGCATCAACAATTGGCGCACATCCTGTCGACTGAATGGCAATCATTTTTGGTAGATTGCCTGTAAGCCACCCAAGCTCTTTTAGTTCCGCAAATGCTTTCCACATTCCTATGAGTCCTGTGCCGCCTCCCGTGGGATAAAAGATTGCATCTGGTAAAGTCCAGTCCATTTGTTCTGCAAGCTCAAAGCCCATAGTTTTTTTACCTTCAATTCTATATGGCTCTTTAAGTGTAGAGACATCAAACCAACCTGCTTTCTCTCTTCCATCAAGCACTATTTTTCCACAATCATTGATTAGTCCATTAACAAGATATGTATCGGCACCTTGAAGCTGAATTTCTTGTACATTTACTAAGGGTGTATCGTCGGGGCAAAAAACCGTTGCTTTGATATTTGCTTGTCTTGCATAAGCTGCTAATGCAGCTCCAGCATTTCCATTGGTAGGTATCGCCAGATGATTTAGCCCAAATT
>Ga0233451_10000548_pt1 | contig 38068 bp, 40 predicted proteins | sample 011ome_29_FD_183052 | JGI IMG/M metagenome (GOLD analysis project Ga0233451, IMG submission 183052) | Coastal salt marsh microbial communities from the Groves Creek Marsh, Skidaway Island, Georgia - 011504CT (spades assembly) | ecosystem: Environmental > Aquatic > Marine > Intertidal zone >... | reverse complement strand
CATATAAATATTTAAATAAGTTAATTGCTTAGACAGTCGGAGTAATAGCTAATACTGATGAGACGAATAGCATTACTAAAAATAAAACTTCAAATGTGTCTTTAAACTTATTCATATTATATCTTAATTTGCTTTAAAAATCTTGGAGGGCATAGGGGCCCTCCAAAAATTTCAGAGGATTCAGCAACCTACTTTAGGGGGGAGAGAATTGCTGAGAGCATCATTATAAATATTTATAATCAATTATCAATACTTTTTATAAATAAAAATTAATTTTTTTTATGTATAATGCAAAATCAACATTAGGGTGAAAAAATGAAAGGAAATGTCTTATACGAAGTTATTAATAACGTTGCTGTCTTAACAGTTGATAATCCTCCGGTTAATCCTTTAAGTGAAGGGGTTCGAAATGGCGCTTATGAAGGAATGGTTAAGGCTGAAGCAGATCCAGATGTAAAAGCAATTGTAATAACAGGCAAAGGAAGAGCATTCATAGCAGGTGCTGACATATCAGAGTTTGGTGGGGCTGGAGAAGGACACAGCCTAAATGATGTTTTCAAAAAAATTGAGTTTTCAACTAAACCTGTGGTAGCAGCAATTAATGGCTTGGCACTAGGAGGAGGTTTAGAGACTGCTCTCTGCTGTAACTACAGAATAGCCTCCAAAGATGCCTTTGTTGGGCTTCCTGAGGTCAATTTAGGCCTACTACCAGGTGCAGGGGGTACACAAAGACTTCCCAGACTTATTGGCCCTGCAGAAGCATTGAAAATGATTATCTCAGGATCACATATCTCAGCAAAAAAAGCCTTTTCTTTAGGTATTGTTGATAGTTTGTCTGATAATGTTGTTGAAGATTCAATAAAATTTGCCCTAGAAAGAGCTGAAAGCGGCGATTCTCACCCAAAAGTTAGAGATTTAAACGAAAAAGTCATCGAAGCCAGAGGCTCAGAAAATATACTTATAGAGGCAAAGGCATTAGCAGCCAAAACAAGAAAAGGACAGTTTGCGCCAGGACAAATTATTAAATGCGTTGAAGCATCTATCCATTTGGATGATTTTGATGAGGGCCTTAAAAAAGAGGGTGAATATTTTTTAGAGTGCCTTCTCCACCCTCAAAGAGAAGCAATGATCCATATCTTCTTTGGCGAAAGAGCAGCATCCAAAATCTTGGATGTTCCCAAAGATACAGAGGTAAAGAATATTAAGAAGGCAGCAGTCATTGGATCGGGAACAATGGGTGGTGGTATTGCTATGTGTTTTGCCAATGCTGGAATCCCTGTACATATTATTGATCAAGATGCTGACAATCTTAAAAGAGGTATGGGCGTCATAGAAAGCAATTACGAGTTTATGGTAAAAAGAGGCAGAATAAATGAAGAACAAAAAGATTTTGTCCTTAGCCTAATAACATCTGGTCTAGAGTACAAAGAGATTCATGACGTAGATATAGTTATTGAAGCAGTATATGAGAATCTAGAATTGAAAACTTCTATATTTAAGAATCTTGATGCAATAGTTAATAAAGAAGCTATACTGGCTTCTAATACATCTGGTCTTGATATAGACTCATTAGCTGCTTCTACAGATAGGCCTGATAAAGTAGTGGGTACTCACTTCTTTAGTCCTGCAAACATCATGAGGTTGCTTGAGGTTGTAAGAGGTGAAGAATCAAGTCATGAAACATTGGCAACAATTATGGCTCTTGGAAAGAAGCTTAAAAAGGCATCTGTGGTTTCTTTAAATGCTCCAGGCTTCATTGGCAATAGAATGCTTTCAGGTTATACAACGCAAGCTAATATGCTTCTTCTTGAGGGAGCTCTACCTCATCAAGTTGACCAAGCCTTAGAATCATTTGGTATGAGTATGGGACCATTTAGAATGCTAGACCTTGTTGGTCTTGATCTAGGCTGGAGAGCAAGAAAGTTGAGCGATAGAGATGCTCCTCTTGCAGCAAAAATTGGTGATGAGCTTTGTGAACAAGGAAAATTTGGGCAAAAAAATGGCAAAGGATTCTATAATTATAATGAAGGCTCCAGAGCACCAATTCCTGCCCCTGAAAATGAAGAAATATATAGAAAAGTTTCATCTGATAACGGAATTGAAAGAAGAGAGATATCTGATGCTGAAATTGTTGATAGATGTATATTGTCTTTGGTTAATGAAGGAGCTCAAATTCTTTCAGAGGGTGTGGCACAGAGAGCTGTAGATATGGATGTTGTTTATATTAATGGGTATGGCTTCCCTATTTGGAGAGGTGGCCCTATGCACCATGCAAATACACTTGGCCTTCAAGAAGTGGTTAAAAGATTAAATAAATATAAAGATCTTACTGGTGATACATCATTTACGCCAACTAAATTACTTTTAAAGCTGTCAGAGGAAGATAGCAAGCTTGGAAATGCTCCAGATGGCAATGAAAGAGAAGAAAAACTTAGCTTTAAAAGCCCATCAATAGGTAATAAGAACTTCTAAAAGGATGATTTAGGTAAAAATATCGACTTTTGTTCCTTTTTTTATCATACTATATAGCTTTATCACATCATCATTAAACATTCTAATGCAGCCATGCGAGGCTTTTATTCCTATTAAGCCTTCCTCATGGGTGCCATGTATATAAATATATCTATTGTACGAGTCAATGCCCTCGCCGCTATTCAAGCCAGGCTCTTCTCCGGTAAGCCATATAATTCTTGAGGTTACATAATCGTCTGAAGAGTCAATATGTGAATCAATAATATCAGCTTGCCTCCTAGTATTGATTCTTGATATAAAAATAGTATTTTTTGGCGCATTTTCACCAATCATTGTTCTAACAGAATGCTTTCCTAATGGTGTTTTGAATGAATTAACCTCACTTCCTTCTCCGTATTTTGAGGATGAAATAGCAAAACTATGTGTTTGAGTGTTATTTTGGATTACATATAGTCTTTGTTTGCTAATATCAATCTCAATTCTAAGCTCCTCAGAAAAAATAAAATTTGTAAAAAAGCATAGAGTTAAAACAAATATTTTCTGCATAAATTTATTATAACGCATATGCCTAAAATTAAGCTTGATAAGATTAATATCATTCCGTGACCAAATTTTGCATAAAATGAGGGCTCATCTATAAATTGCAATGTACCATTTAGCACACCTCTTTCACCCTTGGATAATTTAGCAACAATTGTTCCATTATTATCAATTATAGCCGAAATGCCATCATTTGCTGATCTTATTAACCATTTATTATTTTCAATTGCTCTTACTCTTGCTATATCTAAGTGCTGATATGGGCCAATAGAATTTCCAAACCATGTATCATTTGAGATATTAACTATAAATTTAGAACTAATGTTGCTTTTTCTTACAGTTTCACTAAATGCAATATCAAAACATATAAGGGGACTAATAGTGATTTCGCCTTTTTTCTCTAATTTAAATGGCGTTTGTGTATTATTTCCCTTGTTTACATATGACATTGGCATATCAAAAAAAGATATTAGGCCTCTTAACTGCTCACTAAATGGAATAAATTCTCCAAAAGGAACTAAATGCACCTTATTGTATATATGATTATTTGATAAATTTATCATTGAATTGAATAACTTCCCTTTCTCAAAGCTCCATGAGCCCATAATAATATTTTCAGGAACATTTAATCTGAAATTAATAAACCTATTATCTTGATAAGAGTATGGCAGTTCTGCTTCTGGGAGTATTATTAATTCAGTGTCCTCTGGAGTTTTTGCAATTAACTTATAAATATTATCTTCAATCTTCTCAGCATAACCATATTCATATTTTAAAAATGGGTCTGTGGACGGTTGAATTATAGAAAATGATAAATCATTTGTACTGTTCTTTTTAATTGGCTCGTTAAAAGGGACCAAAAAAATACATGAAATTGCTGAATAAACATAAAATAATTTTTTATTACTTTTGTATGAGGCTGCAATCAATGCAGCTATTAAATAAACTAAAAAGGATGCGGCGGCTACACCTAAAAATGGATAAACTTTCTGAGCAAAAGTATCGATAAGGGTTAGGCCGGAAATTAACCACGGGACCCCCCATAATAAATAATTCATGGTCCACTCATTGACAATAAAAACACTGACTATTGCAAGTATATTTAAAATTTTGTGCTTAGATTGGTCTTGAATTTGAGCCAATGATAAAAAATATAATGGTGCTGAAAAGACACTAGATAGCAATATAACAAGAATTATATATATAAGTGCAGATATTAATATAGTTGTTTCTCCGTAATAGTAAACACTTACTATTAACCACGACATTCCAAAGCCCCAATGGGCAAATGACCACAATATTAGTTTTATAAATCTTTGATTATTTGTAAAAACAAGTTCTCTTATTAGGTACGCATAAGAGAAGAATATTAGAGGTTTAATAGAGTAGGGCGCAAAAGAAAATATTCCAATGAGACCAAATATAAATGGGGTTACATAAGTCTTTAAGTTCATTAATCGACTTTGATTGTCACCTTGTTTATTTTACGTGCATCTGAATCAGAAACTATAATTTTTAGCCCATCAAGAGATATCTCGTCACCAGACTTTGGCAGCACGCCAAGGGTTGAAATAATAAAGCCACCCAAAGTTTCAGCATCAATGCTCATTGGGTCTATATTGATATCAAAATAATCAATGAAAACTTCAAGCTCAACCTTGGCATCAGCAGAATATGTGTTGTTTGATAATTTAATTATCTCCTCTTCATCAACATCATGTTCATCTTCAATCTCCCCGACAAGCTCTTCTAAAATATCCTCTATTGTGACTAACCCTGAAATAGAACCGTATTCATCTATCACAACAGCAAGATGAGAGCGATCTTTCTTAAATTCCTCAAGCAGGGCATCTGCTTTTTTAGTTTCAGGCACTACATTGGGTTCTCTTAACATCTCGCTTATAGAAAAATCCATGCTTCCGCCAACTATTTTTGGCAAAATATCTTTAGCTAGAAGAATTCCTCTCACCTCATCCCTATCCTCTCCTAAAACAGGGTATCTAGAGTGACCAGAATTAATTATTCTTTCTATAATAATTTTTGTATCCTCTTTTAATCCAATAGTGATCATATCAACCTTAGGAACCATGATCTCTTTGACAGTTGTAGAACCAAGCCTTATAGCTTTATTGGCTATGGATTCAGCTTCTTTATCAATAATGTTTTGGTCAGCTGCATCTTTTAAGAAGTCGGTAACTTCTGCTACGGTTTGTGTCTTTATAAAAAAGGGATTTCTAAAGTATTTTTTTATTTTTGTAAAAATTCCCGACGGAGGCTGGGATTCTTCTTTTTCTAGTTTATGATTCATTCTATAGGTAAGGATTTTTTATATTTAACTCTTTGAGTTTATTAATTTCTTTGGCTTCCATGACTGATGCGCTTTCATTATTCTCATGATCATATCCTAGTATATGATATAAACCATGAACAAGCATATGTATTAAGTGATCATCTAAATTTTTGCCCTCATCTTTTGCTTCTTTATCAACATACTCATAACAAATAGCAATATCGCCTAAATTATTAGTAATGTCTTTTGAAATATCGCCATTTACAAAAGATAAGACATTGGTTGATTTGTTTTTAGCCCTATAGGTATTATTTAAATGAGTAATTTCATCTATGTCTGTAATTTTTAAATTTACCATAGAGTCTTCTTGACCCTCATCAATGAAAATAGATTTAGTGATGAGAGACATCTTTGCAACGACATCTTCTTGCAACAACCCACTTTCATCAAAAATTAATAACGACTTCACGAATTATGCTTATCTTCAAATTTTTTATAGGCATCAATGATTTTTCTGACTAGAGGATGCCTAACTACATCACCAGAATTAAACTCTGTAACCCCTATTTCTTTAACTTCATTCATTACATTAAGAACATGACTTAATCCAGAAGTTATGTTTTTAGGTAAATCAATTTGTGTAAGATCGCCATTGATAACTGCCTTAGATCCATACCCCATTCTGGTGAGAACCATCTTCATTTGATCTTTTGTGGTGTTCTGACTTTCATCCATTATGATGAAACAATTATTAAGAGTTCTTCCTCTTAAGTAGGCCAATGGCGCAACTTCTATTATCTCTTTTTCAAGCAGTTTGTTTACTCTTTCCATGCCAAGCATTTCATATAGCGCATCATATAAAGGCCTTAAATATGGATCAACTTTTTGAGAGAGGTCACCTGGCAAAAATCCTAGCTTTTCTCCAGCTTCAACGGCCGGCCTTATTAAAACCAATCTATTTACTCGTTCATTAAGTAGAGCATCAACTGCGGCGGCAACAGCCAAGTAAGTTTTGCCTGTGCCTGCGGGACCCACACCAAATACTAACTCTTTTGAATATATTTTTTTTATGTACTCCTGCTGGTTTTTTCCCCTTGCTTTGATATTTTTTCTTGGTGTTTTAATTTCAACATTAGAAAAAGCATCTATTGAGGTTTCTTGTCCGATACTTAAGTTTAAGTGTGACTGAATACATAAATGCACCGCCTCCTTACTAAGCTCAATGCTCTTATTTGTTAAGTTATATAAATCTAGAATTGCATCTGATGCATGTTTTACGTTTTTTGTTTCACCCTGTATCTTAAGCTCATCTCCTTTATGAAAAATTTTAACCTCAAATGTTTTTTCAACAAGCTTGAGATTGCCATTTAGCTCGCCAACAAAAGCAGCTATTCTTGATGCATTAGAAGGCTCTAAAGAGATATTTTTGAGGTAGTTTTGATTATTTTGCATTAATTAATAATTTTACACCTAAATAACATGCAATGATCCAAGCAATGAATTAGCCAGTGCTTTTTCAATTTTTATATCAACAATTTTTCCAATATGACCAAGCTCGTTAAAATCAAAGTTAACAACTCTGTTGCACTCCGTTCTTGCTTGGAGCTGATCTGGGCTTTTCTTAGCAACACCAGTTACCAAGCATTTCTCAATACCGCCTATCATGTCTTTACTTTGTTCTTGGTGAAAGGTATTAAGTGCTGCTTGAAGCGTTGAGAGTCTCTCCTTCTTTTCTGCTATTGGGGTTGGATCCTCTAATTTGGTGGCAGGAGTTCCAGGCCTTGGTGAGTATATAAAACTAAAAGATGAATCAAATTTAATATAGTTCACTAACTCCATAGTTTTAAGGAAATCAGCATGTGTTTCACCAGGGAAGCCTACAATAAAATCTGATGAAACTCTTAACTCAGGTCTAATCTCTTTAATTCTATGAACAACATCTACAAAATGCTCAACTGTATAATTTCTCTTCATTTTTTGAAGGATTTCGTTTGACCCAGACTGGACTGGAAGGTGGAGTTGGCTAACCAACTGAGGAACTGACCTATATACCTCTATTAGATCATCTGTCATATCTAAAGGGTGAGATGTTGTATATCTAATTCTTTCAACTCCAACTATATTGCTAGCTATTTCAATTAAGTCAGAGAGCCTTAACATTCTTCCCTTATAGGGCATAAGATATGAATTAACATTCTGACCAATAAAAGTTATTTCTGATACGCCCTGTTCTGCAAGTCTAGCTATCTCATCAAATATTTGCTCAGGCTTTCTACTAACCTCATCGCCTCTTGTATAAGGAACAACACAAAAGGAACAGTACTTTGAGCATCCTTCCATTATTGATACAAAGCTAGAGGGACCAGATGAGGAGGGCGCAGGCAATGAGTCAAACTTTTCTTCAATAGGAAATGTTATATCTATTGCTTTTATACCGCTTTCTTTTTTTATATCTAATAAATCTGGTACTTTGTGAAGTGTTTGTGGTCCATATATCAAATCAACATATGGGGCTCTTTTTTTTATATTCTCGCCCTCTTGAGTGGCAACACACCCGCCAACACCGATTTTCAAATTAGGATTCTTGTCTTTTAGCTTCCTGATTCTTCCAAGGTCAGAATAAACTTTCTCTTCAGCCTTTTCTCTAATTGAGCATGTGTTTAATAAAATGATATCTGCATCTTCTGGATTGTCCGTAACTGATACATCCTTTTTCTCTTTTAATATATCAACCGTTTTGTCGGAATCATATTCATTCATTTGACAACCGAAGGTTTTAATATAAAGTTTCGTTCCCATATAATTAAGTATTATGAATATGAAAAGTGTTTACAAGATAATTTTTATCCAGCTTGGCGAAATTTATGAAGTTTTTGCTAAACAAATCTATCAAAGCGATATGTACGGTTTCATTGAGGTTGAGGAGTATATATTTAATAAAGATAAACAGCTAGTAGTTGACCCTTCTTCTGAAAAATTAAAAAATGAGTTTTCTGAAGTTGAGAGAAGTTATATACCAATTAATGCAATACTCCGTATAGATGAAGTTAAAGAGGGTGGTGAGGCTAAAATAAAAAAGAATAAAGATAAAGTTAGCCCTTTTCCATTAAACATACAACCTGCAAATAAGTAATTCTAATTACTGGTCTGGTAGAAATAAATCCTTATAAAAAGCTAGCTCTCCTACAGACTCTTTGATGTCTCCCATTGCTCGATGAGACCCTTTCTTTTCGTATACCTGAGCGCCATTCATCCATCTAACCGCGACCTCTTTAAATGATGAAACATCGATATGCCTATAATTAAAATACTCTTCTAGTCTTGGCATATGTCTTATAAGAAATCTTCTGTCATGAGAAACTGTATTCCCACACATTGGTGACTGCTTGTGTCCAACATACTTAGAAATAAACTCCAAGGTTTCAATTTCTGCCATTTGCATTGTTATATTGCTTTTCTTAACTTCGTCAATCAGCCCAGATGAACCATGTTGATTTTTGTTCCATTCATCCATTTGGTCTAGCAGAGACTCTGGTTGATTTATAATCAAATTGGGCCCTTCAGCAATAATGTTCAGTTGAGAATCAGTAATTAATGTTGCAATTTCAATGATTTTTTCTTTATCTGGGTCTAGGCCTGTCATTTCCAAGTCTATCCATACAAGGTTATCTCGTGATTGTTGTGTTTTCATGCCTTTTTATATTTGCTCCTTTGGTGTATTTTGTGCTTTATATGAAAAAAGTTCAAACTGGATATGTTGTAGAGTTTTACACAAACACCTGTTTAGTAAATGTTAAGGGTGAACTCATACCATGTTTTGCTATAAAAAATGTTGTTGTTGGCGATAAAGTAACAATTGAAAAAGTTGAGGATAGCAAGGAAGAAAAGGCAATAATAATATCTAGAGAAAAAAGGCTCTCGTCCCTTTCTCGTAAAGCTAAACAAAAAGATAAAACTATTGCAGCAAATATTACTGATATTGGTATTTTGGTTACATGCGAACCAAAAACATCAACAGAGTTCATTGATAAGTGGCTTCTTACTTCGCTTTTATCAAAAATTAACCCATTTATTATTATTAATAAAATTGATCTAGATCTTAGCAAAGATTTTCTTAATAAGATAAAAATATATGAAGCTTTAGAAATAGATATTTTAAAAGTTTCAGCAAAAAATAATAAAAATTTAGATGATCTCAAAAGCTATATTAATGATAAAAGTGTAATGTTTGTTGGAAATTCAGGTGCCGGCAAATCAACCCTTACCTCATCTCTTACTGGAAAATTAATCAAAACAAGTGAGCTTTCCAACAATCAGGGAGTACATACAACATCTATCTCAACAATGTATGAACTTGAAAAGAATACCAAAATAATTGATTCACCCGGAGTTAGAGATCTGCCAATAGATGGCTGGGATAGAGAAGAAATAATAAAGGGTTTTGAAGAGATATATGCCGCATCAGAAAATTGTAAGTTTAGCAATTGCAAGCATTTGAATGATGAGGGATGTGCGGTCATTGAAGAAGTAAAAATACATAAAATATATCCGACAAGATACAATAACTTTATTAAATTTAGAGACGAGGAATTAGGTGAGCAATAAAACGCATTTTGGTTTTAAAGAAGTGGATGTGGAAGATAAGCAAAAGCATGTAAGAGGCGTGTTTTCGTCAGTTGCTGAAAGCTATGATGTTATGAATGATGCAATGTCAATGGGCATGCATAGGCTTTGGAAAAAAATAATGGTTGAGCTTGCTGAGATTACTGAAAATAGCAAAGTCCTAGATATTGCGAGCGGCACTGGCGATATTGCTAAATTAATTTCTCAAGATCATCCGGCATGCGAAGTATTTATGACAGATATAAATATGGAAATGCTTAGCGAGGGGAGAGATAGGTCTATAAATGAGAGCTTTGCTAAGAATACGCACTTTTGTCAGCTAAATGGAGAGGCTTTGCCTTTTGAAGATAATACTTTTGACATTGTCACTATTGGGTTTGGTTTAAGGAATTTTACAAACAAAAGTAATGGGCTTAAAGAAATGCAAAGGTGTCTCAAAGATGATGGCAAGTTATTAGTGCTTGAGTTTTCAAAACCAAGAAATAAAACTTTTTCAAAAATTTATGATTGGTACTCTTTCAATATACTGCCTAAGCTAGGATCTATTCTTGCAAATGATAGTGATAGCTATCAATATTTAGCGGAGTCTATAAGAATGCACCCTGATCAAGAAGAGCTAAAAGGCTTAATACTTAATTCAGGCTTTTTAAGTTGTAAATTTTATAATTTATTAAATGGAATAGTTGCAATACATGTCGCCGATAAAAAATAACCTAAGCGACTCTGTATCAAAAATCCTTCAAGTCCTTGAAGAGTCCTCTCCTAATACTCGTGCTTCTTTAAATGAACTCTATCCAATTAAATTTGGCCTACAGATTGATAAACATAAAGAGCTGTTCTTTGATATCGATACCAATAAAAAAGAAATAAGCTTTTCAAAAATCGAAAATCCTCAATTCTTCATCAAAGCGTCATCGAAAGATTTATTGGAACTATTACTTAAAGAAAAGATAAATAAACAAATGATTATTGGAGACGAAGAAATTGCTATAGTCTTCTTAAACTTGGTGATTAAATCTGAAGTTGATTTGATGTATTTAATAGATAAGTACTTGGGAAGTTATGCCGCTTTTGCTTCGTCACAAGTATATAAATCAATAAAAACTATAGAAAAAGAGCCTGAAGGAAGATCTGACTCTGTTCATGCAAAGCTAAGAGAGCTTAATATTAGAGTAGATAGACTAGAAATGGAAAGAACGATATGAATTTTGTTATTTTGATATATGAGCTCTTTAGAATAGGGGTGTTGGGCATTAGAAATAAGATATTCATCTCTCCAGATGGAAAAAAAGCTGTTGTATATCTCCAATCACTCGGACCAATATTTATAAAATTTGGCCAATTATTATCAACAAGAACAGATATTTTAGATCAGGCCACCGCAAAAGATTTGCAGTCTTTAACAGATAATTGCAAGCCATTTGCTGTTGAGCAACTTAAACAGATTGTAAAGAAAGAATTAGGCGATACCGTTGATAATTTATTTTTAAGCTTTGAAGAAGAGCCGCTAGCTGCCGCTTCTCTTGCGCAGGTGCATGAGGCAAAACTCAAGAATGGAAAAGAGGTCGTTGTAAAAGTACTAAGGCCTAATATAGAGAGAGATGTTAAAAGAAATCTTAGAACTCTAAAAGCTGCGGCAAGATTAACAAAATATTTATACAAAGAATCAGACAGACTTAAGCCGATTGAAGTTGTAAAGGATTATGAATCAACAATCCTAAGAGAATTGGATCTTCGATTAGAAGCCTCAAATAGCAACCTAACAAGAAAAAACTTTATTGATTCAAAAGAGCTCTATATTCCTGAAGTATTATGGGATTTAACCACCTCCAAAGTAATGGTCTCAGAAAAAATTGATGGGATCCCATGCACGGATATTAAACAGATAGAGAGCTTTGGTATTGATAAAAAGAAACTTGCAGAAAATGGTGTAATGATCTTTTTAAATCAAGTTTTCAGAGATAACTTTTTTCATGCTGACATGCATCCTGGTAATATCTTTGTATCTAAATTAGATCCTGAGAATCCAGGATATATTGCAATCGATTGTGCAATATCGGGCTCCCTTACAAACGAAGAAAGATATGTTCTAGCAAGAATGCTGCAATCAGTTCTAAAACAAAATTATCAATCCCTGGCAGAGCTATTTATCTCATCAGGCTGGGTAAATTCATCTTCAAATAAGATAGATCTTGAAAATACTCTTAGGGCTTGTTGCGAACCAATTTTTGAAAAGCCACTCTCTGAGATTGAATTTGGCAAGTTGCTGTTATATCTGTTTCAGAGCACGAGACCCTTCGGTCTATCTATTCAACCATCACTGGTGTTATTACAAAAAACACTAATCCATATAGAGGGCATGGGAAGACAAATTTATCCTCAGCTAGATTTTTGGGGCATTGCAGAACCATACTTAGATAACTGGCTAGCAGAACAGTTTAGTCCTCTTAAGTTAAAAGAGTTTCTTGTTGAAAATAAAGAAGATATTTTAATAAAAACATCTGAAGTTCCAAAAATGCTGTTTGATGCATTGGATGAGTTAAGCAATCATTCGCACTATAGAAAAGAAAATGCAAAATTGATCAAGATTATGGAAGCGAGACTAGAAAAAGAAAAATTAATCATAAGGCTAATAGGAATTGCTATAATAGTCATAACTGTTTTGATAATTTTTTCAAAATAATTTAGGAGCAACTAATGGGTTTTGGGTGGCAAGAACTAATAATTATACTTCTTATCGTGGGCCTTATATTCGGCACTCGTAAATTAAAAAATATCGGTTCTGACCTCGGAGGAGCTGTGAAAGGCTTTAAAGAAGGCATTAAAGAAGATTCAGAAAAAGAAGAATAGCTTTGTTTCAAATAGGTTTTTTAGAAATCATATTTATATTGGTTGTTGGGCTTTTTGTCATTGGCCCGACAAGATTGCCAGCAGTTATTAAATTTGTAATCAAAATTTACAAAAAGATCCAAAAGCAAGTATCAAAATTCAAAAATGATTTAGAGGCTGACATTGGCACTGATGAAATTAAGAAAGATGTATTCAATGAAATGCGAATAGAAGAGCTTGATTTGAATGGAGATAAAAATAAAAGTGACTAATGAAAGTGTTACATCACATCTTATAGAGCTCCGAAAGAGGCTTATAAGAGTAGTTATTGTCTTAGGTGTTGCTATTTTAATAGGTGCGCCCTTTGCATCTGAAATTTATAATTTTATAGCAAATCCTTTGATTAGAGTTCTGCCTGAAGGAAGCTCTATGATTGCAACCCAAGTAACCTCACCATTTATGGCACCTTTTAAGCTACTTATATTTTCGGCAGCATTGATTGTTATGCCATATTTCTTTTATGAAATTTGGATGTTCATCTCTCCTGGGCTTTATGTGAATGAAAAGAAATTTGCTGGTCCATTAATGCTATCCACTATCACATTATTTCTTCTTGGCGCCTGTTTTGCTTATTTTATTGTTTGCCCAATAATTTTTACTTTTTTCATAGGCATAGCTCCGGACTCTGTGGTTGTTATGACAGATATTTCACAGTATTTGAACTTTGTTATTAAATTAGTTTTTGCATTTGGTATAGCATTTGAAATTCCTATAGCCACTTATTTAATGATAAGCGCAGGAATAACTAAAAAATCTACACTCGCAAACTCAAGACCTTATTTAATTTTATTGTTTTTTATTTTAGGCATGCTTCTCACACCGCCCGATATTTTTTCACAATTGTTTTTAGCAATTCCGATGTGGATTTTATTTGAATTAGGGCTTCTTATTAGTAAAGATAAATAGTTATAAGCCAAGCCTATTTGTCCAATCAGAATCGGATGGCCTTTTGTTGGTAAAAATACCATCGATGAGATCTTTTGGATTATCGGCAATTATTAAGTCATCAAAATTTGCTTTAGTTATGAAACCCTCATCTACTGCTTTCTTCATCCATGCAAGAAGATGATCGTAATAACCTGCTGTGTTTAAAATGCCCACTGGCTTATTGATAATTCCAAGCTGATTGCTTGCCATAACTTCTGCAAGTTCGTCTAATGACCCAACGCCTCCAGGAAGCACTATAAATGCATCGGATCTATCCATAAATACATCTTTTCTATCTAACAGAGTTTCAGCAACAACAACCTCATCAATTCTTGGATTAACTAATTCTAATTCATATAAAGATCTTAGTGAGATGCCTAGTGCCTCTGCTCCATGATCAAGAGCAGTGTCAGATACAACTTTCATAAGGCCAACATTGCCTCCACCAAATACAACATGTGCTCCGTTCTCAGCTATTAATTTAGCAACGCTCTTTGCGTCATCCTCATATTGTGGATTGTTGCCTTTGTGGGCACCACAAAATACTGATATGTGCTTAATTTCCATTAAATTCTCCGAAAAATAGGTTAAATTCTTATAAATTTAGTCTTCAAGCTCACTATTCCACTCACCAAGAGCAGCTAATTTATTCATTTTAGCTCTATGTGAGAGCACGTCTTGGGCAATAAATTTATTTTCAGGCTTTCCTGACCAAGCCTTGAGAGCTCCTGCTTGTAATGCTCTTCCGTAAGAAAAACTTAATTTCCAATCAAAATCTCCAATTTTATTCATAAGATCTAAGTGTTCTGTTGCTTGGAGTTCGGTTTGTCCTCCAGAAAGAAAAGTGATTCCAGGAACTTCAGATGGAACATTTTCTTTAAGGCACTTGATAGTAAGCTCAGCAACCTCTTGGGGGCTAGCCTGCGTTTCTGCTAGTGAACCTGCAGTCACCATGCTTGGTTTAAGTAGAACACCTTTGAGATTTATCTCATGCATTTTTAAAGAATTAAATAAACTTGAAAGGGCGTTAGCTGATGTATTAAAACATTCATCTATTGAATGATTTCCGTCCATAAGAACTTCAGGCTCAACAATTGGAACTAGGCCATGATTCTGTGCCAATTTTGCATATTGTGCTAAAGCATCGGCATTGCCATTTATACATTCTTCGGTTGGCATACCTGAGCCTATTTTTATGACTGCACGCCATTTTGTAAACTTTGCTCCAAGCTCAACATATTCAGCAAGTCTCTCATTTAAACCATCTAAGCCTTGAGTAATAACTTCGTCGGAACCTTCCTGTAATGGAACTAAGCCTTTATCAACCTTTATTCCAGGAAGAGCTCCTGCAGCATTCATAATATCAACAAGTTTTGTTCCATCTTCAGACTGCTGTCTGATGGTTTCATCAAATAGTATAACGCCACCAATATTGCCCTCAATTCCAGAGGCCCTAAAAAGCATTTCTCTATAGTCACGCCTATTTGACTCAGTTGATTCAACTCCAATAGTGTCAAAGCGTTTTCCACAAGTTGGGTTGCTCTCATCAGCAGCTAAAATCCCCTTGCCGCCTGAAACAATATATGAGGCAATATCTTCTACACTATTAAGTTTCATTTTTGGTCTCCTACTATAAATATTTGGATTCTAAGGCCTCAATTGATGGTAATTTTTTCCCTTCCATGAACTCAAGAAACGCCCCTCCGCCTGTAGAACAATATGACACATCATCTTTATTTATGAAAGTATTTATTGCGCTCAATGTTTCGCCTCCCCCTGCTATTGAAAAGCCTTGAGACTCTGATATGTTTTTTGCAAGATCTTTTGTTCCTTTTGAAAAAAGCTCATTTTCAAACACGCCTAATGGGCCGTTCCATAGAATAAGTTTTGATTTTTCTATAGCTTCCTTAATGTCTTCAGTTATGGCCTGATCAAGGATCATCTCATTCGCTGAAATTTCATCTATGCCCTTTTCTGCAACATTATCTCCCTCAAATGTTGATGAAACTATTACTCTTGAAGGCAATAATACTTTACCTGATTCAAGAATTTCTCTTGCAATATCTAACATTGAATCTTCTACAAGAGATGATCCAACTTCATGGCCAGAAGCCTTTAAAAAGGTATTAGTAATCCCGCCTCCGACTATGATGAAATCTGTTTTGTCTTTTAGGTTGTTGATTAGTCCTAGCTTAGACGAGACCTTGGCGCCGCCAATAATTGCTATATTTGGCTTAGGAGGGTTTTGAAGAGATTTATTCAATGCTTCCACTTCATTTTTTAACAAAAATCCAGCGCATGCTTCTGTGCTCTGAATAATCGCTTCATATGTTGATGCCTGCTTTCTATGGGATGTACCAAAAGCATCGAAAACATATATATCACCAAGAAGACCTAGGCTTTTTCCAAGCTCAGAGTCGTTATTTTTTTCTCCTTTGTAAAATCTAATATTCTCAAGAACTTTAACTCTAGGCCCAGATTTGAAAATCTCTGTATTGGACATATCTTTTTCTAAACTCACTGGCTCATCTAAGATATCTGATAAATATTCTGAAACCGGGGCTAGAGAAAATTTATCTTCTCTAGTTCCCTCGGTAGGTCTGCCAAGATGACTTATTAATAAAACTTTGCAATTTTTTTCTAGCGCATAATTGATGGTTGGAAGGCAGGCTTTGATCCTTGTTGGATCTTGAATTTTTTTATCCCGTATAGGGACATTCATATCAACTCTAACAACTAAATTTTTATTAGAGATATCAATATCAACTAGATTTTTCATCTAACAATGATTGCGCCATAGCGACGACGTTTGATACTGTAAAACCAAAATGTTCAAGCAAGTCTTTAGCAGGAGCTGATTCACCAAAAGAATTAATTCCAAGAACTTTGTCAGATTTATTTAGCAATTTGTGCCATGAGTCTGGGTGTGCCATTTCAACAACAAGAGTTGGCATATTCTTACCAAGAACTGAGTTTTGATATTCAACGGACTGCTCTAAAAATACATCAAGACATGGCATTGATATAACATTAGCGTCTACTCCAGTTTTTTGAAGCTCTATCGAAGCATCCAAAGCAAGCTGAACTTCGCTTCCAGATGCAATTATAGAAAGACTTGGGCTCTCATTAGTCTTCAATAAATAACCGCCTTTTTCAATGTTTTCTATTTGGTCAGGATTGCGCTCTAAAGGCGTGGTATTTTGTCTGCTAAAAATTAAACAGGTAGGTTTGTCTTGGGATGATATGGCCTGCTTCCAAGATACAGCGGTCTCTACTAAATCAGCCGGTCTCCAGTTATGTAGATTTGGGGTAGCTCTAAGAGTAACCAAATGTTCTATAGGTTGATGGGTTGGGCCATCTTCACCAAGTGCAATTGAATCATGTGTATATACAAATATATTCGGAAGCCCCATAAGAGCTGATAGTCTCAATGCATTTCTAGCGTAATCTGTAAAAACTAAGAAGGTTGCTCCATATGGCTTAATGCCGCCATGCAATACCATTCCATTCATCATGGCAGACATACCAAACTCTCTCACGCCATAATTTATGTGATTGCCTTCTGGGGTCTCATTAAAAAATACTGAACTAGCTTTTGAAAAAGTATTGTTAGATGGAGTGAGGTCTGCTGAGCCTCCCATTAACTCTGGCAGCTCACCTACAAAAAAATCAAGACAAACTTGAGATGCTTTTCTTGTAGCCATGCTGGTGTTATTTGTTACAGCTTCATTTAAAAAATGAGCATAGTTTTCATCAAAACTTGCCGTAAGCCTATTGTCCATCCTTCTTGAAAGTTCAGCATGTTTGTCTGGATAGTCTTTTTTATAGATCTCCATCAGAGAATCCCACTCCTCATTATTAGTTTTACCCACCTCTCTTGCATCCCAAAAATCGTATACGCTTTGAGGAACTTCAAATGGGGCATGTTCCCAATTCAATGCCTCTCTTGTTTTAACTATTTCCTCGTCCCCAAGAGGCGATCCATGTACCCCAGAAGTTCCAGATTTGTTTGGTGATCCAAATCCAATTGTTGTTTTACAAAAAATCATGGAAGGCTTCTCAGATTCTTGTTTTGAGGATTCAATTGCTTGGGATATTTCTTCGATATTGTGACCATCAACCTCTATGGTTTGCCACCCATAGCTATCAAATCTTTGAACTGTATTATCAGTAAACCAGTTGTCGATCTCTCCATCAATTGATATGCCATTTTGGTCATAAAAACAAATTAACTTTCCTAACTTATGGGTTCCAGCAAAAGAACAAGCTTCGTGAGATACTCCCTCCATTAGGCAGCCGTCTCCAACAAATGCATATGTGTAGTGATCTATAGGTGATAATTCTTTTGTATTGAACTGGGCAGCAAGAGATTTTTCAGCTACAGCCATTCCCACTGCATTAGCTATACCTTGTCCTAAAGGACCTGTTGTTGTTTCAACACCATTTTTGACATCATACTCTGGGTGGCCCGGGGTCTTAGACTTAAGTACTCTAAAGTCTTTAATGTCATCCATGCTTATTGAATAGCCAGTTAAATGAAGCAAACTATACAGCAGCATAGATCCGTGACCATTTGAAAGAACGAATCTATCTCTGTTAAACCATTTGGGGTTCAATGGGTTGTGTTTCAGATGGCCTTTCCATAAAGCTACTGCTATTTCTGCCATTCCCATTGGCATCCCCGGATGACCAGAGTTGGCCTTTTGAACAGCGTCTATTGAAAGAAACCTAAGTGCATTTGTTGATTCTGATGGATTCAATTTTTTTCCCCAAATAAAAAGAATCATAATATTTTGAGAACTAAATTGATAGAAAAAGAAATCAATTTTCTATAAAATTCAACAATCGTTACCGATTATTATTTTTTACTTTCAAATACTGTAATAATAGCAATCTAAACCTTATTAAGTGCTAAGAAAAAATGAGTTATATTTTTACATCAGAATCTGTATCAGCAGGTCATCCAGATAAGGTATGTGATCAGATTTCAGATGCCATACTAGACGCATATCTCTCAGCTGATCCTGAGAGCAGAGTTGCGTGTGAAACAATGATAAAAAATAACTTGGTTTTTGTTGCTGGCGAAATTACTTCTACTGCAAAACCAAATATTGAAGAGATAGTTCGTAAAACTATTATTGAGATTGGATATGATGACGATTCGCTTGGATTTAATGGAAGCAACTGCAAAATCAAGAATTTACTATCCCAACAGTCTCGCGATATTGCTCAAGGGGTGAATGAGGGCGAAGGAGAAAATCTTGAGCAAGGCGCAGGTGATCAGGGTCTCATGTTTGGATACGCATGCAATGAAACTGATACTCTGATGCCGCTTCCTATTGATCTCGCCCATAAGCTTGTTAAAAAACAAACTGATCTAATGAGATCTAAAGAATTAGAATGGCTCAGGCCAGATGCAAAAAGCCAAGTAAGTGTTATTTATGAAGATGATGGCAAAACTATTAAAGGCTTATCAGCCATAGTTTTATCTACTCAACACTCTGAAACAGTATCTCAAAATGAGATCAAGGACTCTGTTATGAAAAATATAATAGAGCCAACTGTTCCAAAAGAATGGTTGCTAGACTCAACTGATATATTTATCAATCCAACTGGGAATTTTGTTATAGGAGGTCCTGTTGGAGACTGTGGATTGACTGGCAGAAAGATTATTGTTGATACATATGGCGGTATGGCAAGACATGGTGGCGGAGCTTTTTCCGGAAAGGATCCTTCAAAAGTTGATAGGTCTGCTGCGTATGCGTCAAGATACGTTGCTAAAAATATTGTTGCAGCCGGCCTTGCTGATTATTGTGAGATTCAAGTTTCATATGCAATAGGAATTGCCAAGCCAACATCTATAAATATAAATACCTTTAACTCTGAAAAAATCTCAATGCAGAGGATATATGAGCTGGTTGATAAATACTTTGATCTAAGGCCAAAAAGTCTTATAGAAATGCTGCAGCTTAAAAATATATCTTATCTTCCAACTGCCGCCTTTGGTCATTTTGGCAGATCTGGGGAGGTATTTACCTGGGAGAAAACAGATAAAGCTGAATTATTAAAACAAGAGGGGTTCTGAGGAAATATTTAAATGGAAAAAGATTATAAAGTTGCAGATATTAATTTATCTGAATACGGAAGAAGAGAAATTTCATTAGCTGAAAACGAAATGCCAGCTCTTATGGCATTAAGGGAGAAATATAGAAATGAGCAGCCCTTAAAAGGAGCAAGAATAATTGGTTGTATTCATATGACAATCCAAACAGCGGTCCTAATGGAAACGCTTGTTGATCTCGGTGCAGAAATTAGGTGGTCCTCATGCAATATATTTTCAACTCAAGATCATGCAGCTGCTGCAATGGCGAGCACTGGAATTCCTGTCTATGCATGGAAGGGTGAAACAGAAGAAGAGTTTGATTGGTGTATTGAACAAACGATTCTTAAAAATGGTGTGCCTTGGGATGCTAATATGATTCTTGATGATGGCGGCGATCTCACCATGATGATCCACGAAAGATATCCAGAAATGCTTGAAAGGATACATGGCATTTCAGAGGAAACTACAACAGGGGTCCATAGATTAAAAGAGATGCTTGAAAAAGGTTCTTTAAAAGTGCCGGCAATCAATGTTAACGATTCAGTAACAAAAGCTAAAAATGATAATAAATATGGTTGTAGACACAGCCTGAATGATGCATTAAAAAGAGGAACAGATATGCTTCTCTCAGGCAAGAAAGGCCTTGTCATTGGTTATGGTGATGTAGGCAAGGGCTCTGCTGCAAGCTTAGCTCAAGAAGGAATGATTGTAAGAATTGTTGAGTCTGATCCGATTTGCGCAATGCAGGCATGCATGGATGGCTTTACGGTAGTTTCTTGCTATAAGGATGGAAAAGTCACAAGAAATATTGATGATATTAATATAGATGTTATGCAAGATACCGACCTTGTTGTGACAACAACGGGTAATGTAAACGTTTGTGATTCAGCCATGCTGGCAACTCTAAAAAATACTGCTGTGGTTTGTAACATTGGGCATTTTGATAATGAAATAGATACTGCGTATATGAGGAATGAGTGGCACTGGGAAGAGATCAAACCTCAAGTTCATAGAATATTCAGAGACACAAAGCCAAATGAGGCTCCTGATCTAAGTAGTAGAAATTTCTTAATTCTTTTGTCTGAGGGAAGGCTGGTCAATCTTGGTAATGCAACAGGACATCCAAGCAGAATAATGGATGGCTCATTCGCCAACCAAGTCCTGGCCCAAATCCATCTCTATGAGCAAGGCTTTGCCAATATTAATGATGATGCGGTAAAAGCATCAATGGTAAAAGTGGAGGTGCTGCCAAAGAAACTTGATGAGGAGGTTGCTTCGTTGATGGTTTCGGGTTTTGGAGGAGTAATAACCAAGCTCACCGAAGACCAGGCAGATTATATTAATGTACCTGTAGAAGGCCCTTTTAAAGATGATTCATACAAGTATTAAAAATTCTCTTTTATATCTAGTGACAATATTACTGGTTATTATTTCTATTTCTGCTTGTGGAGTAAAAGGCCCTATCTTGGAAAGCTCAACTATGATAGCCAAGGATGCAAACAGCTAATGGATTATTTTGAATATAAAGATAATGAGCTTTTTTGCGAGGAGGTTAATCTTAAAGATATTGCTGAGAATTATGGCACTCCAACATATGTCTATTCAAAAAAGACACTTGAGAGACATGCTCGTGCTTATATAGATTCTTTTTCAAGCCAAAATCACTTAGTTTGTTTCTCTGTAAAATCTTTAAGTAACATCGCCATTCTAAAAGTTTTAAAAGATGTCGGTTGTGGTTTCGATATAGTCTCTGGCGGCGAACTTCATAGAGCATTAGCAATAAAAGCTGATCCAGCTAAGATTATTTTTTCTGGTGTTGGAAAAACATCTGAAGAAATTGAATATGCAATAAAGAACAAAATACTTTCGTTCAACATAGAGTCAGCCTCTGAGCTATATAGAATTGAGAAAATTGCTAAACAGCTATCAATTACAGCATCTGTATCTATTCGCTTTAATCCCGAGGTTGATTCTGGCGGTCATGACTATATTACTACCGGAAGAAAAGGCGATAAGTTCGGCGTATCATCCTTGGATGAAGTTATGAGCCTTGCTGACCACATATCTAAATCAGACGATATAAATATGGTTGGTTTGGCTTGTCATATTGGATCTCAAATATTAAATCTGGAAAGTTATGAGGCTGCTGCTAAAAAAACAATTGAACTTGCGGACAAAATAAACTCTCTTGGAGCTAACTTAGAATTTCTTGATATGGGTGGAGGCCTTGGAGTTCCCTATAATGGAGAAAATCCTCCAAATCCTAAAGATTTAATTGCCTGCCTGGAAGCTGTAATGAGTGAAAGATCAGAAAAGATTGTGCTTGAGCCAGGCAGAACCATTTCAGCAAACGCAGGCATTCTTTTAACTACTGTTCAATATATAAAGGATGATTTTCTTATTGTTGATGCTGCAATGAATGATTTGCTGAGGCCATCATTATATGGAGCAAAACATGATGTATGGAATATCAAAAAAGACATTGGGTCTCCAAAGAACTGGAATATAGTTGGGCCAGTATGCGAATCGTCTGATTTTATTAGAAAAGATATTGCGCTAAGCGCAGAGGAGAATGATGTTTTAGCAGTAAAAACTGCTGGTGCATATGGTTTTGTAATGTCATCAAACTATAACTCTAGAACTCGTGGTGCTGAAATTTTGATAGATAAAGATGTTTCTCATGTGATTAAAACAAGAGAGTCATATAGCAATTTGTTAGATCTTGAGCATATCCCAAATGATTAAATTTAAAAAAATGCATGGCAATGGCAATGACTTTATTGTTATTAATGCCTTGACTGAAAATATTAAATTTACAAAAAATAAAATTGCAAAGCTGGCTTGTCGAAAAAAAGGCATTGGCTTTGACCAACTTATATTGGTCTGCCCGCCAACTAAAATAGATACAGATTTCTTAATTAAGTTTTATAACAGTGATGGAAGCTCTGCAAAAATGTGTTTGAATGGGATTAGATGTGCTGCTTTGTTTATTTGGCAAGAAGAGCTTAGTCCTCACAAAACCATTAACTTGCAAACTGCATCAAGAAACATTGAGTGCACGAAAAAAAATTCTAATGTAGAAGCTTTAATTAAAAAGCCATTTGAAATATCTGAAAAAGCTTTGATTAAGGAATTTTCAAAAAAACTATCTGATCAGAAATTCTCACTTGTAGATTGTGGCAATAAGCATCTTTGCATTAAGCAAAGCTCTATCAAAAGTTTTGATTTGGAGGCTCTATATGAGAGGTTGCAGCCTGCAATATCAAAACATAATTTTAACTTATCCATATATAAAAAAATAAAGGGGCAAGTCCATATTCGAACATTTGAAAATGGTGCTGGTGAAACCCTTTCTTGTGGATCTGCTTCAGCCTCGGTTGCATCAATTACATTACAGAAAGATAAAAAAATAAAAATCTCTAGCAAGGGCGGAAATTTGCAATTTGTTGGCTTCGAAGACAAACTTAAGATGACAGGGCCTGCGGCTAACGTATTTTCTGGGACAATAGATTAATGGCAAAAAAACTTGATCCAAAAGATGTCGAGATTTTCTTACTAGAAAACTTAGATTTTTTTAAAGAAAGAGAGGCTTTAGTTACAGAACTAAAATTTAGTCATCCTGAAACTCAGGGAGCCTCCTCTTTGCTTGAAAGACAAATTCATAAATTGAGAGATGAGCAAAAAGAATTAATGGAGCTCCTTACAAATTTTATGGAAACAGCCACCCTCAATGAGGATCTTTTTAATAAATCCAAGGATTTAACATTAAATATTTTGGGCACTTCATCTAAAGAAGAAATGATAGCTATTGTAGAGAATGCATTTCATAAAGATTTCAATGTTGATTCCTGCCAGTTATCTTTTTACAACAATAAAGATATTGAAAATCTTGAGAATAAGATTGGGCTATCGCTTCATAAGGGTGCTGTTCATTGCGGCCCTTATTCCAAAGAAAAAATTTCTATGCTTTTTGAAAATGAAAGTGTTGAATCAATTGTTCTGGCAATTTTTGCTGTGAATGGAGAAATGGGTGTATTGGGTTTGGGTAGTTTTGATAGAAGCAAATACCTTGGTGATGAAGACACTACATTTATCCAATATATCAGAGATGTTATTGAAAAAAGATTGGTGACTATTAAGTCTAATGCCTAATTCCCAATATTTTGTAACCACAGACATAAACCAATACCTAGAATACATTCAGCAAGTTAGAAATCTATCTATCAATACTGTGAAGTCATATAGCAGAGATTTAGCAAAACTATCTAGTTATTTTAAATCTATAAATATTTCTTCTTATGATGAGGTGGATGAGAGTATCTGCTCAGGCTGGGTTGGCAGCCTTTATCAAAATGATAATAATCCCAGAACAATTCATAGACATTTGTCTGCTGCCAAAGGTTTCTTTAAATTTTTAAAAAAAAATGGTGTCATACGCTCTTCTGCTTTTGAGTTAATCTCTGCGCCAAAAGCTTCATCTCATTTGCCTGAAGTGCTGTCGCCTGAAGATGTAGAGCAACTCCTAAATTTTAGACCTGAAAATAGTATCGAGATAAGAGATCTGGCATTGATAGAGCTCATGTACTCTTCTGGTCTAAGGGTTTCGGAGGTAGCAAGTATTAATTTGGCTGACTTTGAGGAAGAGATGGCTTTCTTAAGAGTGATAGGAAAGGGCTCCAAAGTGAGATTGGCTCCAATTGGAAGATATGCGATCAGGGCCATTAATAATTGGATTGAAGAAAGAAAAAAATTCTCTGAAATTGATACGCCTGCTCTTTTTATAAACCTCAAGGGAGGGCGCCTAACTGTTAGAAGTATTCAGCTAAGATTAGAAAAAATCTCTATTAAACAAGGGCTGCCTAGAGTTAATCCGCATATGCTTAGACATAGTTTTGCAACCCATATGTTAGAGTCAAGTGGTGATCTGAGGACCATTCAGGAACTATTAGGCCACAGCTCTTTATCAACCACACAAATCTATACAAAGCTTGATTATCAACATCTTGCAAAGATATATGATAAGTCTCATCCTCGAGCTAAAAATGCCTAATATAAAATTAATTACTTTTGACCTTGATGATACTTTTTGGGATATATCTCCAGTAATTATAAAAGCAGAGATGGCAACCAGATCTTATCTTGAAAGTCATATTGGTAAACAAGATTGGGGATCAATGTCTGATTTTTTAAGTTATCGAAAAGAGCTCATTAAAGAAGACCCAAGTTATGAGTGGGATATCGGAGCATTAAGAAAAAAAATCTATGAAAATAAGATAAAAAAAGCTGCAATGCCTTTGCTTGAGCAACAGGAGCTTACTAGGCAGTGTTATGAAATGTTTTTAAAGCTTCGCCATGAGGTTGAGTTCTATGATGGGGTCTATGAAGCAATCGAGGAATTATCAAAAAATTATTCATTAGGTGTTTTGACAAATGGCAATGCAGATATCTTTTCTTTTAAAATTGGTAAATTCTTTGATTTCTCAATAAGCTCCTATGACGTTCAAAGCAATAAGCCAAAAAAAGATCATTTTGTAATGTCTAAGAATAAATATGAAAGTCTAGATTTTAATCAAATCGTACATATTGGTGACCATCCAATAAATGATGTTTATGGCTCACATATTCTTGGCATTAATGCAATTTGGTTTAATAAAAATAATGATGAATGGGATAATCCTGATATTAAAAAGCCTATACAATTTAATAACTGGAAAAACATTGTTAAATTAATTAATGATAACTATGAGCGATAAAGATATTACAGATGCAATTATCAGAATCTTTAAAAAGGAGCTTGGAGCTTTTTCAGATGTATTCCCAGATGACCTTTTAAATGATATTAAAAAAAGAGTCTCTCCTACTATAAATGATCTAATTGAGTCGCAGGGTTTTGTAAGAAAATCAAAATATGAATCTATCTATAAGTTGGCAGAAGATTTAGAAAAAAGAATTGAAAAATTAGAAAAAAATTAAGTAGATTTTTCTATCATATATTTAACAACAGCAGCTATTTCTTCTTTTGAGCAATCTGCACACAAGCCTTTTGCTGGCATTGCGTTATATCCGTTATAAGCGTTATTAACTAACATTTCCATGCCTTTAGGCATTCGCGAAGCCCATTGACTAACATTGCCTGTTACTGGAGCGCCTGCTACACCTGCATCATGACATGCCGCACATCCTGATGCGTATATTTGCTCGTTTGATCTAACTGCTTTTACTAAAGATGATTGAGATGCTTGACCGCAATCTTGACCTTCAACGCAAACATTAACTTGCAGATGGATTCTCTCTATAACTGATTCGTCATACTTCTTTCCGTTGAAAAGAAAAAGAACGCAGATCGGTAATATGATTAAGTAGTATTTATTTTTCATAATTCGCGTGCATTATATATTAAAAAACTAAAAGTTTTTAAGAATTTGTTTTTTGTAATTCGATAACATATTCGGCCACTTTGAACATCTCTTCATATGTTCTTTTGGGCTGAATAATATATGTCCCATCAACTATCAACATTGGGGTTGATCCAAGTTGAAGCTGTTTTGATATTTTTATTCCTCTGCTAACTTTTTGCTTAACAGCAAAAGAATTTAGATATGCTGATGCCGTTTCAGGAGCAACGCCAAAGCCTTTTAAAAAATCTGTGATTGCTTTTTCATTACGTAAAAAGTTCTTTTCTTTGTGTATTGAAACAAATACTGCTGAATGTGCTTTTTGAGTTAGATCTAAAGCCTCAATAGTATGATACAAGGCAGCATGAGTCTGATGAATAGGTCCCCAAGTTACCGGAAACTTTGTGAAATTTACATGATCGGGTAATGTTTTCTTCCAGCCATTTACTGGCCCCTCAATTGAATAACAAGCCCCGCACCCGTACCAAAAAACCTCCATAACATCGACAATTCCATCTTGCTTTACAGTTAGAGGATTACTAATTTTTGAATAGTCTCTTCCTAACTTATATTCAGCATAAGTGTTTGCTGAAAAAGAAGTTATTAAAATAAAAAATAAAGATAGTTTTAAAAGCTTAAAGTTTTTCATTTATATAGTCCGTGCATGTAGTTTGCCAAGGCATCAATTTCTTCATCAGAAAGATTTCTTGAAATAGATTGCATTACAGAAGCATATTGTCCAGCATTTCTTTCGTTGGCTCTGTAAGCCTTAAGTGTTGTTGTTAAATAACCAATTTGTTGGCCAGCTACAGCAGGGAATCCAGCTAAAGCATTACCGTTACCATATACAGAGTGACATGCTGAGCATGCAGGTATACCTTTTTCAATATTTCCACCTCTATATAGGTTCATACCAAGCTCCAAAAGCTCTTCATCATTCTTTGCTTGCCCAACTGATGTAGAATTAGCTTCATAGAAAGCGGATATATCTAATAAGTCAGAATCAGTTAATGTATTAAGGTATGGGGTAACAGCCATCATCAATGCATTTTGTCTATCTCCGCTTTGAAATAATTTAAGCTGCTCATATAAATATCTCTGATTTTGACCTGCAAGTTTTGGCCAGTCAGCATTCACACTATTTCCATCTGCTCCATGGCATGCTGCGCAGGTTGCAACTAAATCACTTCCTGCATCTGCATTACCCATTTTGGCAACTTCAGGCATTTCAACCTCTGCTGCATTTAAGGAAATTCCAATAATAGATAAGAGTACTAAAAATAATTTCATTTTAAATATTTGGTTCTTGTGGTGTGTGTATTATAAACATAGGTTGGTATGATATAAACGATTAAATGAAAAACCTTTTTAAAAAAACTGAATTTATGCTTGGTGTAACCAAGTATAAAAACCTACCTGAAGATGTTGGTTCAGAGGTATTGCTTGCCGGAAGATCAAATGCCGGCAAATCTAGCGCATTAAATGCTTTAACTGAAAACCCTAAGCTAGCAAGAATAAGTAAAACTCCAGGTAGGACCACTGAAATTAACTTTTTTGGTGTGAATGAATCATTAAAGCTTGTAGATCTTCCGGGTTATGGATTTGCAAAATCTAGCTATCATAAAAGAAAAGATTGGGCCCCACTCTTAGAAGAATATTTTGCAAAAAGAGAATCTCTTAAAGTTGTAGTAATTTTTATGGATATAAGACACCCTCTTAAAAGCAGCGATATAGATATGATAGACCTTTGCAATATATCAAATGTTCCATTTATTCCTGTTTTGACTAAAAGCGATAAGTTATCAAATAATCAAAAATTTAAAGCCATATCAGATGTAAATAAAAAATTACAAGGCTGTGAGGCAATAGGAATTTCATCTAAAGACAACATGGGGTTAGACAAATTGTCAAAGGCTATCTTAGAATTCTGTTGATGCTTGAATACCAAAAACAAGATTGTGATCTCACTTTAGCCCAAGGGCTTCAGTGCTATTATGATTCGTTTCCAGAGAGTAAAGAAGTTTTTTATGATACTCCTGAGTCAGGAACCCTGCTCAGAGATCATGACTGTACCCATATTATTTTTGGTTTAGATATAAGCTTAGATCAAGAAGCTATTTTGGATACATGGGTTTTATGGGGATCTAAATTTAAATGGGGTTATCTTCTTAGCTATGCCAAGCTTCCTCAAATAAAAAAACTTACTAAAAGTCTTACTAAAGAATTGGGCATTATGGGTTTTTTAAGACTTTACTGGAATGTAATAGCTGTAAAAAGAAAGGTAATATATAAGACATTTAAGATGAAAAAGAAGTGGCCTTTCAAGGTGCCAGAAGAATATCTAAATATGAAGATAGCAGACTTGAGAGATGTTCACGGAATAAGAATATTAGAGAAAGAGGAGCACAATTATTCACCATTAGAATGGACTGGCTCTATAAATAAACGGGAAATTTAATGTGCCTCGTTCCAATTAGCTCCTATTTGAGCATCTGCTATTAATGGAATATCAAGCTTAGCAGTTTCTTCCATCATTTTTTTCACTAGCGTAAGAGTTTCTTGAGCAATTTCCTCTGGGGCTTCAAATATTAACTCATCATGGACTTGCATTATCATTTTTACTTCTTTCATTTCGGCTGATAAATATTTATCAATATCTATCATCGCCTTTTTAATAATATCTGCTGCTGAGCCTTGAAGGGGTGCATTAATAGCAGCCCTCTCTGCCGCCTGTCTTCTAAGACCATTTGCTGCATTAATTTCATTTAGATAAAGTCTTCTGCCCATTATGGTCTCAACAAACATATCCTCTTTGGCTTTAAGTTTTGTATTTTCAATATATTTTTTTACTCCAGTATATCTTTCAAAATATGTATCAAGATATTGTTGAGCTTCGGCTCTTGGTATATCAAGCTGTCGAGTTAATCCAAATGCTGACATACCGTACATTAATCCAAAATTTATAGCCTTTGCACTTCTTCTTTGCTCAAGTGTTACTGCTTCTATATCTATATCAAAGACCTCTGCTGCTGTAGAAGAATGAACATCCAAATTGTTATTAAATGCATGAGTAAGATTTTTATCTTTAGATAAATGCGCCATGATCCGTAATTCAATTTGTGAATAGTCAGCAGAAATCATTATATTTCCTTTTTCTGGAATAAAGGCTTCACGAATTCTTCTACCCTCGGCAGTTTTAATTGGAATATTTTGAAGGTTCGGTTCTGTCGAAGAGAGTCTACCAGTAGAAGTCACGGCTTGTTGATAGGAAGTATGAATTCTTTTTGTGTGAGGGTTTTCGATCTTGATTAGACTATCCGTATAAGTTGATTTTAATTTTGCCAATCCCCTGTATTCCAATATTATTCTTGGCAACTCATATTCTTCTGAAAGCCTTTTTAACGTTTCTTCATTGGTAGAGGGTTGCCCCTTTGGTGTTTTCTTTAAAATTGGTAGCTTTAACTTCTCATACAAAACTTCAAGTAATTGCTTTGGAGAGTCTAGATTAAATTCATTCCCAGCAATGTCATATGCTTGTTTTGAAAGTATTTGAATTTTGTCTGCTAGCTCTTTCGAGTGATTGGATAGCTTTGTCTTATCAACTTTTGCTCCATTTGCTTCTACAGTTGCGAGAACATGCACAAGCGGATATTCAATATTTTTTAATAGTTTGCCTTGTCCTGGTTTATCTTCTAATAAGGAATTTAGTTTGTTAAATAATCTCAGGGTTATATCTGCATCTTCTGCTGCATAATTTGAAGCAACTTCTATATTTACTGCAGCAAAGCTAATTTGCTTTGAAGCTGTTCCAGTTACGTCTGAATATTTTGTGGTTTTATAATCAAGATAAAATTCTGCAAGCTTATCCATACCGTGCCTAGTCGCTGTACTGTTTAGTACATATGACATAAGCATGGTATCAGCCAAAAATTTATCTAATAAAATTCCATGTCTTTTAAGAATAGGTATATCAAATTTTAGATTTTGGCCAACTGCCTTGGCAGCATTTCTTTCTATTGCTTTGCCAATGATTTTTTGAACTTGTTTTAAGCTTAATTGTTGAGGGCAATTATCATACGCATGTCCAATAGGGATATAGCAGCCAGAGCCTTCTTCAACTGCTAGAGATATTCCAACTAATTCAGCTGTGATTGTGTCTAAAGAGTTTGTTTCTGTGTCAACGGCAAAGTAGATGCTTTCATCAAGAAGCTTGGCCCATTCCTTCAGCCCTTTCTCATCGAATATAGCCTTATAATTTGAGTTTGAAGGTGTTGTTTCACTTTTATCTTCATGTGTTGATTTTCTTGGTGGGGAAGCGCTTGTTTGATTGGATCTAAACCCAAGCTCCCCAAAAAGCTCCGCAAGCCTTTCGCTGTCACCATTTTGCTCAAGCAAACTTTCAAAGGTTCTGCCAATATCTACATCATCTTTTAATGATACCAAGTCAATATTTCTATCAAGATCTTGAAGAGAGGCTCTTAAATTTTCTCCGACCTTGCCTTTTATGTTGTCAGCATTTTTTTTAATTGCTTCAATATCACCATACTCATTTAACCACTTTGCGGCGGTTTTAACTCCAACCTTTGGAACTCCTGGGATATTGTCTGAGCTATCACCAACTAGGGCCAGTAAATCTCTTATTTGATTGGGCTTGACCCCAAACTTTTCGAATACTTTTTGCTCATCAAAGATTTGATGAGACATAGTATTCATCATTGTAGAAATAGGATCTTCAACGAGCTGCATTAAATCTTTGTCTAAAGACGATATCACGGACTTAAATTTTTTCTCTTTTGCTTGCCTTGAAAGAGTTGCTATAACATCATCAGCTTCAACTCCTGATATCTCAATGAGAGGAAAACCAATTGCTTTGCATATATTTTTTAACGGCTCTAGTTGCTCACGAAGATCATCAGGCATGGGGGGCCTGTTAGCCTTATATTCTTTGTAGATATCTGATCTAAATGTTTTTCCTTTTGCATCAAAAACAACAATTATGGGAGAGCCTTCGCTATCTTTTTTAAGTGTTGTAAGCATGTTTGTAACGCCTTTTATTGCCCCAGTGGGCTGGCCTGATGGAGAGGTGAGCGGAGGCATTGCATGATAGGCCCTGTATAGGTATGAAGAGCCATCAATAATAAAAATTCTATCTTTCATGTAAATGCCTATCTTGGATATATCATAAAGCTTGTTTTCTTTATAATATGTAAACTAACAATATAAATCATTATGTTTAATAAAGTCATTGGAATTATTAAAACAGTTTATCAAAACTATTTTGAAATAGGCGCAACAATAGGAGCGCTTTTAATAGTTGGGATGGCTGTGGTTATGGATAGACTTCTCTATCTGGATGCATGTCCTCTATGCATTATGACAAGATACCTTTTTATATTTATTGCTGCCGTTTCTTTTATTGGCTTTTTGTTTAAAAAAACTAGGCTCTTATCAAGACTGCTTATAGTTTTTTTTGGGGTCTTGGGCTTGATTGTTAACTCAAGGCAAATTTATCTACAAAATCTATCAGCAGATGAAATTTCTATGTTAACGCCAAATTGTGGCATGCCTCTTGAAACACAAATAGAATATTTTGGATTTTTTGCTGGTATCAGCAGGGCTTTTGAGGGTGGTCCGACTTGCGCAGAAGATGGATGGAGATTTATCTTTAACTTTGCAGAGTGGGCTCTGATATTCTTTGTTATTTTTGTATGCGCTTCTGCCCTTAAGTTAGTGTCTAGAAAATAATATTCTGTAATAAAACTACATAAAATTTAGCTATTTAATGCTTTAAATAAAGCATTTTTTTATTTCGTTGACACATTAATTCATTTGTTTTCTACTTCACTACATAACTATGTAAATTTTTAACAATTTTTAACTATTCTATATGAATAGTTATTCTTAATACCTATAATGAAAACAAGATGACAGATTCAATAAATATACAGCACGAGCTTTCAAATGAAGAACTTATAAGCATCGCGATTGGTAATAATGAGGGTGTCATTGCAAAAAATGGAGCTCTCACTACTAAGACAGGTTCTAGAACTGGAAGAAGTCCTAATGATAGATTTATAGTTAAAGAAGAAACAACTGAAAATTCTATCGACTGGGGAGAAATCAACAAACCCTTTGATAAAGATAAATTTAAACCTCTTTGGAATAAGGTAAAAAGTTATCTTGATTCAAAAGACACATATGTTTCAAAGGTACATGTTGGATCTCATAAAGATCACTATCTCCCTATAAAAGTTCGGACTGAGACAGCATGGCATGGGCTGTTTTCTAAACTTATATTTGTAGATCCTAATGAATATAATCCAGGCGGAAAAGATGAGTGGCAAATCTTAAGTGCTGCAAACTATGAATGTGATCCTGAGTTAGATGGGACTTATTCTGAAGGGTGTGTAATTATAAATTTTGCTGAAAAAAAGGTTTTGCTTGCAGGAATGAAGTATGCCGGAGAGATGAAAAAATCTATGTTCTCAGTTCAAAACTTTTTACTTCCTGCTAAAGACGTACTACCTATGCATTGTTCTGCAAATGTAAATAAAAATGGTGATGTGGCCTTGTTCTTTGGTTTGTCGGGTACAGGAAAAACAACACTATCTGCAGATCCATCATGCTCTCTTATTGGAGATGATGAGCATGGCTGGGGGCCCGGAAGTGTATTTAATTTTGAGGGGGGCTGTTATGCCAAAACCATTGATCTCTCCGAAGAAAATGAGCCCGTTATATTTAAAGCAATAAAACATGGAAGCATCATAGAAAATGTATTTTTAGATGATGATTTGAATCCGGATTATTCAAATACCTCATTGTCAGAAAATGGTCGTGTATGTTATCCGAGGTCTCACATTGATGATGCTGTCCCAGAAAATGCTGCTGGTGAGCCAAAAACTGTAATTTTCCTTACCTGTGATTTGACTGGGCTTATGCCTCCAGTTTCAATTCTTTCAAAAGAAGCTGCTGCATATCACTTCTTAAGTGGCTACACCGCAAAAGTTGGTTCAACAGAAATAGGATCAACTTCAGCAATTGAATCAGCTTTCTCAACATGTTTTGGAGCTCCTTTCTTTCCAAGGCCGGCTGGCATATACGCTGATTTATTAATGAAAAGAATGGAAGAATTTGGCTCTCAAGTTTTCCTTGTTAATACCGGATGGACTGGGGGACCTCATGGCATTGGGTCAAGATTCTCAATTCCTACTACAAGGAGGATTGTCAACGCCATTCAAAATGGAGAGCTTGTTGATGCTCAAACAACCCATCTACCCGGCCTAAACCTATGGATTCCAAATCATGTGGAAGGTGTTGATGAAAAAATACTGAATCCAAGGAATACCTGGGAAAATAAAGATGCCTATGACAATGATTTAAATAGTCTCATATCAAAATTCAAAGAAAATTTTAAAAAATTTAATCTTGGTAACAATATCATATCGGCTGGTCCAGGTTTCTGATGTCACAAGCTGATTTTGGGTCAAAGCTTAATCAGCTAAAACTAGCAGGGTTTTTCGATTCTCTCGAAATTAATAGAGGTATAGAAAAAGAATCTCTTAGAGTAAATGCTGAAGGTAAGATAGCCTCAACTCGCCACCCCCAAGCCTTGGGCTCTCCTCTCACAAACCCCTCTATTACAACTGATTTTGCAGAATCTCTTATCGAATTGGTTACTCCAGTATTTCAAGACATTGATGATTTATATGAATATTTATTAATGTTGCATGTGTTTGTGAATCAAAACTTAAATGATGAGGTTTTATGGGCATATTCAATGCCACCCCGTATTGATGATGAAGATTCAATTGATATTGCCCAATACTCTGATACTAATGCTGGCAAAATTAAAGAAATTTACAGAAGGGGCCTCAAAGAAAGATATGGTTCTTCTATGCAATGTATAGCAGGAATCCACTTTAATTTTTCCTTGGGAGCTAATTCTTTAAAGCAGCTTGAGAATAATTCTAATCAAGAAAATATTGATGAAATCTATCTCGGCTTAATAAGAAACTTTAAAAGGTATTATTGGTTTGTCTTAAGCGTTTTTGGTGCATCCCCTGTTGTAGATAAAACTTTCCTTAAAGGCAGGGATCACGATCTTGATGTTCTGGGTGAAAAAAATTTTTATAAGCCTTTTGCGACATCTCTTAGAATGAGCGACATTGGATATAAGAGTTTCGCTCAAAAAGACATGGATATCAGGTATGACTCATTGGATGAGTTTTTGCAAAAGATTAAAGATGCTATTTTGATTCCTTTTAAGCCTTTTGAAGATATTGGTTTAAAGAAAAATTCTGAGTGGCTTCAAATATCTACTGGCAGACTGCAAATTGAGAATGAATATTATGATTCAATAAGGCCTAAGAGGGTTGGCAATAAAGATCTACGGCCTTATGAAGTTCTCCTATCGTCTGGCATAGAATATGTTGAAGTAAGAGGGATAGATTTATCTCCCAATGAGCCGGTTGGTATTTCCAAGGATCAAGTTAGGCTTTTGGACTTAATATTAATATATTGCATTATTTTAGATAGCCCTTTAATAAATAATGCCGAGGCTAAGAAAATTAAGCAAAATGAATCTGCGGTAATCAGTAATGGAAATAATTCTGAAGCTACAATATTTTTTAATGACAAAAAACAATTCATAGGAACAGCAAAACAGAAGGTAGTAGAAGAGCTTAAGATGCTTGCAAATGTTATGCCTAATAGCTCTGAATACATAAATGCACTAAAGTCTGTTGAGAGCAAGAATGGAATTATAGACTCTTTAAAAGATGGAGAAATTGCGTTTACTGATTATGGAATGCTTAAATCAAAGTTACATAAATCATATTTAAGTTCTTTAGAAAATAGTGATTTAGAAAAATTTAAAGATGAAGCTAGGGAATCCTGGAAAAATTTTGATAAACTCAATACTTTAAAAGAGCCGAGCATAGATGAGTTTATTAACTCGTACAACTCAAAACTATAAGAAGGGGGAAAAATGAAAGCACTACAATGCGTAGAACTAGGCGGTCCGGAAAAACTTCAATTCAATGAGGTGCCTGATCCAGTCATTGCTCCGGAGCATGTAATTATTGAATTAAAGGCTGCAAGCATTAATTTTCCTGATGTCCTTATGATCCAAGGGCTTTATCAGTTTCAGCCCCCTCTTCCTTTTATACCTGGCGGAGAGGCTGCAGGCATTGTCACTGAAGTCGGTGAAGGAGTAGAGGGATATAAAGTTGGTGATAAAGTTTTCGCTGCGGCAATGGTCGGAGGTCTTGCTGAAAAGCTTCTTGCTCATCAGTCAATGTTGCGACCAATCCCAGAAAACATGGACTATGAAATAGCTTCAGCTCTCTCGGTAACATATGGAACATCTCTATATGCTCTAAAGCAAAGAGCTAATCTGCAGCAAGGGGAAACATTGCTAGTACTTGGAGCGTCGGGAGGCGTTGGTCTTGCAACAATTCAGCTAGGCAAGGCCATGGGTGCAAAAGTTATTGCGGCAGCTTCAACACAAGAAAAGATTGATATATGCCTTGCAAACGGAGCTGATGAGGCATTTATATATCCATCTGGTAATTTGTCACGAGATGAGCAGAAAGAATTATCAACAAAAATTAAAGATCTAACTGGGGGCAAAGGCCCAAACGTAATATACGATCCAGTTGGGGGCAGTTATGCTGAGCCTTGTTTGAGATCGATTGCATGGGACGGAAGGTATCTTGTTATAGGGTTTGCTGCTGGTGCTGATCAAATTCCTAAAATGCCATTAAATCTTACACTACTTAAAGGGTGTCAAATAGTAGGTGTGTTTTGGGGAGCTTGGGTCGGAATGTTTCCTGAAGAAAATCAAAAGAATTTTGAAGAGCTATTTTCTCTTTTTTCAGATGGAAAAATTGATCCCACGCCTTCTGATAGATTTACCCTTGAGGAATCAGCAAATGCCATAGCACATCTAAAAGATCGAAAAGCTAAGGGGAAAGTTATAGTTTCTATAAATTAGTTTGATGTAACTGATTGATAGGTTAAAGATAGCCTCGGGGTTGTGAATGGCGGCCTAAAAAAGCCTGCAAATTCAGCATTAGGATTTATAAGAATTATATTATTCACATGATTGTCCAAGTGACTATGATCCATATGTTTATGAGACGGCATAACATTATTAACAGCAAGCTGTGTAGCAAGATTTAAAAGCATTGGCCTACTTCCTCTTACGCCTATAAATTCTTCTGCAAATCCTTTTGCATACTTATCAATAGATTCTGCCGTATCCCTCTCTGGATCAATGGTGACCAAAACCCATTGCTTGTCCTCCAATGGATAGTTTTTATCTTTCAAAACACCGAGAAGCTTTGACATTTCGTACATAGTAACTGGGCACTCCTCTGGGCAATTTGCAAATCCAAAGTACATTAAAGTCCATTTACCTTGAAGGCTGGCCTTTGTAAAGGTGACTTCATTTGAAGTTAAAAATGAAAAATCAGAGATTTCCTTAGGTTGGTCAAACATAAATAGGCCATTTATAAGAAGCTCGTTTTTATCAAGGGTTCTTGGGGTAGTGAGCTTGTTTACAAACAAGAACATAACAACGGCTATAAAAACAAAAATTAAAATTAAATTAAGTCTGATTCTGTTAGATTTCATAAAATAAAGTGGTCCGCCAGCAAGGCTATAAATATTAAAAATATGTAATAAATTGAGAAGGTAAATGTTTTCATTGCATAATCATCGCCATCAGCAAAGTACAGTTTGATAGAATAATATAAAAATAAAGAGCTCAGTATTAGTGCAGAAAATAAATAAATTACACCTGACATTAAAACAATATAAGGAAGTAAACTCACTAAGTACAAGATAATTGTATAAAGAACTATTTGCAGTTTTGTGAATGCAACCCCATGTGTAACTGGAAGCATTGGTATGGATTCTTTGGCATATTCGTCTTTCCTATATATTGCCAATGCCCAAAAATGTGGTGGAGTCCAGATAAAAATTATTAATACCAAAAGTAGAGCATAAGCATCAATGGAGTTTGTAATTGAGGTCCATCCTAATAAAGGCGGGGCTGCTCCAGCCAACCCTCCGATAACTATATTTTGGGGTGTAGCTCTTTTTAAATAAACTGTATAGATAAACGCATACCCAATTAATGAAGCTATTGTTAAATACATAGTGAGTGTATTTACAAAAACATAAAGAATTAGCGCGCCAAGAGATCCAATAATTGTTGCAAAAATGGTTGCATGAAAAGGCGTAAGGTCCCCTTGTGGAAGAGGCCTTTGATCTGTTCTATTCATAGATGCATCTGCATTTCTATCTATAACTTGATTAATTGCAGCAGCGGACCCAGAACAGAGCGCTATTCCTAGCAAAGAAATAAAAATTGTATATAAAGATGGGAGCTCTTCCTGAGCCAAAAGCATTCCAACTAATGCTGTAATAAGCATCATATAAACCACATTTGGCTTACATAAATTGTAATAGCTTTTTAAAAGACTCATTTTTTCCAAGCTAAATAATTAACTGTAAATGTGGCTAATAGTAAAGTTGCAGCCACAAGGTTATGAGCAATTGCCACATATAAAGGCAACACATAGATTACATTAATAATTCCGAGCGATATTTGTGTAAGCAAAAGTATTCCAATAGTTGAAGCAAGTGGTGCTGCAGATGAGAACCATAACTTTGAAATAAGTATTAGAAAAACTATTGTCACAATAATCGCAGATATCCTGTGTGAATAATGAATCGCCACTCGTGCTGAATTATCCAATAAGCCATACAAGTAGTTTGGGCCTACTTCTTGGCTAAAATCAAAACCTTGTTTAAAGTCCATTT
>Ga0233451_10000547_pt1 | contig 38112 bp, 39 predicted proteins | sample 011ome_29_FD_183052 | JGI IMG/M metagenome (GOLD analysis project Ga0233451, IMG submission 183052) | Coastal salt marsh microbial communities from the Groves Creek Marsh, Skidaway Island, Georgia - 011504CT (spades assembly) | ecosystem: Environmental > Aquatic > Marine > Intertidal zone >... | reverse complement strand
ACTGCAATAGAAGTCTGCTTAAAAAAATAACCAAACAATGGTAGTTTCAATAATTCCGCCTTCCCCATGAATACCACCGGTGTTGGAGAGGCAATAAACGTCATTGGAATGTCTAAATCAGAACCATGATTTGCAGAGAGAACGATGGGGCCCTTATGTTTCATTTGGTACTTGCCTGGCCTTGGCCAAACACCCATGAGCATTAAGTACATCCACGACCAGACCTTCGCCACCTTAAAAAAGTGATTGTAATTGCCTCCCGGACGCGCCGTCCAAAGCAGGGCGGGCAAGAGCACAACAATAGTGGTAAACGCCACCAAATAATACCAAATGTGATGGATGTAGCTGAATACTTTCACGGGGCTAAAGTAACATTTATCACTAGTTAGATGTAGCCCTCCGTTTATTTTAGCACACATAAACCTATGGTCATGAATAAACTAACTATTCTGTTCACCCTTCTATTGAGTTTTTCCGTTTTCGGACAAAGCACCTTCCCGTTTGATATAGTATTGGAACCCATCACCATTACGAACCTCCCAGGAATGCAATCCTATGCTGCCGCGCAACACAATGGAAAATGGCTGATTATCGGCGGTCGCATAGATGGGCTTCACCAGCGTCAACCTTGGCAGGCGTTCAATGCTGCAGGGCACAACACCTCTATGTACGTCATTGACCCGGTCGCTCAAACCTTTTACAGTGCGCCGTTGAGCGGGCTAAGCAACGATACCTTGGTGGCCCAATTATCGAGCACAAACGCCAACTTTACCCAAGTAGGCGACTACCTCTACCTGCTTGGAGGATACGGTTTGGATGCTTCGGCAGTACATATTACCCACCCCATGCTCACCATTATTGATGTCCCTTCTACCATCGACGACATCGTACAAGGCGGGACATTAGATAGTGCCACGTTCGCCTATTTCAGCGACGAAGACTTTGCGGTAACGGGTGGAAAAATGCTGTATTTAGGCGGTACCTTCTACCTAGTGGGCGGACATAGGTTTGACGGCCAGTACAACCCTATGGGCCATAACACCTTTACCCAGGCCTATACTGAACAAGTACTGCCTTTCACCGTATATGGAACCTTCCCTTCGCTGGGTATTTCAAAGGGAATGCCAATGGTGGATACCAACGAACTCCACCGTCGCGATTACAACGTGACCTATATGATGGACGGAAGTCATACCTACTTTACCGCATGGTCCGGCGTGTTTCAAAAGACGTCCGACCTTCCGTTCCTCAATGCCGTTGAGGTACGCGATACCGGTATTTACACCGTTCCTGCATTCTCGCAATACTTGAACCACTACCACTGTCCTACCGTGTCCTTATACGGTGAGAATCAAGCCGCGATGTATACCGTTTTCTTCGGAGGAATCGCGCAATACTACTACGACAACGGAGTGTTGACCCAAGACAATGATGTACCTTTTGTGAAGACCATTGGCGTGGTTGAAAAACGCAATGGCAGTTACAGCGAATCGTATTCAGCCACTGAAATGCCCGGGCTCCTAGGTGCCGGCGGCGAGTTTTTCCCGGACCACAACCTAGCTGCGAACGGAGAAATCTTCTTGGCTGATTCTCTGGGTACAGATACGGCTTGGGTAGGCCATATTTTCGGGGGCATTAGCTCGCCGGGGGCCAACATTTTCTTTGGCGGGATGACTAATAACAGCATCGCGTCCCCGACCTTATTCAAGGTCGGTTTTGTACGCAATAGTGGGTTGGGAATGTTGGAATCTAATTATGGCGACAACCTCGGGCTCCTTGTTTCCCCAAACCCAAGCAAGGGCAAGCTCATTCTTCAAATCCAAAGCCAGCTTCAAGGGATGACGCAATTCGAAGTCTTTGATACAACTGGGAAATTAGTGTTGCGCACAGAGGTTCCGACCAAGGATGGGGCCAACACCTTTGATCTAGGTGCCCTACAGATTGCTGCGGGCAAATATGTGTTGACCGCTACACAGGGTGGAGCGCGTCAAAGCATCAATTTTATCTGGAACTAAAACCCAAGTTTTTCACGAACGCGGGACAGCGTAGCTTGCGCCACAGGGCGTGCCTTTTCAGCACCTAGCTTGAGGGCTGCTACCACCTCTTCCGGGTGTGCCATGTAGTGGTCAAATTGATCGCGCGCCTCAGCAAACTCCTCAAGGACGAGCTCTAACAGGGCGGTCTTCGCGTGGCCGTAGCCGAAGTTACCTCCGCGGTAATTGGCCGCTAATTCTTCTACTTGCGCGGGCGACGCCAACAGTTTGTAGAGCGCAAAAACATTACAGGTTTCAGGGTCCTTCGGATCCTCCAATGGAGTGGAATCTGTCTGTATGCCCATGATCTGTTTCTTCAACTTCTTCTTCGGCAAGAACACATCGATGACATTGCCGTAGCTCTTGCTCATCTTGCGGCCGTCCGTCCCCGGAATGGTCATTACAGATTCAGAGATCTTAGATTCGGGCAACACAAAGGTATCGCCGTATTTATGGTTGAAGCTGGAGGCCAAGTCTCTAGTGATTTCCAAATGCTGCTTCTGATCCTTGCCCACTGGCACGATATGCGCATCGTACAACAAGATGTCCGACGCCATCAATACAGGGTAATCGAACAACCCAGCATTCACGTCGCTAAGGTTATCGCTCTTGTCCTTAAAACTATGTGCGTTCGCCAACATCGGATATGGCGTAAAGCAGTTCAGGTACCACGTAAGTTCTGTACATTCCGGCAAATCACTCTGAGCGTAGAAGACCACTTTCTCTGGATCTAGTCCGCACGCCAGCCAGGCCGCCGCTGTCGCCAACAGGTTCTCACGACGGACTGCCGCGTCTTTCACTGTGGTTAAGCTGTGCAGGTCCGCAATAAACAAATACGCTTCGTTTTTCGGGTCCCTGCTCATTTCAATTGCCGGACGAATAGCGCCTAAGATGTTTCCTAGGTGCTGCCTGCCCGAACTTTGAATGCCTGTAAGTACTCTTGCCATTGTTGTTATTTAATCAGGGTAAGCTCTAAATCAATATCAGCCCAGTAGCTACTGTCCGCTGGAATTTGCATGAAGGACGTTCTCCAAACTTGTTGGGTTGGCAATCCGCTCACCATCACAAAAGAATAGCTCACGCTGTCATTGTCCATGACCAATGCGCTATCTGCGTTTGTTAGAGTCCAAGTACCGCTGCTGATCAAGCTCACAGGCACTTGAATGGTATTCAAGTTTGCCACAAACTCCACATGTAAATTCCCGGTATCGGGCATCTCGTACAGGTTGACCTTGCCGTACAACTGCGTACCTAAACCACTGAATTGCATAAGCGCGCTTGGGTTGAGGGGGTTCGGCATTTCGCCACTGTAGGCTACTTGATTGACCGTCCATTCGCCCAACACATCTTGACGCACGAACACCTCTGTTGGTGTGGGCTCCGTTGTACAAGCCACCATCAAAGCGGTGCTCAGTATTGCGATTAGGGATCTTACTTTCATGATTATACGTTTGAAGTGCTAAAAATAACAGGGATTTCGGTTTCGGAGACAAATACTTCTAAGAGCTTTTGCGCAACGAATTTGGGTTGGACCAATTCTCCTTGCTCATGTGCCTCTACAAAATGTGCTTTATCGGCAAAGGCTGTTGATGAAGATTCTCTAATAACGGCTTGCATCGGTGTGTCCACCTTACCCGGACGGAAAGCATGAATACGCACCCCGGGGTGCTCCTTTGCCAAGACCTCAGCATATTGATGTACTGCCGCTTTGGAGGCACAATAAGCTGCCCAGCCTTCGATGGGGTAATTTGCCGCCCCAGAACCTGTGAAATACGCTTGTTTTTCACCCTCTACTTCTTGTAAGAACCGCGCGGTCAAGCGCATCGGCGCTACGACGTTTAAGTGCATACAATGGGATAATTCGGCATGCCCAACCTCCGCAGTAGAAGCTATGGGGCCTATGGTACCTGCGTTGTTGATGAGTATGGTCGGGCCGGAAGTGGCGGGTAAAAGCGGTATAGCCTCAACAGCTATGGGGTCGGTGAGGTCCGCTTGAAAAAATTGGCCCCTCGTATGACTTTCAATAGCATCACAAGAACGGCGGCCTACGCCCAGTACTTCATATCCTGCTTCTAAGGATGCCTCTGCCAATGCTTTACCTATACCGGAACTTACACCGGTAATGATGAGGCGGCCTAATGACATCTTATGCGTTGATTTCGATGAATCTGTTCACGTCCTTGGTCAAACCAAAAATCATGATGATATCTCCTTCATCAATAACCGTGTCTGGACCTGGCACCCCTTTGATGTGGTGCTCTTCCCCTTCCTGCTTGAGAAGAGTCACAAGATTGATATTGTACTTTTTGCGAAGCGCCACGTCCTGTAGTGTGCGTCCGTGTAGTTTCTTCGGTGCCGCCACCTCTATGATTTCGTGATCGTCCGGCAGGTTGACACACATCAACACGCCTGGGTTCGTAAGCTGCTCGGCAATGTTGTTCGCTACCTCAAGTTCTGGACTCAAAATGTGTTCGAGGCCCATCTTGCATAGAATCTCTCTTTGCACAGGCCCTTGAGCACGCGCTATAATCTGCTTTACGCCGATGGCTTGAAGCTGGAACACACAGAGCAACATCTCTTGAAAGCTAGAGCCAATGCTCACCACCACCGCATCCATATCAGCCAAATTTTGCGCTTCCAATGCATGCTTATTCGTGGCATCTAAGCTCACCGCAAAAGTGACATCGTTCGCGATGCTTTGAGCCTTGTCTTCGCTTTCGTCAATAGCCATAACGTCGGCGCCTCTTTCCGCCAACTTACGTGCGATGGCCGAGCCAAAAACTCCTAGGCCTATTACCGCGAACTTGCTGTTTCTCATATTCTATCTAAGGCTTGTGTGAGATCCGCTAATAGATCTTCTACGTGTTCAATTCCTACCGAAAGGCGCACCAAATTATCGGTCACTCCAACTTTCTCACGCGCCTCTTTTGGAATAGAGGCATGGGTCATCGACGCCGGGTGTCCAGACAAACTTTCTACCCCACCCAAGCTTTCTGCTAGGGTAAAGACCTTCATGGCGCTCACCACTTCGGCCGTCGCTTCGAAGCCTGCATCTTTCACAGTAAAGCTAACCATTCCGCCAAACTTCTTCATTTGGCGTTTGGCCGCCTCGTGTCCATTATGTCCCTCGAGACCTGGCCAATACACCTTGGCTACTTTGGGGTGATTCGCTAAAAATTTGGCCACCGCTTCACCATTTTCACAATGGCGGTCCATGCGAACGTGGAGGGTTTTAATCCCGCGCAAGGCAATGAAACTGTCCATCGGCCCAAGAATGGCGCCCGAAGCATTTTGGATGAAGTACATCTTCTCCGCGATCTTTTCGTCTTTCGTCGCCAGCAACCCTAGGACCACATCGCTGTGCCCGCCAAGGTATTTGGTTCCGCTGTGCATCACCACATCCGCCCCCAAATCCAATGGTCGCTGCAAATACGGTGTTGCGAACGTGTTGTCCACGACCAGCATTGCGCCGTGCGCTTTAGCCACCGAAGAAGCCTGCGCGATGTCGAGCACGTTCAACATTGGGTTCGTCGGCGTTTCCATCCACACCATCTTAGTGTTTGGACTCATGTGCGAGGACCATCGCTCGTCGCTCATGTCCACAAACGTGAACTTGATGCCGTAATCTGAAAAGACCTTAGTGAACAGCCTGTACGTTCCGCCATACAAATCGTTACACGCCACTACCTCGTCGCCCGGGCTCAAAAATTTGAGCATACAGTCGATGGCCGCTAGGCCCGATCCGAAGGCAGCTCCATACTCCCCGCCCTCAAGGCTCGCAATGGAGCGCTCTAACGCATAGCGTGTAGGATTTTGGCTGCGACTGTACTCAAACCCCTTGTGCTTACCTGGATATTCCTGGGCATAGGTCGAGGTCTGGTAAATAGGAGGCATCACTGCTCCGGTGGTTGGGTCGGGGTGCTGCCCGCCGTGAATGGCTAGGGTTTCAATGTGTAGGTCTTTGTGGTCCATCTGTGATAGGGCGTAAATTATTTACAGTGCTCTTCGAAGGCGCCCAATAGGTTACCGGCGATCATTTCCGCCGTACGGCCTTCAATGTGGTGGCGCTCCACCATGTGCACGAGTTCTCCGTTTTTAAACAACGCCATAGAAGGTGAAGATGGAGGGAACGGAAGCATGTGCTTGCGCGCTTGGTTCACCGCATCCACGTCGTTTCCGGCGAAAACAGTGATCATACGATCAGGCTTCACCGACGATTTTGCCACTGCCATAGCAGCTGGGCGTGCAGAACCCGCAGCACAACCACACACAGAATTTACGACTACGAATGTCGTTCCATCCGCGTTAATGGCTGCAGTTACTTCGTCTGGAGTCTTTGTTTCAGTATATCCATTGTTCGCCAATTCGGCGCGCATAGGGGCAATGAGTTCTTCTGGGTACATGATTAGATGTGTTTTTTATCTAAACAAAGTTAGTGTTTCCTAATGGTTTAGACGATTGTACCTTTGCGCCAATTCTAACGATACAATAATGAGCTCAAAAGTTCGTGTCCGATTCGCACCGTCCCCAACTGGACCCCTACACATTGGTGGGGTGCGCACCGCTTTGTACAACTATTTGTTCGCCAAAAAACACGGCGGAGATTTTCTATTGCGCATAGAAGATACCGACCAAACTCGCTTCGTAGCGGGCGCGGAGAAATACATCATCGAATCCCTCGCTTGGTGTGGCATCAGCCCGGATGAAGGCATCGGGGGTGAAGACCGCGGCAACGGCCCTTACCGTCAAAGCGAACGCAAGCCGATGTACAGACAGTACGTGGACCAGCTGCTCGCAGACGAAAAAGCGTATATCGCTTTCGACACGGCGGACGAGCTCGACGCCATGCGCCAATTGGCCAAAGATGCCGGCGCAGCCAACTGGCAATACAACTACATCACCCGCGGCAATATGAAGAACTCTTTGACCCTTCCCAAAGAAGAGGTTGAAGCGAAAATCGCTGCCGGCGAGCCCTACGTGGTGCGCATCAAACTCCCTCGCAATCACGAAGTGCGCTTCGAAGACACGATCCGCGGCTGGGTGAGCGTCAACACCAACAACATGGACGACAAGGTCCTCTTCAAATCTGACGGCATGCCGACCTACCATTTGGCCAACATCGTTGACGACCGTTTGATGGGCATTACGCACGTCATTCGCGGTGAGGAGTGGTTGCCTTCAGCGCCACTGCACGTGATGTTGTATGAAGCTTTTGGTTGGGAGTGTCCAATTTTTGCCCACCTCCCCCTTCTGCTCAAACCGGATGGTCCAGGAAAACTGAGCAAGCGCGACGGCGACCGCCTCGGCTTCCCTGTATTCCCTATCGATTGGCACAATGAAGAAACCGGAGAAACGGCCAGCGGCTACCGCGAGTTTGGATTCTTCCCGGGCGCCTTCATCAACATGCTCGCCCTCCTTGGCTGGAATCCGGGCACCGAACAAGAAATTTTCGACCTACAAGGCCTCATCGATGCCTTCGACCTCAGCAAAGTCTCTAAATCCGGCGCCAAATTCGATTTCGAAAAAGGCAAATGGTTCAACCAACTGTACTTGCGCGCCCTTAACGAAGATCAGTTAGCGGCTGAGCTCAAAAAAGAATTGGACAAAGAAGGCCTCGCATACAACGAAGCGCACCTCGGTAAAATCGCTACCATGATGAGCGAACGCGCGACCTTCCCGCAAGACCTCCTCACCGAGGGCCAATTCTTGTTCTCCGCCCCAACGGAATACGATGAAAAAACGGCTTCCAAAAAATGGACCGCGGACAGCGCGGGCATGATGCAAGACCTCGCCTCGCGCTTCAGCGCACTCAACGACTTCACTGAAGAACATCTCGAAGCTTCCTTCAAAGCCTACCTCGAGGAAAAGGAACTAGGCTTCGGCAAAGTAGGGCCTTCGTTCCGCCTCGCCGTTACCGGCAAGGGCATGGGCCCATCCATGTTTACTATTTGTGAAGTCCTCGGCAAAGACGAAGTGCTTGCTCGCATTGAAAAGGCCATCGCTGTACTAGGATAATGAGCGCGCTACACCAAATCGACGTTCACGGCATCCGCATCTACAGCAACCACGGGTGCATGCAAGAAGAGGCCACGATCGGCTCCCACTACGAGGTAAACATCAGCGTATGGGCCGACCTCACCGCCTCCGTGGCCTCGGACGACCTCAACGACACGGTTGATTACGTCGCCTTAAACGCTATCGCCAAGGAAGAAATGGCCGTCCGCGCCAAGCTCCTCGAAGTCGTTTGTCAGCGTATCATTGACCGAATCATGAACGAACACCTGTCGGTTCAAAAAGCGTGGGTCAACGTCGCAAAACTCAACCCACCCATAAACGGGGATGTGGAGCGAGTCGCCCTGACATTTACCGCAGAGCGATAGACAAAAATTATCTCGAGGCCGTTCGGATTTTTCCATTATTTTTGGCCTCCCTAAGGTTCCGTGGCCGAGTGGCTAGGCACTGGTCTGCAAAACCAGCTACAGCGGTTCGAGTCCGCTCGGAACCTCAGAATAAGAAAAGCCCCGGCTCGCGATGCGAGCTGGGGTTTTTTAGTTGGTGCGGCGCCAAGCTTGCTTGAGCGCCGGGGCAACTAAAAAAGACCAAGGACTTTGCGCAGCAAAGGACCGGGGCGTTCTTACTGACCTTAGGTGACCACGCGGTCCGCCGAGCGAAGCGAAGGCAATCCGCGCCAACAAAAAACCCCGAACCAAAGGCCCGGGGTTGTAGATCTGTTGTGTTGTGCTTTACAACAAGTAGTCGGTCGTCATCCAAGTGCTTTGGCCCCCAGAAATCACATTACCGAACAACTGTTTTTGGTCCGTTCCTGTCGCTACTAATGTGCGAATAGAAAACGAGCGAAGCGCGTCATGAACACTTAACGTAGCCACGGCACTGTCCTTTCTTCCGGTAAACGGCAAGTAATCAGGACCGCGCTGGCAAGAGGCGTTGATGTTTACACGACATACTTGGTTCACCATGTTGTCCACGGCATAGGCAATGGTCAATTCATTATCGCTAAACAAACTACACTGCTGTCCGCAATCGGACGCTGCTATAGAGGACATAACCTCTTCAAGATCTTCGTATTCCACGATAGGCACCACTGGTCCGAACTGCTCTTCGTGGAAGATGTCCATCTCGTCGGTCACCGGATACAATACAGCCGGGAAAAAGGCGGTATCTGAAACGCGGCCTGCGTTCTTGTTGATCACCTGCGCGCCCTTATATACGGCATCATCTACATACGCTTCCATCTGCTCTACTTTGTTGCGCTCTGGCAGCGGAGTGAGCATACAGTCTGTTTCTGGGTGGTCGAGCACGAGGGCGTCCACCGCCGCTGTAAACTTGGTGCGGAACTCTTCAGATACGCTCTTGTGTACAAACAATAGTTTCAATGCTGTACAGCGTTGGCCGTTGTAGCTCAGGGCCCCGTTTACACATTCCTTAACCGCTTGGTCAATATTCGCGTCGTCAAAAACGATGGCTGGGTTTTTAGCTTCTAGTCCCAACACCTGTCGTAAACGGTTTGGTTTTGGGTGCTGCGCGACCAATGCGTTTGAGCTTTTCGAGTTTCCAATTAAAGCTAAGACATCCACGTCACCTGTTTTCATAATCGGACCTGCCAAAGTGCGTCCGCGACCGAACACGATGTTCACCGCTCCCGGAGGGAAAGCCTCCTTGAACGCCTCGATGAGCGGTGTCAATAAAAGCACGCCGTATTTAGCGGGCTTGAAGACTATGGTGTTCCCCATAATCAGGGAAGGAATAAGCAAACAAAAGGTCTCGTTTAGCGGGTAGTTGTAAGGGCCTAAACATAATACAACGCCCAGCGGCCCGCGACGGATTTGGGAAATCACCCCGTCCTTGCTGGCGACGTGTGAACCGCGTCGCTGCAGCTCCTTGTACTCTTCGATAGTATCGTTAATGTAGTCCACCGTACGGTCAAATTCTTTGTAGGCGGAGCTCTTATTCTTCGCAATCTCCCACATCAACAAAGTGCTAACCTCTTCGCGCTTTTCTTTCATCAACGCCACAAACTTCTCCATGGCGGCGATGCGCGCAGCTGCACCGGCGGTTGGCCAATATCCACGGCCATTGTTATATGCCTTTTTAGCTGCCGCTAGGGCCTTAAGACCCGCTGCTTCGTCCAATGCTGGGGACTCGCCGAGGTATACTTTATCGGTAGTCCCATTAGCTTTAACAGCACCCATTGGGCTATATACTTTCTCAAAATCACCGTTCCAAGTGTGGGTCTCTCCGCCCACTAGGTATTGGTTCCAGCGAAATGGTTTTGGTGCGTCAAACTCTGCGATAGGATTGTGTTTCGAGCTTGCTTTCATCTTGTTCTCAGTTTATTACCATATATAAGGCGCGGTTCAGGTTTATGTTCACGCCGGGTTAAATGTAAAATAACCCGATTAGAATTGAAGCCCCTGTGATATGCGTTACGAACAACGGTTGTAAATTGGAGCAAATTCTTCACAAATGAACCTATACCCCATTCACACTGGGAACTTTAAACTCGACGGCGGCGCCATGTTTGGAGTGGTGCCCAAAGGCCTCTGGGAGCGCACAAACCCTGCGGATGAACGCAACCTTTGTACTTGGGCCATGCGCTCTTTATTGATTGAAAACGGGGACCAATTAATCCTCGTCGACACCGGCATCGGCAACAAACAAAGCGATAAGTTTTTCAGCCATTACTTCCTTCACGGCGACCATAGCCTCGACGCATCATTAGCCGCTCATGGTTTTAATCGCGACGAAATAACCGACGTATTCCTCACCCACCTTCACTTTGACCATGTAGGGGGCGCTGTGCAGTGGAACGCCGACCGCACGGGCTACGAACCGGCCTTCAAAAACGCCAATTATTGGACCAACGAGCGCCATTGGAATTGGGCCACCAAACCCAACGCCCGAGAACGCGCTAGCTTCCTATCAGAAAACATTCTGCCCCTCGAAGAAAGTGGGCAAGTGAAATTTATCGACGCCCCAGAAAACGAGCATCGCGTGAGCACACCGCTGGGCTTCGATGTCTTCGTGGTCAATGGCCATACCGACGCACAGATGTGTCCCATCCTGCCTTACAAAGGCCAAACGGTTGTCTTCATGGCCGATCTTCTGCCTTCCACGGGACATATTCCCCTGCCGTATGTGATGGGCTACGATACTCGGCCCCTGCTCACCCTTGACGAACGCACCCTCATCTTTACCGAGGCGGCGGAAAAGGGCTACCATTTATTCCTCGAACACGACGCGTATAATGAAGTTTGTACGTTACAAATGACAGAAAAGGGTCCGCGACTTTTGGGCAACGGACGCCTCGATCACTTTTTTGGATAACTCCTACATACAATGAAAAAACTCCTCCTTGCATTTTTTGTCGGCCTAGGCTTAAGCGCCCATGCCCAATATTGGCAACAGGCCGTGCACTACAACATGGACATCACCATGGACGTAGTAAATCACCAATACGACGGTGCACAACAAATCACCTATACCAACAACAGCCCCGACACCTTGCACAAGGCGTATTTCCACCTCTACTTCAACGCCTTCCAGCCGGAAAGTATGATGGATGTGCGTTCACGCAATATTGCCGATCCAGACCGCCGAGTGCGCGATCGAATCGAAGGGTTGGGACCTGATCGCATCGGGTATCAAAACGTGCGCGTCCTCACCCAAAACGGGAACCCTTTGCGCTGGGACGTACAGGGCACCGTATTGAAATGCGAGCTCGCTGAACCCCTGCTGCCTGGGCAGTCCACCGTATTCACGATGGCGTGGGACGCTCAGGTTCCAGAGCAGATTCGTCGCTCGGGCTGGAACAATAAGGAGGGTATTGAATTTACGATGACCCAATGGTACCCGAAATTGGCCGAATACGATGAAGACGGCTGGCATGCAGACCAATACGTAGGTCGCGAATTCTATGGGGTTTGGGGATCGTTCGATGTGAAAATCCACATCCACCGCGACTATGTATTGGGCGGTACCGGTTACCTGCAAAACCCAGAAGATGTGGGTTTTGGTTATGGCGGCGTTAAAAAGGTTCGCATCGGGAAAAACGAACTTCGCACCTGGCATTTTAAAGCAGATAAAGTCCATGATTTCGCTTTTGCCGCGGATCCGGACTATGTACACAAGCAGCTGCAAATTGAAAACGGCCCACTGGTCCACTTGTTGTACGACCCTGAGACGGCAAACGAAGTGAATTGGGACGAAATCCAAAAAGGCTACCTACAGGGGTACTTTGATTTTATGGCCAAACACTTCGGCAAGTACCCCTATGATCAATTCTCCCTCATCCAAGGCGGCGATGGTGGTATGGAGTACCCCATGTGTACCATGATGCTCGGTGGCGGCGATAAGTTCGAAGGATTTACCGGACTATTCGTGCATGAGGCCACACACAACTGGTACTATGGCGTGATTGGAACAAACGAAGCGGCCTACCCCTGGATGGACGAAGGCTTCACTTCCTATGCAGAAGAAGAGTGCATGAACTTCCTGTTCAATCGCGGTGAAGAAAACCCACACCTTGGAGCCTACAGGGCGTATGTGTACCTCGACACCTCGGGCTTGCGCGAGCCCCTGAGCACCCCCGCAGACCACTTCAACCACAACCGCACTTACGGCATCAATAGCTACAGTGCAGGCGCCTTGTTCTTAAACCAACTCGAATACATTATTGGTGAAGAGGCTTTTGCTCGCGGAATGATGCGCTATTGGCAAAAGTGGCAGTTCAAGCATCCGAAACCAGAAGATTTCTTGCGCATTATGGAGGTGGAATCCGACATGGAGTTAGACTGGTACCTCAGCTATTACATGGATCAAGTAAAGAGCATTGATTATGCTGTGGCGGCTGTTGAATCTGACCGGGTGGGCACACAAATCACCCTACACCGCGTTGGACTGTTCCCAATGCCAGTAGATATAATGGTGCTTTATGAAAGTGGACGTAAAGAACTGCACACCATTCCTCTGATGAGCATGTATGGTGCCAAGCATCAAGAAGGCCTTGAGGTTCACCAACCTTGGCCCTGGACGCATCCAGAATACAAGCTGTTTATCCCCGGTAAAGAAACGGTAATTGGGATTGAGATTGATCCTTCGAAGCGCATGCTCGACATCGATCGGAACAACAACACATACGAGTAACAAAAAGCCCCGCTGATGCGGGGCTTTTCTTATTTGAACTATCGTTTTTTCGGGCCGGTACCGTATTTTTTGGCTTTATTCATGCGCTTTTTCGCGCCTTTGCCGATATTGTAGTCCTTGGCGTTCTTCGGCTTTTTCTCGTGAAAAGAAGGTCCGGGTTCGTCGCTTACGCCGTTCTTTCTGGGACTGCTTTTACTCATCGAAACTTACTACTAGTCTATCGCTCGTGGCGTGGCTTTGACAGGTTAGAATATAGCCGTCTTTCACCTCGTCGTCTACCAGTGCATAGTTCATGACCATCTCGGCAGATCCTTCCAACACTTTGGCACGACAAGTACAACAAACGGCGCCTTTGCACGCGTAAGGAACATCGGCTCCGGCATCTAAGGCTGCGTCCAAGACATAGTCCTTAGGCCCCATTTCAAAATGAGTTTCCTCGCCGTCCAACACCACGGTTACCGAAGCGCTGGCCGAAGCTCTTGCTTCAGAGGCGGCTTGAGCTTCTGTAGAAGGTGCTGAGGTGTTGAAGAGCTCAAAGTGAATATTTGATTTCGCCGTGCCCATGCTTTCAAGCTTGGCGCTTACCGTTTCGATCATCTCTTGTGGACCACATAAGTAATGTGCCGTCACCTTGTTAAGGTCAATCAGAGACTGTGCAAACTTCTCTGCTTTCGCGGCATCTATTCTTCCCTTGAGGTGATCGGTACCTTGGTCCTCTCGGCTCAATACGTGGTGTACTTCGAAGCGCTCGAGGTAAGTGTTTTTTAAATCGTCGATGGCATCTTTGAATATGATGCTATTGCTGTTCTTATTCCCATAGAAGAGGGTAAAGGTGCTTTCATCATCGCTCGCCAAAACGCTTTTCGCAATGGACATTACCGGGGTAATGCCCGATCCTGCGGCCCAGCCAACAACGTGTGAGACGGTGCCCGTAGGTGCCCAAGTAAAATTGCCTGTTGGCGCCATACTTTCAATGGCGTCGCCCGCCTTTAGATCGCGATTAGCATATGTTGAAAACTTACCTCCTTCGATTTCTTTGACCGCAACGCGCAGCTCGCCCTCGTGTGGGGCGACACAAACCGAATACGATCGACGCACCTCTTCCCCGCCAATGTCGGCTTTGAGGGTTAGGTATTGGCCTGGTAAGAATGAAAAATCTGCGCCATCCTCTGGCAAGTTAAAAGCAATGCTCACGGCATCTTCGGTCTCGCGACGCACCTCTTTAACAGTGATGGCGTGAAAATGGCCGTCGCCTTTTTCGTTCGATTCCTTCTGTAGGGATGGGCTTTCTGTGGGTTTTTTCTTGAAGAATTTAAACATGCTTCTGGATTTGTGGTGTAAAGGTAGAACGCAATATTAAACCATTAACAACCATTAGTTGTTGTGTTTTAACTTTGTAAACGACCAAATACACAGATACATGGGAACCAACATCTCTTTAGAAGAAAAGTTTCAAGCTTACGTCGACGCCGAAAACAAGGTGGAGCCGAAAGATTGGATGCCCGAAAAATACCGCAAGACTTTGGTGCGCCAGATTTCTCAGCACGCCCACAGCGAGATCATTGGTATGCAGCCAGAAGCAAACTGGATCACGCGCGCGCCATCATTGCGTGCCAAGCTCATTCTTCTTGCCAAGGTGCAGGACGAGGCTGGACACGGTTTGTATTTATACAGCGCCGCTGAAACTTTAGGTACGAGTCGCGACCAAATGATTGCGGATTTGCAAAGCGGAAAAGCGAAATACAGCTCAATCTTCAACTACCCTACGCCTTCTTGGGCTGATATGGGAACCATTGGGTGGTTGGTCGACGGTGCTGCAATTCAAAACCAAGTGATGTTAACGCGCACCAGCTACGGGCCTTATGCTCGTGCCATGGTGAAAATCTGTAAGGAGGAAAGTTTCCACCAACGTCAGGGATACGAGGTCGTCATGAAATTGGCCCAAGGAACTCCTGAACAGAAGAAAATGGCACAAGAGAGTTTGAACCGCTGGTGGTGGCCTTCACTCATGATGTTTGGACCGTCGGACGACAATAGCCCAAACTCCGAACAGAGCATGCGCTGGAAGATCAAACGCAAGAGCAACGATACCCTTCGTCAAGAATTCATCGATAAAACCGTTCCACAAGCGCATTACCTCGGGCTTACCATTCCAGACCCGGATTTGAAATGGAACGAGGAGCGTGGGTCGTACGATTTTGGAGAAATAAATTGGGACGAGTTTTATGACGTTATTCAGGGCAATGGCCCTTGCAATAAGGAGCGTATTACCCATCACGTGAAAGCGCACGAAGAAGGTACTTGGGTACGTGAAGCTGCGCTTGCCTACGCTGAAAAAGAAGCCAAGCGCAAAGAAAACAGAACCTCAGCAGCCTAACCTATTACAACCGCATGAATAAGAACCACTGGAAACTGTACGAAGTCTTTGTCCGCAGCAAAAACGGACTCGCCCACAAGCACGTAGGGAGCCTTCACGCCGCCGACGCCGATATGGCCATTAAGAATGCTCGCGACGTCTACACCCGACGCTCGGAGGGCATCAGCATTTGGGTCGTTCCTTCGGACCAAATCACCGCAAGTTCGCCGGACGAAAAAGAACCGTTGTTCGCTCCTAGCGACGACAAAGTCTACCGTCACCCCACCTTCTACGACATCCCTGATGATGTCGAACACATGTAAGCCATGGGGGGAGGATGGTTAAACGGCGTGAAGCGTGACTTCACCAAAGAAGAAGCTCTAGAAGAATATTTATTTTTCCTCGCTGACGACGCCTTGATTTTAGGGCAGCAGCTCAGTAAATGGTGTTCGGCCGGTCCTGTCTTAGAGCAGGATATTGCGATTATCAATACCGCGTTGGACCACATCGGTCGCGCTCGATTGTTATACCAACATTTAGCAGAAATAAAAGGCGGTGCAACCACAGAGGATTCCCTGGCGTATTTCCGTGATCACATGGATTTCCGCAATGCATTGTTGGTAGAACAGCCAAACGGCCATTGGGGAGATTCCATTGTGCGCAGTTTCTTCATGGACACCTTCAATTTTTACCTGTACGACGCGCTGAGAAATTGTACTTATGCGCCTATTGCAGAGATCGCAGAAAAGTCCATTAAAGAAATTGCCTATCACGCACAGTGGAGCGCAGAATGGGTGGTTCGTTTGGGAGACGGTACAGAAGAAAGCCACGGGAAGGTTCAGAAAAGTATAGACGACCTCTGGATGTGGGCCGGGGAATTATTTGAATCTTCTCCTATTTTCGAGGTGTTGGATCCAAGTTTAGTGGCTTTCCCTACACTGAAATCTGCCTGGTTAAATAAGGTCGATGAGGTGCTTCAAATGGCCACGCTCGCTCGCACTGAAGATGATGCCTGGGCTCAAACCGGCGGACGATACGGAATACACTCTGCCCACCTTGGCTACATCCTTGCCGAGATGCAAAGTTTGCCGCGTACCTACCCGGACGCGACCTGGTAACAAACTCTTAACACAAGTTTTTTTCCTTGCGCCATTTTTCGGCACGAGGTTTGCACTGTCGTTTGAAAACAACGATTCTACGTGTTTTTGTGTTAAGCGAGTGAGGGCTAGAGTGGGGACTTTAGCCCTCTTTTTTTGCCCCTACTTTACTCCAAGCGAAGCAAGCAGCAAATTGTAAGAAACTAGCCACGGCCATGGAGCCGCTAATGGAGCCGCCCACCCATTCAGCTATATAATACCCCAGTGTTGCGCTGATCAAACCCTGCAGAAGGATCAACAGGGTCATTCTTTTGAGATTATCGGTGATTAAGTAGGCGCTTGCCGCAGGAACTACTAAGAAGGCAATGACCAAAATCGCACCTACGCTTTCAAAGCTCACCACGGTGGCCACCGAGGTTGCCGCCATTAAACTGTAGTGCCACAACACGGTGCGAATCCCTATGCTTTGTGCATATTCATTGTTGAAGGACGTAATCATCCAGCCTTTATAGCCCCACCAGAAAATCACCTGAATGACCAACAACAACACCAAGAGTGTCCACACTGGAGCGGGAACATTGAGGCCTAAGAACGAAGAGGTTTGAAGCGGCACAAAGGCAATTTCACCGTGCAATACACAATCTGCGTCTATATCTGCCTCGCCGGCGAATCGGGTCACCAAGATCACCCCCACGGCAAACAAAAAGGTAAAGACCGTTCCCATCGCGGCGTCGGATTGCATCTTGCCTTTGGAAGAAAAGAATTGGATCAAAAGCGTCGTCACCAGACCCATTACGATCGCGCCTAAAAACAACGGTAAGGAAGCGCGCGAACCGCTGATGAGGTAGGCAATCACGATTCCGGGAAGCACAGCATGACTCAAGGCATCGCCCATCATGCTCATGCGGCGCAACAGCAATAAGTTGCCCAACATCCCCGTGGAGGATGCTACTAAAAAGCCCGTGATTATGATCCAAAAAGCATCCATACTATGCGCCCTCTGGGACTATTTCATGAATTTCAAGCAAAGGATTAAACCTACTACACAGGCCCAATTCCTTTAAAATCTCCGCCTCTATTTCTGGCGTTAAAAAGTGCTCCATAGTATCGGCTTCGTCGTGGACTAGATGTACGCTCATCTGCATTCGGCGTTGTAAATACACCTCCCAAATCTTGTGTCGACGATCAATCTCAGCCCCGATTGCCCTGCCTTCTGTACTCAGTGTAAATCCAGTATGTACCTTCTTGACAAGGCCTTTTCTACGCAGGCGCTTAATGGTTCTGTTCCATAAACTAGGATCAAAAAATTGGCGTGCGCTAATGCTTCTGCGGTTGAAGAGTTTCCCTTGACCGCGAACTTCTAGTTGTACCGCCGTCTTCAGTAGGTTCTCTTCGTTCATTCTTCGCTTGACTAGGAGCTTGCTCCAACGCTGAAACACCACCCCTTTATTTGGAGCAAACATCATTGAAACAAAAGCAATCAAGCTGATCATCACAATGGTCCACGGTCCGGTCGGCATGCTCGAATAGCTGTAGCTGATAAGCGCGCCTAGCCATCCTGAAATAGCGCCGAAGGCGCCACTGATCAACAACATTCGGCCCAGTTTGTCGGTCCAAAACCTAGCGGCCGTTGGAGGGATAATTAACAAGGCGCTCATCATCACAATGCCCACCGCTTTTATTCCCACACTAATGCTTAAAATAGTGATAAAACTGATCAGTGTTTCAATCCATTTGGTGTTTATACCCACGCTTTGTGCAAAGTCTTGGTTGAACACGACGGCCTTTAAACTGAAATAATTCCAAACCACAATCAATAGCACTACCAGGGAAATAATGCCAAAAACCACGCTATCCTCTGGACTCATCGCTGCCGCGTTGCCAAAGATGTAATGATCTAAACCGCTTTGCTCTCTACCGTAGGTGCGCTGAATCACCGTGAGCATCACTATACCTAGTCCAAAGAAACTAGATAGCACTATTGCCAATGCGCTGTCCCCTTTGATTTTACTGTGTCTGGTGATGTAATCTACCACCCAAATGGATAACCAACCACTCATTGCCGCGCCAGAAATCAAGACCAATGGGTCCTTGACCCCGCTCAATATAAAAGCAATGAGCACACCCGGCAACATACTGTGGGCGACAGTCTCCCCGACCAGGGTTTTCTTGCGCAAAAAATTGAATGTGCCGACCGCACCGCTCACCCCGCCTAATAGCAAAATAGCTAAGGCCACGTATCGAACATTGGGGTCCGAAAGGGTGAGGTATTTAATGAGGTCGTTCAAAGTTTACTTCAGGTAAGTGGCCAACAAATTGGCATTGTATACGAGCATTTCAAGGTACGTATCTTGATCCTCTTCCGGTCCTAATGAGTCGCTTAAAAGTTCTGGTCCTAATACCACGGGGCAGCCTTTTGCCGCGCATCCGCGCTGAACACTTTCCATCGCCTGCGGGCTTACAATGTTTTCCAAGAAAATAGCAGGCACGCCTTCCGCACATATGAAGTTGACTAAATCTGTCACTTCCTTCAACCCAAATTCAGAGACCGTCGAGGCCCCTTGTAAGGTATTCACCTTCATGTTGAACATTCGCGCCCAGTAACTCAATGCGTCGTGAGTGGTCACCACCAACCTGTTTTCCACGGGAATACTGTTCACAATTGCCGATACGCTATCCGTGGTCGCCGCAATGGCTGCTTGGTATTGCTGTACGCCGGCTAAAATTTCTGAACCGCTCTCTGGATAGGCGCTTGACAAGGCTTGGCCTATATCTCCGATGATGAATTTCACGAGCTCTGTATCAAACCAATAGTGTGGATCCTTGCTTGCTGGGAAATTTGGGTCGCTAATGATGATCGAATCCGGAACGTGTGCCGCCGCGTCAATGATCAACTTGCCTTGAATCTTTTCCAAGACATCAATAATTTTTCCTTCCAAATGAACGCCGTGGTAGATGATGACATCCGCCGCACGAATGGCGTCCAAATCTTTCTTACTTGGCTTGTAAGTATGTGGATCGATGCCTTTGTCAAGCAATGCTTTTACCTCAAAACTCTCCCCCGCAATGTTGCTTACCCAATCCGTCATGATACTCGTGGTACACAAGATGATGGGTTTGCTTGGCGCGGAAGAGGGACTGTTTTCTGGGGTTGTACAGCTGGTGGCGGCAATAAGGATGGCGAGGAAAATTGGGGTAAAACGCATCTTATTTAAATTAATTCTAAATAACAAAAGTACGCAAGCCGAAGCATTTAGAAAAAAACCAGATAGAGATTTATAATTCCAACAAAAGTGGTACTCAATGTTTAATTTTATACAAATTTTGAATCTATCATGAACACGCTTCAACCGGAACACATTCTTGCTTCACTTGGAATCCAATCAAAAAATGACGGAACTGCTATTGGACAAAAATGGTCTGCATCCTCACATTACATTGGATCTTCCTCTCCTATCCAAAACCAACACCTCGCCGAGGTAAATACCACCACCGAAAGTGATTATCACAAAGTGGTCGGTGCAGCGCATCAAGCTTTTGTGGATTGGCGTAAAATCCCTGCACCAAAACGCGGTGAATACATTCGTCAGTTTGGAAATGCATTGAGAGAAAAGAAGGAAACCCTTGGTGCTTTGGTTTCTCTTGAAATGGGCAAGAGCTACCAAGAGGGATTGGGTGAGGTTCAGGAGATGATTGATATCTGTGATTTCGCCGTTGGGCTATCACGTCAATTGTATGGATTGACTATTAAAAGCGAGCGTCCTGAACACCATATGATGGAGCAATGGCACCCTATTGGTGTGGTTGGTGTGATTTCCGCATTCAACTTCCCGGTCGCTGTTTGGGCGTGGAACTTTGCCATCGCTTTGGTCTGTGGAAATACAGTGGTTTGGAAGGCTTCTGAAAAATCTCCACTATGTGCCGTCGCTTGTCAACATATTTGGAATGAAGTCGCCGCAGCTAATGATTTGCCGGATGGAATTTCAAACATTATCACCGGTGATTATAAAGTAGGGGAATGGATGACGGCGGATCATAGAATGCCTCTTATCTCTGCTACTGGTTCTTCTCGTATGGGTGCTATTGTAGGCGCTGCTGTGGCGGGAAGATTTGGTAAATCCATCTTAGAACTTGGTGGAAACAACGCCATTATCATCACCCCAAGTTGTGATCTAAAAATGACCATTACTGGTGCTATATTCGGTGCCGTAGGAACTTGTGGACAACGCTGTACTTCTACCCGCAGATTGATCATCCACGAGTCGGTATATGATACCGTGAAAAATGCCTTGGTTCAGGCGTATGGCCAATTAAAAATTGGCAACCCATTAGATGCTTCCAACCATGTAGGACCCCTAATTGACCAAGATGCCGTCAATAATTTCTTACACACCATTTCAACTGTTCAAGAAGAAGGTGGAACAGTGTTGCTAGGCGGTGAGGTACTCTCTGGCGGTATTTATGACGAAGGATTCTATGTATCCCCTTGTATTGTGGAGGCTGAAAACCACTACGAAAGTGTTCAGCGCGAAACCTTTGCTCCTATTTTATACTTGTTGAAATACAGCGGAGATATTCACGATGCTATTGCCATTCAAAACGATGTCAAGCAAGGTTTATCCAGTGCTGTGATGACTAGTGATGTTCGTGAAGCGCATATTTTCTTAAGCGAATCTGGGTCCGATTGTGGTATTGCAAATGTCAACATCGGTACCTCAGGAGCAGAAATAGGTGGTGCCTTTGGCGGTGAAAAAGAAACAGGCGGCGGACGAGAAAGTGGCTCCGATGCTTGGAAAGCGTACATGCGCCGACAAACCAATACATTGAATTATGGCAATGCCCTACCTTTAGCGCAGGGGATTGAATTCAATATTTAAATGACACATAAACAAATAGAAGTGGGGAATTTGAAAGGATCAGATTCCCCTTTCTTTTTTTTAGGTATTGGCAGTTGCTTCGTGCAACACTTCGAAGGTTTTGCCCAGCAATACCATCTACCTATATACTGCAATCCCTTAGGAACTTCTTTCAACCCTATATCTATAGGCCGGCAATTGCAATGGCTCTTCTCAAACGATTTTCCCCTCCTCCCTCCAGTGGATTTTCAAGGGATCTATCACCAATTAGACGCCGCTAATAAATTCCAACATTCCGATAGCGCGGCCCTTCAATCCACTACAGATTCGATAAGATCAGAAGTGCTTGATAGTATTAAAACACATCAAGACCATCAAAACATTCTAATACTATCTTTTGGCACTGCCCACGCTTGGATGTACGAGGATCAGGTGGTTAATAATTGCCATAAACTGCCCAACCCTATGTTCGAGAGACAACTGCTTTCTATTGAGGATATTGTGGGTTATTGGGCCCAAGTGCTTCCTGTTATTCCAGAGGATTGGACTATTATTTATACCGTCAGTGCAGTGAAATACACCAAACTAGGATGGCATGAAAACACTCTTTCAAAATCTGTACTTCACTTGGTGATTGACCAATTACTTCCTCTTCGGAAGAATAGTTATTACTTCCCAAGTTTTGAGATTGTCACAGATATTTTAAGGGATTACAGCTACTACAACGAAAAAGGAACACACCCTACAGATCAAGCCGCTGCAACAGTGATGGAACACTTTAAAACATTCCTTGATTTTAAAGACTCCTGAGGGATTAAATTTTTTAAAACTATCCTAGCTATGTAGAATGTATGATAGTTTGTTATACACTCTTTAAAGTATCTCTGGCTTCAATATAGCTAGTTTTAAAATAGCCGCCACAGAAATACTATCACGAATAGTACCGTCAAGCACTTGTTGATACAATTCAGAAAAAGGTAATTTTTCAATGGTAAGATTCTCTGAATCTTCGTGTTCAGTGGGCACAGAGGTTAATTCTTCTGCGATGTACACATAGCTCTGCTCATTGGTTACGCTATTACTTAAATCTAATTCCATTAAAAGCGACCATTGCGCTGCAATTAACCCTACCTCCTCTCGTAATTCACGCTGGGCACTTTTTAAGGGATCTTCTTGCAATGGACCACCGCCTTCTGGGATTTCCCAGCTGTACCGATCAAGAGGAAATCTGTACTGTCCGACCCGCCAGGTCATTCCATGTTCATCAATAGGAATAATTCCAATAGCGTAGTTTTTAAAAGACACTTGTCCATAAATTCCAGGGGAACCTTTAGGTGTGGATACCTGGTGATGCACTACATTAATCCATGGATTATCATAGACCTCTATGGAATCATGTATTAACCAATCGCCTCTTCTCATTATATATATAATCTTATTCTTTAAAGAAAGTTATAGTAATGTATATAGTCCGTGTATAAGTCGGATAACTTTTAGATTGATTTCATCCTATAAACTGAAGATTTACTTTATCCACTATACTTATTTTCCAATTACCCTATGTTTTAAGGATTTGTAATTTTCTATTCACAATGTGATTTTCGTTATCAACAATGAAAAGTGAAAAGGATTTTTAGAAGCTCCTGTTATTATCTAAATAATGGATGCGGATAAGTCGAGTGTAAGTAAAAACAACTCTTACAGCTGTTTTTCAATTTTTTGTTCATATCGAAATTTAGATTAAAAAAGCAAGGATAAGTTTCTAGATGATGTTCAATACTTACTCACATCTATTAACCTAGTTACAAACATCATTGTTGATATTTGTACCAAAGTTAGAGAATATGAAAATTGCTATCGGTTGTGACCATGCTGGTGTTGAAGTGAAAAGTGCCATCATCGAGTTATTAGAAGGAAAAGGACACTCAATGATTGATAAAGGACCTTTCTCTACAGAGAGTGTCGATTATCCAGATTACGGTCACCAAGTAGCTGAGGCAGTAGAATCTAAAGAAGCAGATTTAGGTGTTGTCATCTGTGGATCTGGTAATGGTATCAATATGACCGTCAACAAACACCAAGGCATTCGCGGTGCTCTTTGTTGGTTGCCTGAGATTGCTTCACTTGCCCGTCAACATAATGATGCAAACATCATTGCAATTCCTGCGAGATTCTTATCGCAAGAGGAAATCAATACCATCATTACTGCGTTTTTCGAAGCTGAATTTGAAGGTGGACGTCACGGTCGTCGTGTAAATAAAATCAGCTGCGCTTAATAGATTCTAAAAAATCTAACCTCACGCTCATTCATTCCTAAATAAGATTTAGGATCCTCTTGCCAAATGCTATGGACGTAGCGAATGGGATACGTGGATATTTTTCCACTCGGAGAAGGATATTTGGATAGTAATTCAAATAATTCTACAGCGGGGTATTCTTCTATATACATTGGAAAGACATCTTCATTCTTACCCATTGAAGAGAGAATATAATCTTGTAAAGAACCTGGATAGTAATTGTAAAAAAATAAGGTTTGCACAGGGGTGTTCACAAACCAAGGAATACTGCTATGTATATCTAATCCAGTGGAAGCAAGGGCCTTGATATTATATTTTTTGGCCAATTCATTATACAACTCCACACCTTCATATCCCCGTCGTTCTTTATGATCACTATTCTGAACCTCTAAAGACTCGGTTTGCTTAGTGATGCGAAGGACATTATATCCGGTTTTGTTCAAATACTTGGAAATAGAATCATTAAGTCCACATCCAGGATCTTGAAATAATAAAACCGTTGGCCTTTGTGACCTACCCTGTTGTTCAACGTTATAATTAGGTAGGTTTGTAACGATCGTTTGTTGTGTTGAACAACTAGAAACTAGCAATGAGAATACCAGGAAATATAAAATCCTATTTACAACGCTTATTTTTACATAAGTTATTGTATTACAGTGTTTTATATTTAATAATCTCTGCATTCTTACTCTTAATTATTGTTTTCACAAACTACGCCTTTTTTCCGCCATTAGAAGAGTTTATTAAAGGAATCAAGGCTATTACTATACTATGGGGTTTGGGTTTACTCATTGGTCCTATCCGATTATTAGGATACTACCTAGCGACTTTTATACTTCCCATCACCTATTTTTCTAAAGCCTTACAGAAGTATGATGAAGGGCGATGGTTTAGAAGTGTCCAATTCCTTCAATCAAAAAACACCATCGAGAATTGGGCTTCAAAAAAAGTATTGGAAGAACTTAATGATGATCTACCGCGCATCGAACAATCTTGGCGATCAAAATTTGCATTACTTCCTATTACGATCATTCTCATACTGAGTATTACATGTGTAGCAATATTCAAATCATCAGTATCAAATACAAGTTTAGAAATTACCACAGGTGAATTCACATCACGTTCTGGAATTCAATTTGAAGGATACGACACCATTCACATGAATTATGGTGAAGTGTTTACTATTCCAGAGATTTCCAAAACCATTATATCTATCAACGGTAAGTCATCCCAAATACCTTCCTTGATATGTACGAGCGACATTGAATTAACATGGTTATTACAGGGTCGTCTCGTAAAATCATTGTGGATAGCCACAGATTCAATTCCTCGCTTGAATAGCTACACAGCAAGAATTTCTCCACCAGCTTATTTAGAGGTAGATCAATATATAAGTAGCGACACCTTATTTCTGTACGACGGTAGTGAAGTCCTTTTTGAACTCACAGGCTTATTAACAGATAGAATATTCCTTAGTGTTTCACGTGGAACAGTGCAGGCATCAGAAACTATTACTTGGAGGAGTGGTGATACGATCAGCCTGGTATCTGCTCAAGGTCAGGAATTATTGAGGCCCGTGATTATAGAATTAAAAGACCATCCCCCTACCCTCACTATTCTCCAAAATTCAATTGATTCATTAGAGTTCGAGGTGAAGGATGATTTTGGTCTACGCACATTATGGATCAATGGACAGGAAAGGTCTATTTCAGGATCTAGAAAAAATTTCAATATGAATTGGTCGAATACTTCCTCTGTTGAAATCAAGGTAAGAGATACCAAGGGACAAACTATTTTATTGACAGTTGAAAAACCGTTGCCAAGTGCTCAGATGTTGCAATCGCAAATTGCTGGCCAAGTTGCGGATGAGTTGGGAATACGAAAAGAAAGTAAAGACCGTTTATCCTCGGCGCAGCATCAAAAGGAAAAAGCATCCCAAGACAGAAAGGAAGAGGACATAAAGAAATTGGACCCATTAAAACCTTTAACACCGGAAGAGGAAAGTAAATGGACGAAGGAGTTAAACCAGCTTTGGTTAAAAGAACAATTACTATCTACGCTGTATACGGTGGATAGTAGTAAGAACGCTTCTACCGATAGCCTCATCTCAGAATTGTTAGAGGATATAACCACTGAAGAAGGTTCGGAAGAGGCGGATGTGTTGGATCAAATTGAAGCTATTCCTGAGCAGGGTGAGGAACGAGAAGAACAAGCAAAGGACGCTGCAAAAAAACTTGAAGAATTGCTGAACACTACCCAAGCAGCGGTACAGGCGGATAACGTAGAGCGATTGAAAAGATTATTAAAACAGAGCTGGTCTACCTCTATCCAGCAAGAAATAACCAATACCATAGCGTTAGAAACCAACAAGGTTCGTCAGCAAAAAGCGTTGCTGGCTATTGAGGATAATATCAATGATAGTTTAGCTTTTCTATTGGTACATGATCCTGCCTTAGCAATGGCACTAACAACTTGTCAAAACAACCTAGAGGATCAAATTAGTGCATTGGAGCGTGCCTTTGTTGCTAATAAAGGGGTGCCGAGCGCGTCTGGTTATGTACTTAGTGCGTTGAATGAATTAGACATGATTCTATATGAGATTTTAGAAAGTGAAAAACTGTCCTTGAATCAAGCACAAAAGAATTGTAAGAATGGGCGTCCTGGTAAGACGGGTAAACCTTCAACAAGTGGCCAAGGTCAAAAGGGAAATAAAGGCAAACCATCACAAGGCAAAAAGCCAGGAGGTCGTTCAAAGGGAAAAAGCGGTGAGCCGCGTGAAGAGGGTCAAAATGGTCAAAAAGGGGCCTCAGGAAAAGGAACATCCCAGAACGATGTAGATCTTTTAAAGAGGATTGAATCCATGGAAAAGATGGGTGTTTCAAAGGAAATCCAATCTCAGTTAGAGTCTATAAAACAGCAACTCTTGTTTATGTCAAATGAGGAGAAAGAGCGGCTGGAAGCTTTTGAAAAGCGTTTATGGTCTATAGAGCAAAGTGTCTTTGAAAAAGAAGAGATAGGGGATACGCGCAGCTCTAAGGAAGGAAACCAGAAGCAAGAAGAATCGGTTGATTTTAAAGTGAATGAGCGTGTTAAATCCTCTACGACCGACTTACCTTTGCCTATACTCAAGCGCAAGTAGTTATGGTTCCACAAGAAGTAGATATCACCTCTGTGTTTAGCTGTATTTCTCAGTTATATCCAGAGCACCGTTTGGGAAAAATTCAGGTGCATTGGCTGAGTGATGACGAGTTGTTGGAAATCAACAAGGCACACTTAGACCACGATTATTATACAGATATCATCACCTTCGATTATTCTAGTCCAAGAAAGATTAGCGGAGAGTTGTTTATCAGTGTGGACCGCGTAAGAGATAATGCTGCGACTCACGGAAGTAGTGAGAACCAAGAATTTCATAGAGTGGTTGCTCACGGAGTTCTACATTTGTTGGGCTTTAAAGACAAGACCGAGGCAGAAAGCAAGGTCATGCGTGAAAAAGAAAACGAGGTGCTACAGGCACTAGGGATATGATATTAGACGAGAAATATGATGTTATAGTGGTAGGCGCGGGACATGCGGGCTGTGAAGCGGCGTATGTCTCCGCTAAAATGGGCGCCAAAGTATTACTGATCACTATGAACATGCAGACCATTGGTCAAATGAGCTGTAACCCAGCTATGGGCGGCGTCGCTAAGGGTCAAATAGTTCGTGAAATAGATGCATTAGGCGGTGGGTCAGCGTTGATAACCGATAAGAGCATGATACAGTTTAGAATGCTCAACAGGTCAAAAGGACCCGCTATGTGGAGCCCAAGGGTTCAAAGCGATCGTATGTTGTTTGCTCAATACTGGAGAGATTTATTAGAAGGAACCGAGGGCCTTAGTATGTTCCAAGACATGGTTACAGGCCTTATGGTGAGTGATAATACCGTACACGGCGTTAAAACAGGCTTGGGACTCGAGTTTGAGGCGCAGAATGTTATTCTAACCGCAGGAACATTTATGAATGGCCTCATTCACGTTGGGGATCAAAATTTCGGAGGTGGACGAGCAGGCGAGCGTGCCAGTACAGGCATTACAGAAGAGCTTGTGAAGCTAGGTTTTGAAGCGGGTCGTATGAAAACAGGTACGCCACCACGCATAGACGGCAGAACCATTGAGTATTCTGTGATGGAGGAACAGCCTGGCGATGAAAATCCTGGCCAATTCAGTTATTTAGGTGATTATAAATTAAAAGATCAGCGCAGTTGTTGGATTACTCACACGAGCCAGGAAGTGCACGATGTTCTTAAAAAAGGTTTTGATCGATCGCCGTTGTTTAATGGTGCTATCCGTGGTACGGGACCAAGATATTGCCCTAGTATCGAGGACAAAATTGATCGATTCGCGGATAAAACCTCACACCAAATTTTTGTAGAACCGGAAGGATGGAACACCGTCGAGGTGTATGTCAATGGCTTTTCTTCAAGCCTTCCTGTGGAGATTCAATATGAGGCGCTACATAAGGTAAAAGGCTTTGAAAACGCAAAATTTTTCCGCCCGGGCTATGCCATTGAATACGATTATTTCCCTCCTACACAGCTTAAGCACACACTTGAAACAAAGCTGGTAAGTGGGCTATTCTTTGCGGGTCAAATCAACGGTACTACGGGTTATGAAGAAGCCGCTTGCCAAGGGCTGATGGCAGGCGTAAACGCTGTTCTTAAGACACAAAATAAAGAGCCCTTTATTTTATCTCGTGACGAGGCTTATATAGGTGTGCTTATCGATGATCTTATTACAAAAGGCACGGAAGAGCCCTACAGAATGTTCACCTCTAGAGCTGAATTCAGACTTTTACTTCGTCAAGACAACGCTGATTTACGTTTGACGAGGCTGGCGCATAGATTGGGGACGATCACCAATGAGCGTCTCGAGACGCTCAATCAAAAAACAGCGCTCATTGATCAAGGCCGAGAGGAATTGGACAATAACCTCAACCTAGATACCATCAACGCTATTTTAGAAAGCAAAGGAGATACACCGGCAAAGGAGAAAACCAAGGTCAGCAAACTGGTCGCTCGGCCTAAAGTGGGCCTTGCTGATTTTAACGAGGTCTTTAATGATGCGCCATGGTGGACAGAAGAGGTGATAGAACAACTAGAGATAGAGATTAAATACGGCGGCTACATTGAGCGTGAGAGAGAGAGCGTAGACAAAGTGCGCCGCCTGAACGACAAAAAGATTCCTGAGAATTTTGATTATCAAAAAGTGAAGGGGCTTAGCTATGAGGGGCGTGCCAAGCTAGAGGCCATACGTCCTGCGACCATTGCTCAAGCCGGTCGAATCAGCGGTATTAGTCAGAGCGACATTCATGTTTTGCTGGTCTACATGGGCCGATAGGTTTCACGTGAAACACAGATTATGTTAGAGAGAAAAGAGTGTCCCACCTGCCTTTCAACTTCGTTCAGTACGGAGCGAGAGGTCATGGACTTTTCAGTAAGCAAAGAGGCTTTCAAGGTCCAATTATGTGAACAATGTGGCCACCGGTTTACAAGCCCGCTTCCTTCCGAAGATAACATAGGTCCCTACTACGATAGCCCAGACTACATCAGCCACACCAATGACGATTCATCCTTTTTCGGAAAAGTATACCAACAATTGCGCGATGTAAACATGTCTCGTAAACACAAGTTGGTAAGTTCCTACACTCACGGAACCCAACATTTGGACTATGGATGTGGTACAGGTACGTTTTTGGAATACATGCTACGTAAAGGCTATTCTTCTGAGGGTGTAGAAATAAACGAAGGGGCCCGAGCAATGGCAGGAGCTTTTGGCAGTGTATATTCTTCAATCGATGGGTGTAAAAACACCTATGACGCCATAACGCTTTGGCACGTCTTAGAACACGTGTATGATTTAGACCAAATGATGGCCGCCTTCCACAAACGCCTTCAAAATGATGGGGCATTGTTCATTGCCGTTCCAAACCCAAACAGTCCAGATGCAAAACACTATAAAGAGTTTTGGGCGGCTTGGGACATCCCTATTCACGCCCATCATTTCTCAAAATCTAGTATAGAAGCGCTCGCAGGTAGAACCGGCTTTACACTAAAGGCAGTACACCCCATGAAGTTAGACGCATACTACATCTCCCTGCTTAGTGAACAATACGCCTCTGGACGCAGCAGCAAGAGTATAGGACATTGGATTAAAGGAGCGGTTCAAGGCTGGATGAGTAACCTCAAGGCAGGAAACAACAACACAAGTTCCTTGATTTACGTCTTGAAAAAGGCCTAATTCCCTCGGAAAGCTTTGTGAAGTTCGAAACTGGCAAAGGTCAGCGCCGTCTTCACATGAATGTTTCTTTCCAAATCGTACAAACACGCATTCAGCACTCTAGAAATAGCCATGGCTCCAGAGGGCCGGACAGCACTGCTTAGTTTTTGCACATTGATCGCACCTAGATCAGTAGCCTGCACAGGGGTGTTTTGAACGTTGTGATAAAACCCGCGCTCTAAAAAGTGCTGTGACCTGAAAATCAGTGTTTTAAGTGCTTCTTTGGTCAGTCCAGAGAGGTTGGAAACAACGTCGCTAATTTCCGTAGGCGCACCCTTATAACAGGTTCTCATCCAATGGGCAAAAACATCTATCTGGGTAGATTCCGCATCTTCGCTAGCAGAAATAGCAGCGCCCAAATTTGGTGCAAAAACCATCGCTAGAAGTTTGGCCGTGGCCTCAGGTTGATCGTTAAAATAATCAAGGAAGTGACCTTCTTCGAGCGGCTTGCAATGCCACGGAGCACATCGGCTCACGATGGTGGGCAGCAACCTTACCTTGCGGTGTGTAATCAGGATAATGTAAGTCTTAGGAAGTGGTTCCTCGATGAGCTTCAAAAGCTTGTTAGAGGCCTGAGTTTTGATTTGCTCCGGCATCCATAGTAACAACACCCTGTTTTTTCCTGATGCGGCGGTAAGGCTGAGTTTTTTATGGATGTTTTGAATCTCTTTGACGGGAATTTGAAGCTGTTGGTTTTTGGAGGTTATTTTCTGTTGCCAACTGTCGGGATCGAGGTATTTGTTTTCTCCCAATGCCCCGCGGAAGTCGGTCAAGAAATCATCGGCCGTTCCCGAAGTTCCACCGCTTACAAATGGAAAGGAAAAATGCAGATCCGGGTGCTGTAGCGCGTTTGCTTGCTTACAAGATTTACATGTGCCACAGTGGCTTTGTGTATCACACAAAATACGGGCGGCAAGGGCAAGTCCAACCACCAACCCCTCTTCTCCTGGGCCGGAAGAAATGAGATTGGCGTGGTGCAGCTTTTCTCTGTCGAGTGCTGTGGCCAATTGGTCCAGAAGAGGTTGGTTATTATATAATTGTGACATGCGCTTTGAGTGAAATATGAGTGGTAAATTGGCCCCTCAATACAACACACTAAAATATATGAAAAGCTTCGACTTTGCAGGAAAGAAAGTGCTTATTCGTGTGGACTTCAATGTGCCACAGGATAAAGACCTCAAGGTAACCGATAATACACGCATCACAGCCGCCATGCCGACCATTACAAAGGTGCTTCAGGCAGGGGGAACAGCGGTTTTGATGAGCCACCTAGGACGACCAAAAGGCGAGCGCCAAGACCACATGTCTTTGTCACATTTGGTAAGCGAGGTGGAGGCATTGAGCGGTGCTAAGGTTCATTTTTCAAGCGAATGCGTGGGTGATGTAGCGAAGGCCTTAGTGGCTCAGGCGGGCGCAGGAGAAATAGTGTTGTTGGAAAACTTGAGATTTCACAACGAAGAAGAAGCTGGCGATGAGGCTTTTGCAAAGGAATTAGCCGAGCTAAGTGATATCTACTTGAACGACGCCTTTGGAACAGCACACCGTGCACATGCTTCCACGGCGGTTATTGCACAGTTTTTTGCGGACGAAAACAAGGGCTTTGGAGAGTTGATGAGCGCAGAAGTAGAAAGCATCTCTAAAGCGCTCGGCAGCGACAAGAGCACGACCGTGGCCATTATTGGCGGCGCGAAAGTGAGCTCGAAAATTGGTGTTATTGTGAACATGCTTGAGAAAGTAGGCACTGTGGTCATTGGCGGCGGTATGGGCTTCACTTTCGTAAAAGCTATGGGCGGATCTGTTGGTACTTCCTTGGTGGAAGACGACAAACTAGAATTGGCCAAATCACTCATTGAAAAAGCAGAGGCATTAGGATGTAATCTACTTATTCCGGTGGATACGCTTATCACTAAGGATTTTGCGGATCAACCTGCCGAGCGCGTTTGTGCTATTGGAGAGATCCCAGAAGGCTATATGGGTTTAGACAACGGACCAGAAAGTATTGCGTGTGTGAAAGAATCTCTTGCCTCAGCGAAAACCATCATTTGGAACGGCCCTATGGGTGTTTTCGAGTTTGAAAACTACGCAGGGGGAACCAAAGCTGTGGCTGAGTCGGTTGCTCAAGCTACGGCTAATGGAGCGTTCTCCTTGATCGGTGGAGGAGATAGCGTTGCTGCGGTGAACCAGTTCGGCTACGCAGATAAGGTGAGCTATATCAGTACGGGTGGTGGCGCAATGCTTGAATTCTTGGAAGGTAAAACACTTCCTGGGGTAGCGGCATTAAGTTAAAGCCCGTGTTCTAGTAGGGAAACAAAGTCTAAGAGGAGGGGGTAGAATATGGAGTCTGCGACTAGGCTCGGATGTTCAAACCCCACTCCTTCCTGGAGCATGCTATAGGCATATACACACAGGGAGGTCCACAACAAAGCTTTGAGCAAGCCGAAAAAACCACCCAAGATTCGGTTGAAGCCGCCCAGCATAACGCTTTTAACCGCGCGGTCAATCAAATTGCCCAAGAGCATGATTCCGAGGTAGACCGCGATGAATAAGATAGCGTAGGATACGAAGCCTAGGTATTTTGGGCCGATATAAGCGCCTAAAAACTCTTCAGCCGCACCATGTAGCATAAAAGAGGCGATAACACCGCCTACCACCGCCAAAATGCCGGAGATTTCTTTTACGAAGCCTTTCCAAATACCTTTGACCAGAAGAAAAGCAGCAAAAACAGTTAAAACGAGGTCTAGACCTTTTACCATAGCGCCAAAATAATGAGAAGCGAAGAATTAAAACACGATTGGGAGCAACTGCTCGCAAAACTTTCCCAACAGTTTCCGGGAGACGGAGATATAGATTTGGACGGGGTGTTACTGCTTATTGGAGCCCAGGAGTTGCAAATGGGGTACCTGCGCCTGAAAAAAGATGAAAAGCTCAACATCTTACACATCGCGGTTTGTACGGTGCTTGAACCTTATGGATACTATGAGTTTGAGAAGAGAGACGACGATGGCTGGCCTCATTTCAAATCCTTGAAGCCGCTGCCAAGCTTAAAAGCAGGAGAGCAGGCCGTTCTTATGAAAGAAGCGGTGGTGACTTATTTTAAAACGAATGGGTACCTCTAGATATCAGCAACCAGGGTCGCTAGGGTCGTAAGGAAGCAAGATAATCTTCGATTGAACCGTAGTATTTGGCTCAAGCTTAATGAATCCACAACCGATGTGTGTGAACGGGTTTCCTCCGCGAGTGGCTAGAATTTTAAATACGGCTTCGTACTCGTATTCGAACTCTACCATTCCATCAAAGCCCGTGGTATCGATGAAATAGGCTTCTTCACGGTATCCAGGAACATCAACACTGGCCTCAACAATCACGTTTTGGATAGGCACACCAGAAGCGTTCGTCACCTTCACGCGGAAAGGATAAGTAGGGTTTTCGATCTGGCATCCGCTCAAAAGCAAGAATGCCAATAAAGGAAGTACGAGTAATTTTTTCATTATTCTACGCAACCATTAGGGTCTCCGATGGGGTAAATTACAACATTTACATCAATAGTCTCGCCTTTAACCAAACGAACATAGTTACACCCTTCGTAAACCATCTTCCAAGCTTTAAGGTCGTAGTAGGCTTCGAAACCTGATCTGAAGACGACTTCACCATTTGGCCCAGTGAAATTATACCACTCTGTAGAGCCGGCTACTGGCGCGTACATCTTAACCGCGGCGTTCTGAATAGGTACACCGTCTTCGTTCGTTACCTTGACCTTCACACAGTATTCCGTGGCCTCTTCTTCACAAGAGCCAAAAAACAATCCAACCAAGAGTAAAAGAATAAATCGTTTCATGCGTGGAATTCAGTAATTTCGCCAAATCTACAACAATCCAAACGTATTTAAGTAGACAATTATGCTGGACAGAGTCGAAAATTTAAAAAGTCAAGTAGAAGCTTCTACCTTAACAACCAAGGAAGAAGCAGAAACGTTCCGTTTGCAATACCTGAGTAAGAAGGGTGCAATTACCGAGCTTTTTAAATCCTTTCGCGATGTGCCGACAGAAGAGAAGAAGGCATTTGGGGCCGCCCTGAACACCTTGAAAACACTAGCCGAGGACAAACACAAGGAGGCATTAGAATCTTTGGACAATAGTCAAGCGGTGGGGGTGAACGGAGATTTGACACGCCCGGGGACGCCTTATGAATTTGGCGCCATTCACCCCATCAACGCCATCCGCGATGAAATCGTAGACATCTTCAAGCGCATCGGGTTCAACATCAGCACAGGGCCTGAAATTGAAGACGACTGGCACAACTTCTCCGCACTAAATTTCCCAGAAGAGCACCCAGCAAGAGACATGCAAGACACGTTTTTTGTGCAACGCAACCCGGATTGGGCCTTGAGAACCCACACCTCTAGTGTCCAAGCCCGCGCCATGGAAAGGGCACAGCCTCCTATTCGCACTATTTCACCGGGACGTGTGTTCCGCAACGAAGCTATTAGTGCACGCAGCCACTGTATTTTTCATCAAATTGAAGGGTTGTACATCGACAAAGGTGTAAGCTTTGCAGATTTGAAGCAGGTCTTGATGTATTTCGCTCAAGAGTTCTTTGGCAAGGCCAAGATCAGAATGCGTCCTTCCTACTTCCCGTTTACTGAGCCAAGCGCTGAGGTAGACGTATACTGGGGTTTAGAGAACGAAATAGACTACAAAATCACCAAAGGCACGGGATGGTTAGAGGTGATGGGATGTGGAATGGTAGATCCTAATGTTTTGAAGGCAAGCGGTATAGACCCAGAGGTGTATGCAGGATATGCCTTCGGAATGGGCATTGAGCGCATTGCTATGAACCGCTACCAAATTCCAGATATCCGTCTATTCACCGAGAACGACAAGCGCTTCCTAGAGCAGTTTAAGACGGGCCTATAGTTTGTTGATGGCCGCGGCCATTTCTAAATCCTTTTCCGTAACGACATTTCCCGCATCATGCGTTTGTAGCGATATGCGAACGTTCGTGTAATCTATGGTGATATGGGGATGATGTTGGACCAATTCTGCCAACTCCGCCACCCGCTGCACAAATTCAACTCCGTCTACATAGGCATCAAATTGAAATTCACGCACCAAGGCATTGTCGTGTTCTGACCAGTTTTTTGGAAGTTCTTGCATCCTGTTAAGATAAAAAAAGCCCCGATCCGCGGGACCAGGGCTCATCAAGTTTTATCTCGATTAATGCTTAATCAATAGTCGAAAGCTTGAGCATATTGGTGAAACCCTTCTCTTCGATAGGCATCGATGCAATTTTCACAACCAAATCACCGGACTTAACATATCCACTCTCTTTGAGGATGTTTTGGATGTCCTTGAAGCTTTGATCCGTACTTTCCATATTGTCGTAGTAGAAGGCTTCAACCCCCCATACCAAAGACATTTGGTTCATGATTTGACGGTTTGCCGTAAACACGATGATCTTGGTTTTAGGACGGTGTCCTGCAATTTTCAGTGCAGTATAACCGCTGAAGGTCATGGTTAGGATGGCAGAGGCACCCACTTGGTCTGCAATTTTTGCCGCGTTGTAACAAACCACCTTTGTGATGAACCTTTCATTCTTTAGGCTTGGCGGGTTTTCCATGTTCGGTTTTACGTCGAACGCAGATTCCACGTGTGCTACGATGCTCGACATGGTTTCAACGACCTTAACCGGGTACTTACCTACAGAGGTTTCGCCAGAAAGCATCACGGCGTCGGCGCCGTCGCAAACAGAATTGGCCACATCATTAACCTCAGCTCTTGTTGGGCTTTGGCTATCAATCATGGTCTCCATCATTTGCGTTGCAATGATTACAGGCTTCGCCTTGATGTGACATTTTTCGACAATCATCTTCTGTACCATAGGCACGGAAGAATAAGGAATCTCTACCCCAAGATCGCCACGTGCCACCATGATGGCGTCTGTAGCGTGAATGATGTTATCGATATCAACAACAGCCTCGGGCTTTTCAATCTTAGAAACGATTTTCGCAAATGAGCCGAAATCTTCGATGATTTTGCGCAATTCCGCCACATCGTTGGCATCTCGCACGAAGCTAAGCCCAATCCACTCTACCCCTTCCTCCATGGCAACTACTACGTCTTCGAGGTCTTTTTTGGTCAAACAAGGAAGGCTGACCTTGGTGTTTGGAAGGTTTACCCCTTTCTTGCTTTTCAGCGGGCCGCCCTGTACCACCTTGGTGATGACCGTGTCCTTTTTGTTGGTTTCTAAAACCTCACAAATCAGTTTTCCGTCGTCGAGCAAGATGCGCTCACCAGCGTTTACATCAGAAGGGAACTGCTGGTAGTTCATATACACACGCTCGGCCGTACCCGCAACTTTTTCGGTAGTAAAGGTTAAGGTATTGCCATCGTTGATAACGGCGCCTTCCTCAACATCACCGATGCGAAGTTTTGGCCCCTGCAAATCCGCAAGAACGGCGGTTTTACAATTGTATTCTTCGTTGATTTCTTTAATCAACTTTATGGTTCTACGGTGTGTCTCGTGGTCGCCATGAGAAAAGTTAACGCGAAATACGTTGACACCCGCATGGATCATTTCGATCATGACGTCTTTATGCCATGATGCTGGACCTAGGGTGGCTACGATTTTAGTGTTGTTAGGCGTTTCGGATTTCATAGAGTAAGTGTGTTTCTCGTTGTGTCAGTTGTGTGTGCGCTTCGAAATATTGCGCAGTTGTGATTTTTTCGTTCTTCTTTAGGGCGCTTTCCAAATCGAACGCAAAGTCCGAATTTTCTACGATTAAAAGGTAATCCCAGTGTTTAACTGTAGGTAAAAGATGTTTTTCAGGGGCGCTTTTAAACAAACTCCACCCAGTAGATTCTTTTTCCTGCGCGCCAATGCTGAGGTTCATGATCATGCACAAAGGCTCCCCATTTGGGTCTTTGCCATCATATACGTTGTACTCCCAAACTGTCCCTTGGTCCCATTCGTCTACCGCCTCAGGGCGACAAACAAGTTGCATGCCGTATTGAACATTCATCCAATAGGCCAGTTCGTAGTCTTTCAACGGCGTGCGGATACCCACCGTAGAAAAGTTCATTTTGATGCGTTTGAGCGCATCTATGTGTTGAACCTTAGCCATTGAACAGCTCCTTGTTGTTTTGGTAATAAGCCTTTGAGGCTGCCTCCTCGCCTTTCTTTTTGGAGCTTCCTTCTCCCCTGGCAACCAAGTCGTCACCGACATAAAGCCCCATTATAAAGGTAGCATTATGTTGCTCACCAGTCCGCTCCAATTCTTCAAAGCGAAAGCTCTTCTTGTACCCCTGAAAGTATTCAATGACCTCGCTTTTATAATTGTGTGTGGTGTCCATGAGTTTGGAATTAGTGACAAAAGGGTCCACAATGGCCTTCATTACAAAGTATTGTGTTTTTTGAAGGCCGAGGTCTATGTAACAGGCTCCCACCAATGCCTCGAGTGCATCTCCATAGATACTCTCGCTGTGGTTGCCCTTTAGGTTAGCGACCAAAAGATTGGGCAGACCAAGCTCGTCAGCAACTCGGTTTAGGTTGTTTCTTGAGACCAATTTGCTTCTCATCTTGGTCAAATATCCCTCATCCTCCTTAGGAAACCGATAGAACAACGCCTCTGCCACCACCAAATCAATAACGGCATCCCCCAAGTATTCCAAACGCTCATTGTTTCGCTCACCGCGCTTCTTGCGGAAAGGATAAGCACTGGCGTGGCGTAGGGCCAATTTATACAAGGACAAGTCCTTCGGCCAAAAGCCTATGATTGCCTTGATGTCGCGTTTAAACGGGCTGGGGAAGAAATAGGGGAACAATTCCTGTTTTGAACGCATTTACTCGGCTTTCTTGAAGAGGACGGACGCGTTGTGACCTCCGAAACCGAAGGTGTTGCTCAACGCAGCACGAACCTCTCTCTCCTGAGCCGAGTGGAAAGTAAAGTTCAATTTAGGATCAAGGTTTTCATCGTCCGTGAAGTGATTGATCGTCG
>Ga0233451_10000535_pt1 | contig 38337 bp, 38 predicted proteins | sample 011ome_29_FD_183052 | JGI IMG/M metagenome (GOLD analysis project Ga0233451, IMG submission 183052) | Coastal salt marsh microbial communities from the Groves Creek Marsh, Skidaway Island, Georgia - 011504CT (spades assembly) | ecosystem: Environmental > Aquatic > Marine > Intertidal zone >... | reverse complement strand
TCGCTCCCGTTAATCATTCATACCAGACAAGCACAAAAAGATACCATAGCAATCATGAAAGAGGAGGGCGCAAATAATGTCGGCGGCGTTATGCACTGCTTTACCGAGTCTTATGAAATGGCAAAAGAGGCGTTAGATTTGGGTTTTTATATATCCTTTTCGGGCATTGTAACTTTTAAAAATGCAGAAGAGTTAAGGCAAACGGCAAAAAAGATCCCCTTGGATAGAATTCTCATTGAGACCGATTCACCGTACCTTGCGCCAGTGCCCAATCGAGGTAAATTAAATGAACCCGCTAACGTTGTCTATGTGGCAGAAAAAATTGCCGAACTTCATCAAATACCTGTTGAACAAGTGGGTGAGCAAACATCGAAAAATTTCTTTAACTTATTTACAAAGTGCCAATGCAATTAACTGTTTTAGGATCAGGCTCAAGTGCTGGCACCCCTGTCGTTGGATGCCAGTGTGAAACTTGCCAATCGAAGAATTTAAGAAATGTGAGAACACGCTGCTCAAGCTATATAGCCCTCAATAATGGTAAAAATATTTTAATTGATACCAGCCCTGATTTACGTGAACAAGCACTAAGAGAGACACTTACTTCAGTTGACGCGGTGTTGTTTACCCATCATCATGCTGACCATTGTCACGGCATTGATGACCTTCGCGCTTTTTGTCAAATTAATAAAAAACAAATTCCTATTTATGGTAATCAATTTGTAATTGAGCAGCTACTGCAAAAGTTTAAATATGCAATGCTAGAACCCAAAGATTTTTGGGAAATTCCCGTCTTAAAGCCCATAGTGATTGAGCAACCATTTGAGCTATTTGGTCATACCATAACCCCCATTCCAGTAATGCATGGCCGCGGTGAAATTTTAGGATACCGTATTGGCAATCTAGCTTACATCACCGATGTATCGGAGATACCGTTAAATTCATTGGAACTTCTTAAGGGGTTAGATGTTCTACTTCTTGACTGTTTAAGATTAAAGCCTCACATTACCCACTTTGGCTTTGATCAGAGTGTTACTATGGCACAAAAAATTATGGCAAAAGAAACTTATTTTATTCATATGACACATGATTTAGAATACGATTCTTTACAAAACAAATTACCTGAGAATATTTATGCAGGTTATGATGGTTTAAAAATATCAATAAATGAATAATGGAAAAAAAATTATGAGTAAGTCAGTAAAATTATTTTTTACAGTTTTATTAAGTGTTTTGTTTTTAGCTACTGGTTATGCTGGCGAAACAAAAAAAAGAACATTCACCGAAGATGAATTTATTAGTGTCTTTAGTGGTAAGCCAAAAGCCCGGGTACTTAAATATATTGGCGAACCCGACAACAAAGAGATTGCTATTAAACCAAAAGGTGCCCAGGGTGTGGTTGGTTCAAAAGTAAGGGTTGAGGATGCAAAACAAAAAGATAAAGTAGAAATGTGGTATTACAACAATATTGTTGAATATTCACCAGGAAAGACATATAAGTTTGTTGAAATAACAATGATCAACGACCGCGTCGTTAATCTCGGTTTCTTTAACCAATAAAAAAACCACCCAACTAGGGTGGTTTTTTAAATCATCAATTTAACCTAATTTTGCGGCTAATTTTTCTGATAGTAAGCCAAAAACTGCACCACCAATAAATGACAGTGATGCTAACACGATTGGATTACCTAAGCTTAAACTAATAATTTCCGCCCCTTCGGATGCTAATAAATTAGTCAGCATCGATTGCACAATGAGTGCAAAAGTTGCGGCGTAACCAAATACATTTGCAGTAATGTTACCGAGTTTAGGAATAATAGTTAGTGCCCAAACAGTAATACCCACTGCAATAGCGGCAGCAAGAGGGAGATCGAGATAATCATCGAGCAATGTCATAATAACTACTGCAACACCAGCCATGATCGACCCGTAAATCATTGCAGTAATTGTGTCTGCCAATGCGCTTTTTCCACCCACAACAAAATAGGCGCCCCATGCTACAAACCCAGCCCATACCAAAACATAACCCGATAACACGGTAAGCGCTAAATATGTCCAAACCAAAGCTAAAATACCTAAACTAACTCCTAATGCATTTTTCATCAGAATTCCTCCTGTTATTTTTAAGTAAAGCTACAAAGTATATTATTAATAAAATTAATAATTGTTCAAACTTGACACATCATAATTACAATGTCAATAGATACAATCTAAGCTTGAAAATATTGAACAGTCAGTTAAACTGAAGCATAAATATTTGGAGAATACGGATGGATGATCAATCTAGTAATTTAACGAAATTTTATCATGGTGGATGCCCACACGATTGCCCTGATACCTGCTCTATGGTTTATGAAGTGAAGGATGATAAATTGGTTGGCGTTAAGGGTAACCCTGATCACCCAATGACACGAGGCGGGCTCTGCGTTAAATTAAAAGATTACGAAAAAAGGCATTATCATCCGGATCGTTTGCTCTATCCAATGAAGCGTGTTGGCCCAAAGGGCGAGAAGAAATTTGAGCGTATCTCTTGGGACGAGGCGTTAACCACCATAACCACTAGATGGCAACAAATTATTGAGGAACATGGTCCGCAAGCTATTATGCCAAATAGCTATTTGGGAAATCAAGGATTGGTACACGGGCTAAATGGTGGTGATGCATTCTTTGCAAGACTCGGCGCTACGGTAACTGAAAGAACATTCTGTGGTGAGGGTTCATGCACAGCATGGTTGTTAACCATTGGACCCACCGCGGGGGTTGATCCCGAAAGTTTTATTCACTCCAAATTTATTATTGTCTGGGCTTGTAATTCTGTAAGCACCAATTTACATCACTGGCATATTATTAAAGAGGCACAAAAAAATGGTTCAAAAGTCGTTGTTATTGACGCTTATGCCTCAAAAACAGCCAAGGAAGCTGATTGGCATGTCTGCCCAAAACCAGGCACAGATGGTGCGCTAGCGATGGCTATGATGAATGTTATTATCGAAGAAGACTTGGTTGATCAAGATTATGTAGATAAATATACCGTAGGTTTTCCTGAATTAGCTGAATTAGCTAAACAAAGAACGCCAGAGTGGGCAGAACAAATTACCGGTATTGCGGCGGATGATATTCGAAAACTCGCACGTGAATATGCCACAACCCAGCCGTCAGCCATTAGAATTGGGGTGGCGCTTGAAAAAAGTTATGGTGGCAGTCAAGCCATCCGAGCGGTGACAGCCTTACCTGCATTAACAGGTGCATGGCGCCATGTTGGTGGAGGTATTTTACAGTTTCCTGTTTGGGAGCATCCTTACAAATTTGATGTCATTTGCCGTCCTGACTTAATCCCTAAAGGGACACAGGTCGTGAATAATCTTCAATTAGGCCGTGTATTGACTGGTGAACAAAAGCTTAATGTACCGATTAAATCGATGATGTGCTGGAATACGAATCCTGTGACGCAATCGACAGAATCAGAAAAAATTCTAGAAGGTTTAAAGCGTGAGGATTTGTTTTTAGTTTCCGCAGAACATTTCATATCTGACACGGCCGCGTTTGCCGACATTCTCTTACCTTCCTCGATGGGGGCTGAGCAAGAGGATATTATCCTCTCTTGGGGACACTTGTATCTGACCTACAATGCAAAATGTGTTGAATCACCTGGAGAGTGTATCCCTAACAATGAGATTTTCCGACAACTAGCAAAACGTTTGGGTTTTGAGGAAGATAACTTTAAGTGGAACGATACCGAATGCTTGGAGCATTATATTGACTGGGATGCGCCTGCCTGTGACGGGATCGATTTGGACTACTTAAAAAAACATGGTTATGCACGACTTAATGTTGGTACCAAGGATAACCGAGCGCCGCATAAAGAGGGTAACTTCCCGACCCCTTCAGGCAAGTGCGAGTTTCGCTTAGTGGGGGCAAAGAATTTTGTTGCTGGCCCATTTAGACAAATGTACGATGATTTCCAACCGGGCGAGGACATTCCGGAGCTGCCAGATTATGTCGCATCGAGGGAGACAGCCGAGGCCAATCCAGCCTTAGCAAAAAAATATCCTTTAAATATTCTTGCACCAAAAAGTCATGGGTTCATTAATTCAAGTTACGCCAACATGGAGCAAAAATTAAAAGCGCAAGGCGAACAATTTGTTTTAATTAGCCAGGCCGATGCCATGGACCGTGGTGTCAATGAAGGGGATAAAGTAAAGGTGTTTAACGATCGCGGATCGTTTGAAGCAGTGGCGCGCGTAACAACAGATGTCAACAAAGGTGTGGTTGTTACCACGCTAGGTTATTGGCGGCAGCATAACAACGGGGTGGTTAACTCGGTGAGCTCAAACGCATTTGGTGACATGGGAAATGCACCTACATCACATGATTGTTTGGTTGAATTAATGGCTATAACTAATTGATAAAAAAGAGTAATTCAAAGGGTACGGTACTCTTTGCAAGTTTAGCTGGTACGACAATTGAGTTCTTTGATTTTTATATCTATGCCAATGCGGCCATACTTGTCTTTCCGCATCTTTTTTTCCCCGAGTCGAACCCAACCACACAAATGTTGCAATCACTAGCAACCTTTTCTGTTGCTTTTTTTGCAAGGCCCTTAGGCTCCGCATTTTTTGGCCATTACGGCGATAAAATCGGGAGGAAAGCTACACTCGTTGCAGCATTGTTAACCATGGGCTTATCAACCATCCTAATCGGATTGTTACCAAGTTACGAATCAATCGGCATCATCGCTCCGCTACTATTGCTTGTATGTCGATTTGGGCAGGGTTTTGGCTTAGGTGGCGAGTGGGGCGGGGCAGTTTTATTAGCCGTAGAAAATGCGCCAAAAAATCAACGCGCTTGGTACGGTATGTTCCCTCAGCTTGGTGCGCCCATCGGCTTGGTAATGTCAGGCGGAATCTTTCTTTACCTTTCAGAAACACTCACAGCCGCGCAATTCCTTGATTATGGCTGGAGAATCCCATTTATTGCCAGTGCAGTTCTTATCGCATTAGGGCTCTATATAAGGCTAAAAATCACAGAGACCCCCGAGTTTGTTAAAGCCAGCAAACAAGAAGTTGCCCATAAAGCTGTCCCCCTCGTTCATATTTTTAAAGAGCATAAAAGATCACTTGCCATCGGCACCTTTATCGGTATCGCAACTTTTGGACTGTTTTATTTGATGACGGTATTTCTTGCCGGCTGGGCAATCACCCATCTTGATTTCACCCAAGATGATTTTTTAATTGCGCAACTTTATTCGATTTTTTTCTTTGCCATCATGATTCCCATTTCAGCCTATTTTGCAGACAAATATAATCCCAGGAAGATAATTGCTTTGGCCTCGCTCACGATTATTATTTTTGGTCTTGCTTTAAGTCATATTGTCATGATTGAAACATATGGTATCTTCTTCGGTTTATCGGTAGGTATGTTACTTATGGGTTTCACTTACGGCCCCTTGGGGACGTTGCTTTCGAATTTGTTTCCAACAAAAGTTAGGTACACCGGTTCATCGTTATCGTTTAATTTGGCGGGCATTCTCGGTGCATCATTCGCGCCATTTATTGCGTTATGGCTTGCGGATCAATATGGGTTTGCTTATGTCGGCTACTATCTTGCGTTGTTGGCTCTTATCTCATTGATTGCAACATTGATGAGTGAGGTTAAGAATTAGTTTTTCTTAAAATATCTGTCCGTTTCGGCTTTAATTATTCTTCCTAGCAGAAAGATACCAATGAGGTTTGGAATAGCCATTAATCCATTCATGAGATCAGCAAAGTCCCACACTAATGCCAAACTCACTGTAGCACCGACATAAACAAAGGCAACAAAAACAAGCCTATATATATTTATTGATTTAGAGCCAAATAGATATTCAAATGCTTTTTCACCGTAAAAACACCAGCCAATTATCGATGAAAATGCAAATAATACCGTACAGAGTGCGACGATAATTGCTCCGGTATCTCCGAGTGTTACATGAATACTTTGCGCAGTTAAGTCAGCAGAGCTGATACCCTGGGTCCAAATATCTGTGGTTAAGATTACTAGCGCCGTTAAAGAACAAATGATTATCGTATCGATAAAAGTACCCGTCATACTTACCAAGGCTTGCTTAACAGGATCTTTTGTTTTGGCTGCTGCAGCGACGATAGGTGCCGAACCTAATCCAGCCTCGTTAGAAAATAAACCACGGGCAACACCAAAGCGAATCGCCATTGCGATAGTTGCTCCCAAAAAACCACCTGTCGCAGCATGGCCCGTAAATGCATGATGAAAAATAAGGTAAAAAGCGTGAGGAATTTGATCAAATTTTATAATGAGCGCTGTGATGACGACAAAAAAATAAAGCAGAATCATGAGGGGCACAAAGTAGGAGGTAAAGCGTCCAATCGATTTGATCCCACCTATTATGACGAGTCCCGTAAGTACCGCTAAGACCGCCCCAGTAATTTCTAAAGGGATATCAAAAACATGTCTAAAAATAGAGGCGGTTGAGTTGGCTTGTACCATATTACCGGCACCAAAGGCGGCAATAAATGTACAGAAAGCAAAGACTGCGCCTAGCCAAGGCAAATTGGCTCCTTTGCTAATGTAATACATAGGACCACCTTGCATGCCGTGGGGTCCTTTTTCACGATATTTGACCGCCAACAATGCTTCAGAGTATTTGGTTGCCATACCCAAAAGTCCTGTTAACCACATCCAAAAAACTGCGCCCGGACCACCCAACGTGATAGCGGTTGCAACGCCGACAATATTACCGATACCAACTGTTGCTGCAAGTGCCGTCATAAGTGTGGAAAAGTGTGAAATATCACCATCACCGTCAGACTTGCTAAAAACTATTTTGAAGGCGAGGGGTAGGGTACGAAATTGAATGCCACCCAGTCTAATGGTTAAATAGAGATGGGTGCCAAATAGAAGTATTAATAGGGGTGCACCCCAAAGCCATGCTGATAGGGCGCTGATAATATTTTCAAGTTGTTCGATTATCTATCCTTCGTATAAATCTATTCTGCCATTACCGAGAGAATAGCTTGGGTTGATCGTGAAATATTTTCAGGTACATAACCCCCTTCTAAAATATAAAGATGACGCCCTTCAGCATATTTTTTTGCAATATTCTTGAGTAAGGCTGCAACCTGTTTGTATCCTTTATTAGTATACTCTAAGCCTCCCAATAAATCTCCGCTATGGGAATCAAATCCAGCAGAAATAATAATAAATTCAGGTTTAAATTTATCCATTACCGGCAACAACTTTTCTGCAAAGACCTCCAAAAACTCTGTATCTCCAGCACCTTTTTGCATATCGACATTAAGCGTATAACCCAACCCATTATTAATCCCTTTTTCTTCTGGTCGGCCGGTTTGTGGATAAAGTGGATGTTGATGAACGCTAAAATAAAAAACAGTCGCATCGTCATAAAATATATCTTGTGTGCCATTCCCATGATGAACATCAAAGTCAACTATGAGTATGTTCTTTAAGTTATATTTATCTTGCACGTATCTTGCAGTGATTGCAGCTTGATTGAAGATACAAAAGCCCATGCCCTTAGAAGTTGTTGCATGGTGCCCTGGCGGTCTTGATAGGACAAAAGCAGACCCATATTGATCATTCATAATGCCATCAACGCCAGTGATTGCTGCCGCTACTGCCTTTTTTGCTACAGTTAATGAATTTTTTGATATAACGGTATCACCTGTGCTCAGGTAACTAATTTCCCCACCCCGAATAGCTGCCACTTCTTTTTCAACAAGCGCAATATAATTTGTATCATGAACTAATTCTAAAATTGGCTTATTTATATCTTTGATAGGGGGCCATAGCAAATAGGGGAGTAGTTCATTGTTCTTCCTTAAATCTGAGATGACTGTTTTTAATCTCTCTGCATTTTCTGGGTGATTCTCACCCGTGAAATGTGTCAGAAACACTTCATCGTAGAGTATGGCAATCTTTTTTGACGCTGAATATGCAGTTGTATTGAACATTAGGCTTAAAAAAATGGCGAATATAAACTGTTTCATGGAGCAATTATATAGGTGTTTCATGGCATATATTAAAGTAGGGACAGTCTTGAACGCCCATTAAATCATTCAAATACTTCGTATAATGTATATTATGTTAAATTAAATATATAACCATCAAGAAATTACATTAAATCTGTAGCACCTATCTCTTTGGCAATACTCCTACCTTTAGCTAACTGGGTATCAGATTCCGATATATTACCTGTTAGCTTGTAAATACTTGCTAACTCAATAGCACTCTTCGCTTCATAATACTTACCACCATTCTTCTTAGCAAAGTTACTTAATGAAAGTAGATTTTTAATAGCCATGTCCGTATTACCCAAGCTTACGTAATATTGTGCAATATCAATTTCAATATCAGCATAAGAACCCAAATCTCCAATACGTTGGTAGGTATTAGCTGCTTTAACGGCATATTCAATAGCATCATCATAATTGTTCAGTGCAGCATTCGCTTGAGCAACACCTTTAAAGTTCGCAGCACGTTCATCGTCATTTGACGATATTCCTAGCGCTTTTGAGTAGCTCTCTAAGGATAATTCAGCCTTATTAAGTTTTAAATAGCTCATTCCAAGCTGATTAAGAAATTTCTGCTCCATCTGCATGTATTTACTATTACCAAGCTTAGCGGTCTCTAAACCCTTCGTAAAACTAGCAATAGAGATATCAATTTCATTAGAGTCACGTTGACTAATGCCTTTATAGAGCATTGAAAACATTTGATCTACTGGTAAATCTGCATATTTCTCGCTTGTTTCAAAGTATTTTGCGGCTTCTTGAGGTTTGTTCAGCCGATAATATGCCTTGGCTTGACAAAAGTTCTTGTCGTAATCGTTGCTTAATGTTTTAGCGAGCTCGATAGCCTCCACTGCATTGCCACTATTAAGTTTTTTTTCGCATTCATTATTTGTATTGTATGCATATAATGTATTTATAAACAGTATGCTAGTAATAATTATTAAAGTATTTTCTAATTTCATTAAGATCCCTTATTTAATATTCTCAGTAGTTCAGCTTCGTCAATAACCTTAACACCAAGTGACTTTGCTGTATCTAATTTGCTACCCGCATCCTCGCCGGCAACCACATAATTTGTTCTTTTTGATACGCTCCCAGAAACTTTACCACCAGATTCCATGATTAGGTGCTTTGCGACGTCTCTTTTAAGTGTGGGTAAACTACCTGTCAAGACAAAAATAACACCATCTAGTTCTTTATTTTTAGCATTGACCTCAATCACCGGCCAACTGATATTGCAGCCTAGCAGTTTGTTTATTTCGTCAATGTTGCTAGAACGCATAAAATAGTTATTAATAGACACAGCAACCGTAGGGCCGATATCGTGTACTTCTTCTAAGAGGTTAGTTGACGCACTGATAAGTGACTCTACTGACCCAAAATGATTAGCTAGATCTAGTGCAGTAGCTTCTCCAACGTTTCTTATACCAAGGGCGTAAATGAACCTTGCTAACGTGGTTTTCTTTGAACTCTCAATTGCTAAAATTAAATTATCAGCCGACTTTTCTGCGAAACGATCCAGGTTTACTAGTTGCTCTTTTTTTAACTTATAGAGATCTGAAAAGCTGCGAATTAGACCTTCATCAAGGAGCTGATCAATAATTTTTTCACCTAGGCCATCAATGTCCATAGCTTTTCTTGAGACAAAGTGCATTAAACCCTGCTTTCTTTGCGCTGGACATAAAATTCCATTTAAGCATCTCAGCACCGCCTCACCCTCTTCCTTTACCAGTTTTTGTTGGCATGAGGGGCATTTGTCTGGCATTACATATGGTTTAGCTTCATCCGGTCTTTTTTCTTTGATAACCCTAACAACTTCAGGCACTACATCCCCTGCTCTCCTTACGAAAACATGATCGCCAATATGAATATCTTTCCTTTTTAACTCATCTTCATTATGCAGTGTTGCATTCATCACAGTGACACCACCCACAAGAACTGGTTTTAATCGAGCAACAGGCGTTATAGAGCCTGTTCTCCCCACTTGAACATTGATATCAATAATTTCTGATTCTGCTTCTTCAGCAGGAAATTTATGTGCAATAGCCCAACGTGGTGCCCGAGAAACAAAACCAAGGTCGTTTTGGTATTTAATTTGATTTACTTTATATACAACCCCATCAATATCAAAAGGTAAATTGACTCGCAACGCGTTAATTTCATTGTAAAAGTCAATCATTCCATCAACACCAAAGACTGTTTTGGCATAAGAAGTGGTCGGCAGCTTAAATTGATTTAATAGATCATACATCTGGTCTTGTGTTTTGATACGAAGATTATCTTCAAATGCGATGCTATACGCATAAAATCTTAGGGGCCTTGCTGCAGCAACCGCTGGGTCCAGTTGACGAAGAGTTCCTGCTGCAGCATTTCTAGGATTTGCAAAAATTTTTTCATTCATTTCTGCTTGTTTTTCGTTTAATGCAAGAAAATCATCTTTTTGCATAAAAACTTCGCCTCTAATTTCAATTGCCCCTTTTGAATTTAATTCACCAATTTTTAATGGGATCGAATTTATTGTTTTAATGTTATGGGTGACATCTTCACCAACATTGCCATCCCCACGGGTAGCTGCTAAGGATAAAGAACCATCAACATAATGAATTGTAACGGCTAAACCATCAAATTTCGGTTCAGCGAGATATTCGACTTGTTTGATATCCAATTCATCACATATTCTTTTATTAAATGCTTCTAAATCTTCTCTATAAAATGCGTTGCCTAATGAAAGCATTGGGGTCTTATGTGTTACTTGTTGAAAACTTGCATTAGGTACCCCACCAACCCTTTGTGAAGGCGAGTCTTTATCTTTTAATTCGGGGAATTCGACTTCTAGGTTAAGGAGTTCTTTAAAAAGAATATCGTACTCAGCATCAGTGATCTTTGGATCATCTAGAACATAGTATTGGTAATTATGCTCATTAATAATTTTGGTCAGCTCTATGACTCTCTCTTTGGCGTTGTTAAAGCTATTAGCCATTTAAGAAAATATTTTCCTTGCTAACTCGCTTCCTGGAATAATTTTTTTTTGCAGCATTTTTTGTTCGATTTTTTTTAACGAAACATAGACTCGGCTTATATAATCATCATTCATTGTTTTTGAGCTAGTATCCACCAATACACCGTTTAATTTGTTACAGCATTCTCGAATAGTTGTCATCATTTCATTAAAAGATTGTGTGATATTTTTTGTGTTAGGAATGTCCATTCTAAATACAATCCCTTGCACAAAACTTTCATGATTAATTTCTAGACTTTTACCAGATAAGCTCAATAAAGAACAAGACGTAGTAGAATCATCACCATAATAAAGTTCATGCATATCTTTTTGATTTTTTCGAATTTTATTATTGTTAAAAAAATCAATTAATGCACCTGAGTGAAATGATGAATCAGATTTTGGAATAACCTTTAATATCAAAGCACGATCAACCTCAAGCCTCAATTCATTGATTTTTTTTGACTCTTCTTTTATTTGTTCATTCGCGATCCAAAATAAAACCCCATTTATCTTTGCCTTTAGATCATTCACGTAACTGTTTAAGTTAATAATTTCTTGATCAGATAATTCCCCTTTTCTAGAAGCAAGTAATTGAACAACTAAAATTTGGTTATAACGAATCGAGCTGTCAATTGCATTATCAGTGGACCAAATATCATCATCTTTTCTTACATACAATCTAACCCCTCTTAACGAACGTAAAACTTTTAGGTTCAATAAGTCTTGTCCTTCGAAAATTTGCGGCGATGTAATGGAGGCAACAGCTTCTATATCCTGATAAATACCTTCAGGTAAATTTGCAGCAATAATTTTTTTCGAACCCTCCAAACCATCCAGATTCTTTTTTGGCTGAATTTGATCATCAACTGTAAATTCTGATGAATTAAATAACGGATCATTAGCCTCATTTATTTTAGGCGCAGTAGAGTTTTGACTGAATTTTTCTCTTCTTTTTTGATTTTTCTTTATTTGCACCCAATTATGAATAATCATCAAAATAATAATTACTAAACCCATAATTAGTAGTGCTAACTGAACGTCATTCATAAAAATTAATTCGCCACTTCTATTTTTTCTATTTGTTGGAGATCTACCTCGACTATTCGCGATACACCAGCTTCTTGCATTGTTACCCCGATAAGCTGCTCGGCAATTTCCATAGTAATTTTATTGTGTGAGACAAAAAGAAATTGTGTATTTATTGCCATTTTTTTAACTAATGCTGAAAACCGTTCAGTATTCGAATCATCTAATGGGGCATCAACTTCGTCCATTAAGCAAAACGGAGCTGGATTTAACTTAAATAATGCAAACACAAGCGCAATGGCAGTTAGTGCTTTTTCTCCACCAGATAAAAGGTGGATCGTCGTATTCTTCTTACCTGGCGGTTGCGCAACTACCTGAATACCAGTATCAAGTATCTCATGCCCCAATAATTCAAGTCGTGCCTTTCCTCCATCAAATAAAATCTTAAAGAAATCAGTAAAATTTTCATTCACTTCATCAAAGGTTTGTTTTAACTTTTCACGCGTCTCAACATCAATTTTATGGATAGCATCTTCTAATGTTTTTGAGGCTTGAGTTAGATCATCCACTTGATTCTGAATGTAGGTTTGTCTTTCTCGAATAACCTCTAACTCACTAATAGCTGCCAAATTAACTGGCCCCATTCTTTCTATTCGAGCATTAATACCCTCATAATTTTTTTCATAGTCTTGTAATGGTAAATTTTCTGAAAGCGAACTCAGGATTTCATCTTCATTTTGATTTAATTTATTTATATCAGAACATCGCTGCTCAAAAATAACTTTTGCTTCTCGTTCGTCAAGTTTAGATTGTTGCAAGTTTTCTTGTAGTGGATTTAATGAGTGCTGAAGTTCCAGTCGCTTGGATTCAATTTCTCGCAAACTATTCTCGACTTTAGCAACCTCTTCTTTAATTTCAACTAATGTTTTTTCTGCACTTTCTTTTTGTTCAATAGAATTTTTAAGATCATTTTGTAATTGCAAAAGCTCTGTTGAGCTTGAGTCTTCTTCTGTGTCAGCTAATTGATTAATAAGATTATTTTTATCAGCCACCAATCGATCAGACTTATCCTCGAGATCGTTAATTTTATTTTTATTAATTTCTATATTAAATTCTATTTGCTGGATTAATTTTTCCTTGGCAACAAGCTTTTCGTTTTCATTTCTATAGGTTTGCTCTGATTTATGCTTTTCATCCTCACTCTTATTTTTTTCTGTTTCGGCATTAATTAGTTGCCCCTTTAATTCTTCAATCAGTTTATTTTTATTTCCTAAAGAATTTCTATTTAATTGAACCTCGCTGTCCAAAGAAGAGATATCGTTCTCAATCGTTATCCGTCTCTTATTGTTAAGCTCTACTACACTTAATTTCTTATTAAATTCTATATTAGCTTCGTTAAACTGCCTTTCGACATCTGTCTGCTGTTTATCTAAATTTATTAACATATGTTTTGTATCTTCAAGCTTAGTTTTCGAGAGGCTATATGCTTCATCTAAATCTTCACTGGCTTTAATAAACGAAGGAAGTTTCTTCTCTAAATTTTCTAAATCTGCAATTCTTGTTAATTGATTTGAATTGTCTTCATCATCATCAGCAAATATTTGATAAGTTAGTCCATAGATATCACCAGTTTTGTTGAGCAGTAATTGCCCATTTTTAAGTTTTTCTCTTTCTTGTTGCTCATCATTTTCGTTGCAGAAATAAACATCAGATAACCATTCTTTTAGGGCTGGCATGATTGAATTGCCAGCCTCCTCTATCAAATTAATAGCTTGATTTTCTGAATTATTTTGTTCAACCTGATTGAAATCTACGTTGTTTATTAACGTTAAGCCATGCGGTGGCCTTGGCCCTTTAAAAACTTTATCTTGGTGATAAAAAGCTTGTATTCTGCTACCTAATAAAATTGAGAGTGCTTTTTCCCACCCTTTTTTTATTTTGACCTGTTTAAAAACGTTATCATTATTAGGGGCACCAATTTCATTTAACCAATTGTTTATTGTCTCTGGATTAAATTGCTTGTTAATCGTTTGCTTGAGTGAATTGATTCTCAGCTGTGTTTCGGTTATTTTTTGCTTTGCTTCAAAAGCCAGATCTCTTTTTTCTAAGGTTTGTTTTTCAAGCGCTTCATATTCTGATTTTTTTTGCTGTGAAGAGTCTTTGATAGAGGCTAATTCAATTTCAAGCTTTTTTAGAATTTCAGGTTTTTCTAGACCGGATATATTTACGTTAATTTGGCTAAGCTCTTCTTTTAATAAATTTGTTCTATTTGAAAGATCTGCAATAATTTTTTCCGTTAATTCAATTGTTGCTGACTCAACATTTAATCGCTCTTTGAGTTGCAACCATTGACTATTCGTCTCGTTATATTTTTTATTATCTGTGCTGTATTTATTTTCTATTGCGGAAAACAGATCCTTAATTTCTGCTAGGTTAGCAGTTTCTTCAGTAAGTTTTTGTTTTTCACTTTCGAATATTTTTTTTGTTTCGGCAAGTTGCAAATCATATTCGGTTGTTAATAAATCAAATTCTTGGAGCTTTAATGCGCTACCCTCTTTTAACTTTACTAAATTTTGAATTTTTTCTTTTAAATTATTAAGTTTATTTTCTGTATTAGTTACAGCGGCATTGGCCTCATAAAATTTTGCTTGGGAATTGCTTACCGTATCATTTGTTTTAATATGTGTCTGTCGTAATAATTCAACTTCCGCTTCAATGGTTCTTAATTGAGCAGTCTGCTTTTCCAGCTCTATTTCGTTTTGCACTACTTTTGTTTTAGTATTTTGCCATGTTTCATTGGCAGTTATTTTCTTCAGCACAGCAATTTGTGCAGCAACAAATTTTAGTTTTATCTGTAATTCATTATGTCTTTTTGCGGCCTGTGCTTGAGATTCAAGTTTGCTTATTTGCTGATTAATCTCTTTTTGTAAATCTTCAACACGGGCAAGGTTATCCCGAGTGTCTCGTAGTCGATACTCAGTTTCCTTTCTTCGCTCTTTATATTTGCTGACACCCGCCGCTTCTTCGAGATAATTTTTTAACTCTTCGGGTTTTGCTTCAACAATTTGCGAAATTGTATTCTGACCAATAATTGCATAACCATGCGACCCTAATCCAGTACCCAGAAACAAATCAGCAACATCTTTTCTTCTGACTGCAGTGTTATTGATGTAATAAGTAGAACCCTTCTCTTTCTCAATAACTCTTTTAACTGAAATCTCTGCATACTGCGCCCATTCATCGGGTGCGCTTCCTAGCGAATTATCAAAAAAAAGTTCGACACTTGCCCGGCCTATGGCTTGCCTTGTGTCAGTACCGCTAAAAATAACCGAGTCCATCGACTCGCCACGCATTTCCTTCGCCGATGAGGAACCTAAAACCCATTTAACGGATTCCATGATATTTGATTTGCCACAACCATTTGGCCCAACAATACCTGCAAGCTGGCCATCCAATTTAATATTTGTTGGATCTACAAATGTTTTAAAGCCAGCCAGTTTTATTTGTCTTAATTTCAACGCTTACTCAATGAATTTTTTTTAGGAAGTATGTCTTCAACACAGTATAATGTTTTCTTTTTTTTGTTAACAAATATTATGAGCAGTGAATCTCTAGGCGGTAAACCAACGGCAAAGCCAACTAAGGCGTTGGAGACATTCGAAAATCCAAATAAAAAAAAGGACTTTCATATACACATGCAAATTCCTGAATTTACATGTTTATGCCCTAAAACTGGTCAACCAGATTTTGCTACTTTATACCTTGATTATATCCCCGATGAACGCTGTGTGGAACTAAAAAGTTTAAAACTTTACATATGGTCTTTTCGTGATGAAGGCTGTTTTCATGAGGCTGTTACAAATCAAATTTTAGATGATTTGGTAAGCGCGACACAACCAAAATTTATGCGCCTGACTGCTAAATTTTTTGTTAGGGGTGGTATATTCACAAACGTAGTAGTTGAACATTGTAAGCCAGGTTGGAAAGCAGAACCAACTATAGATTTATTAAAATTTCCATCCGAGACTAATTTTCGTGATTGAAAAATAATATGGGGGTATAGCTCAGCTGGGAGAGCACTTGCATGGCATGCAAGGGGTCAGCGGTTCGATCCCGCTTACCTCCACCAAATACTAAAAAGAATAAGTTTTATTGGGAGTAACACAATGCGTCAAAGGCACATCATGTTCATTTACATCTTCTATTTCTTTACAGGGCTCAAAAAGGCTAATTCCAATTCTTCCCACATTCTTGCCTAGAGAAGCAAAAAAACGATCATAAAATCCTTTGCCATAACCCACTCGATAACCTCTAAGATCAAAAGCTAAAAGAGGTGTGATGACTAAATTAATACTATGGTTATCTCTCCAAATCGGATCAATGGGTTCGGTAATATTATTTTTTGTTTGTTTTGTTTTGGTCTCAGGGCGAAATTCTGCATTCTTAAGTGTCCCATCTTCAAAGTTACTAACAGGTACTACAATGTTGATGTTATGTTTCCAGCAATACTGAATAATTGGTGAGGTATCTATTTCAACTTTTGAATGAATCGGTAAAAAGCAATGGACACATTGAGGCTGATATTTTTCAATAAGGTCAATAGTGTTTTGCATTAGCCGCCCTACTTCTTCAACAAATTTAGCAGAAGGCAGTTCTTGCCGCTTTTTCAAATATATCTTTCTTGCTGTATCTTTTTTCAAAATAATCGTGATATCAGAGGACTACAAATTAAACTGTGTGACATTTATTATCATTCCTTATAACCCTCTGTAATCACTTATACAAAGTACAATATACTTATTTCAGTTGATCCTTACCCGGCGCGTATGTTTCTGCCGCTCCTGGAAATGCTTTTGCATGTACATCGGCTGCGAACTGATTAACGGCATCTTTAATAAGATCGGCTCCATTCATGTATGTTCTGACAAACTTAGGTTTAAAGTCTGTAGAAAAACCTAGCATATCTGGGAGAACCAATGCTTGCCCATCCACATCAAGACCTGCTCCAACACCCACAACTGGGATAGAAACTGCTTTACTGACTGCTGCACCTACATGCTGCGGAACAGCCTCCAAAACGATGGCAATACACCCAAGTTGCTCAAGTTTCTTGGCTTCTTCAACGATTTTAAGCGCAGTTTCTTTTGTTTTACCTTGAGCTTTAAATCCACCGATTGCATTATGGTGAGATGGTGTCAGGCCAATATGTCCAATTGTTGGAATACCGGATTGGGAAAGATGCGCATAAAGCTCTTCGTTTCCATCAACACCTTCTATTTTAATAGCATTTGCCCCAGCCTTGATTAAGATTTCAACGTTATCCAATGAATCCTTTAACCCCTTTCTATTTGCCATGAATGGCATACCAGCGATTAGGAATTTATCTTTTGCTCCTTTCTTCACGGCTCTGGTGTGCATTGCAATTGTTTCCACATCGCAACTCAAAGTGTCTTCATGGCCATGTACAACCATATTTAAATCATCACCAATTAAAATTCCATTTATATTTGTGTCGTTAAGAATCTTCGCACTCCAATACTCATGAGATGTAACTACGACTATTTTCTTTCCTTCAGCTTTTAGATTTTTAAAAGTTTGTAAGACGCTCATATTGTCTCCTTAAATTATTTTATTAAATAAAGATGATTGCCAATGAACAATTCTAGAATATTAATAATATTACTTGTGGCCATGAGCAACAAGCAATACCACGTTCTAATCCTAATTATGATTGAACAAGGGTAATTATCATTTTTTTTAAAACAAGGTAGGACTTTTGGTCGTGTTTGCTTTTTTGTTATTGACCGTGATTAACAATGGTTGCTGTTAGATATCCGGTCTGTCAAATTTATTATATATGAACCATTAAAATTCAACAATATTATAAAAAGCTATTAAAATTAATAGCTTAAACAAAATACATCTAACCTTATTTAAGTTACAAAGTCACTCTATTTGCTATTACGTTAGCATTTAATTGCTTGCAATAGATTTGTATAAGTTTTGTTTGGCCTACCGTACATAATTTTTATAAAAAAAACCCTCATCGTGATGATGAGGGTTTTTAGTTTGCAAGTTACAAAAAATCAGAATAACTATTATTTCATTGCTGAAATTTTGTATATTTCACCTTCGTCAGTTGCAGCGTAAAGAGCATTATCAGGACCCATTTCTAGGCCACGGAATCTCTTAGAAACACCAACTGGCATGTGAATAACGCTTTTTACTGCCATTCCATCCTGGGTAAGATCAACAATGTCGATTCTCATTCCACCAGGCGTTCCACCAAAACCAATACCCATGATTCCAGTAGCTAAACGACCTTCGTAAATACCCCAGTTACTGCCTTTTAAGAACGCAGCTGAGCCAGTACCTTGAGAGTAGCCGTTGTTATTCCAAGCAGGTGGCATTAAGTCTTTAAAGCGAGTATCACTCATCGGAGTATATGCAGCCCGTACCGCTGGCACCATACCTTCCATTTGATTTGGCTCATAGCCACAATACTGATCCGGACATGCACCTCTGCCAGCAATTTTTTCAGCTGGGTCCCAACCACCATTGCCACCACTTACTAATTTAGTGATTTCATCGTTGTGCCATGGTCCATGCTCGGCAGTAAATACTTGACCATCACTTGGACGGAAAGAAATACCTTGAACATTTCGATGACCATAAGTGTAAATACGGCTATCGCCTTTTACCTTATTGTCTGGATGGCCTTTACCGTTGCCGTCAATTCTTAAAACAACACCACAAAGGAGAGAGTTGTCTTGCGGGCAGATTCCACGATGTCGATCACCAGTACCTACATAAAGATAACCATCTGGGCCAAAAGCCATTCTGCCGCCGTTATGCGCACCCGGTCCACCGAAAGGTTGGTTTGATTCAAAGGGTTTGTATTGAATGTCTTTCACAATATCTGTTCTACCAGAGACTTTAGTCAGGTCTTTGCTAACTTTGAATTTCATAACAATGTTGCCGTCACATTTTTCAAAGTTTGTTTTACAACCTGAGCCATGATATTTACTTGAGGTTGAATAGAGGTATAACGTTCTATTGTTGTCAAAATCGGGGTCAAGAGTAACACCAAGCATACCTGCCTGGCCTGAACAGAAAAGGTCACTTCCTGCGGCAGGATAACCCTTAGAGTCTTTCATGCCGTATAAAGGGTTAATAGCGCCTGAAGATGTTTTGACTGAAAGGCCTTTACATTTTTCCGTGTAAAACATTGAGCCGTCTTTTGTGAAGGCCATGTCCCAGGGATTTTCGAGTCCTGACATTACTACCATCGAACCAATTCTAGGGACATCCATGCCTTTGTTAGAAGCATGATGTTCAGCATGAATTGTTACTGGCATCAAAACAGATGAGGTGGCTGCAGCTAAAGCTAACAGCTTTATCTTGCTTAAAATTTTCATATTTCTTTACTCCACTAATCGTTAACGTTATATTTGGCGTCTTTTAAGTACGCCGCGAGGTTACTAATTTCTTCATCAGTAAGTGATTTTGCCATCATGATCATCAGACCAGAGTTCGGCCCAATTTTCTTTCCAGCACGATAAGTTTCTAGTTTCTCTGTGGTGTAAGCAATGTCATTACCAGATATTTTTGGGTAACTTGCAGCACCCTTACCAGCAGGTCCATGACAGTTAACGCACGTTTTTTTATATCTTGTCTCGCCTGCAATCGGATCTGCAGCATAGGACTGAGATAAAAAACAAAATAAAAAAAGAGAAAACCAAAATTTAAACATATTCACTTTACTAATAAATTAAAGTCATACGATTAAAGTATACATGTTTTATTATTTGTAACAAATTTGTAACATTTTTTGTTTTTAAATTATTAAAGAAAACCCGCTTTATCCTCTATTTTGCTTGACAATGAAACATGTATTTATCTTAAAGCATTTAAAGATAAAACAACTTGAGTAATTTTTTTATGTATTTGATTGTGCTATTTTGAGCAACTTCTCTGCACTTTGCGATCCTACAACTGGCAATGTTCCTGCATTTAACAGTCCTGCTTGAACTAAAACACTGGCCTGATCCCAATAGATATGTTCATGTGTGATTTTCTTATCTTTTATTCCAGCGATAACAACCACAGCTACTTTGATTTTTTGATCAGTCGGTTCAATATTTGGCAATAACCACTCCACTTTTTGGGTATGGGTAAAATTAATGACCAGCTCCTCGACTATTTGATTCTTGCCAACTGTAAGTGAGATTCTATTAAATTCAACATCGGGGGGGAAAAATTTTCCCACCAGGTGATCTTTGTAAAATTTTTTGACACCATCGTAATCATCACCTCCCATCATATTTGCAACATTTAGCAGATGAGGATTTGAGATCATGGTCTCCATAGTTAATTCTAAACTTCCCTGCATCTCTGCCTCCACATGATTTTCAAGTAGTATCAGCATATCTTGCTCATGTTGATCTAAACCAGATTCCATTGTGATGCTCCTATCAAAAATTAGTCATTGAAGTGAAAACTCTATTACTTTTTATAAAATTTTAATACATTTATTAAATTAATAATTGCAAACGTATTCAAATGCGCATTTAGAAACTTTGCAGATTTAATTTGGTCTTTTAAATAATACTATCAAGATTTTATTCTATAGTTTTATTAATCGAGTAAATTTTAATCTGAATTTTGTGTGCTAACATTGGTCCTACAATGTGCTTTAAGAAACAATATTATAAATGTATAAGTTTAATTAATTTGTTGATTATCAGTTTGGTTGCCACCCCCTTAAACAATTACATTAATAATCTTTATTTAAGTGAGCTATGAATTAGGATGAATAAAATAGATGTAGTCATAATTGGTTCAGGTATTGCTGGATTAACAACAGCCTATTACCTCCAAAAAAACATTCCTGATCTTACCTATAAAATCATTGAAGCAAGAAACGATCTAGGGGGCACCTGGGATCAAATGAGATTCCCTGGTGTACGTTCCGATACGGATATGTACACCTATGGATTTACTTTTAATCCGTGGCAAGGCCCTATTATTGGTCAGGGTAAAGACATTAAAAAATATTTAAATGACACTGCTGTGAAGTTTAATATTAGAGATAACATATTATTTGACACAAAGGTCACATCACTATCGTGGAATAATGATCAATGGACGATAAAAACTAACCGTCAAGACTTTATCAGCCAATATGTTATTTGCTGTACTGGATCGCGTGATTACAAATACCCTAATTTTCCAAAGTTTAAAGATGAAGATAAATACCAAGGAGAAATTGTCCATACGCAAGATTGGCAAAATACAGCAATCAAAGATAAAAATGTCGCCATTATTGGAAGTGGCTGCACTGCGGTAACGATGACGCCTGCGGTCGTGAAAGAAGCTAAGAAGGTGACATTAATACAACGTAGCCCGGCCTGGATTATTAACGTTGATGGCCAAGAAAAATCAACGCGACTTTATAAAACGTTTGAAACCTTAATAGATTATTTTCATAGCAGACTTTTTAAAAAGTCATATAAAAAGAAAATAATAGCAAAGTATCCCTACTATGATGACACCAATGTCCCTGCATACGATTTTTGGAACCAGCGGCCTGCTTGCAGCTTGGACCATGATTATTTTATCTCCTTAAAAACAAACAAAGTTACGGTAGAGCATCAAGAGGTAAGTAATTGGGAGCCTCATGGCATTAAACTTAAAAATGGCAAAGTTATTGAGTGTGATCTTACTATCATGGCCACGGGCCTGAATGCACAAATATTGGGGGGCATAGACATTGTTGTCAATGATAAAACAATACGTCTTAATGATACCAGTTGGTATCGGGGCATGATGTTTAGTGGCATCCCTAACCTTTTTGCACATACGGGTTACATAAATTTTAGCTGGACTGCACGATGCGAAATAGTGAGTGAGCGTATATGCAGAACCCTGCAATACATGCAGAAAAAGAATTTGACCACATGTACGCCTAAATATGTGGGGAAAAAATCGAAGCCAGCGATCGAAGCAAATTACGTATTGCGCTCCATGGATAAGTTTCCGAATCGATCCTATAAGTTTTATAACGCGAATTACATACTAGAGTATTTGATTTTTAAATTTACACGAATCAATGACGGTGTAGTTGATTTTAAATGATTAAAAGGATCCACATATGAAGCTTGAGTCCATAGCGCTGCATCATGGCTATAAATCAGAAAATAATGATCAGAAAGCAGCATCAACGCCAATTTATCAGACCTCCGGCTTTACCATCGATGATACGCAGCATGGAGCGGATCTATTTGACTTGAAGGTTGAAGGAAATATTTACTCAAGAATAGGAAACCCAACTAACGATGTTTTAGAAAAAAGAGTGGCGGAAATGGAAGGCGGCATTGCTGCCTTATCCCTTGCCTCGGGCATGGCTGCAATCACCTATGCGATTCAGACCATTACCAGGACGGGTGACAATATTGTAAGCACCAATCAGCTATATGGTGGCACGTATAATTGTTTTACCCACAGCTTTCCTAAACAGGGAATTAAAGTAAAGATGGTAGACGGTGCCGATTATAAGGGCATTGAGGATGCAATAGATGAAAAGACGAAAGCGATCTATTGTGAGTCAATTGGTAATCCGCTTGGAAACATCATTGATTTAGAAAAGTTTGGAGCCATTGCGCATAAACATGGTATACCTTTGATCGTCGATAATACTGTAGCGACGCCCTATCTATGTCGACCCATTGATTTTGGTGCGGATATTGTGATTCACTCCTTAACAAAATACATCGATGGCCATGGCGCAACGATTGGTGGAATTATTGTTGATTCGGGTAAGTTTGATTGGACGAAAGACCCTAAAAAATACCCCATGCTCAATGAGCCAGATCCCTCTTACCATGGTGTCGTCTACACTGAGAAATTTGGCCCGGCAGCCTTTATTGCCTGTTGCCGTGTGGTTCCATTACGAGAAACGGGAGCCTGTTTATCACCCAACAACGCCTACATCATCATGTTAGGGCTTGAGTCATTAGGGGTGAGAATGCAACGCCATTGCGAAAATGCACTTGCCCTCGCCAAATATTTAAAAAATCATGAACGCGTGGAATGGGTAAATTATGCCGCCCTACCCGACGATAAATACCATGACGTCTGTAAGAAAATTACCCAGGGCCTGGCATCCGGTATTATTAGTTTTGGTATCAAAGGTGGCAGAGAAGCCGGCGCTAAATTTATTGACGCCTTGCAAATGATTCTAAGGGTCCTCAGTATGGGTGATGCAAAATCACTAGCATGCCATCCTGCATCGACGTTACATAGACAATTAACCGAGGAGCAAAAGGCTTTAGCGGGTGTTAGTGAGGATTTGATAAGGATTTCAGTGGGTATTGAGCATATCGACGACATTATTGAAGATGTTGAACAAGCCATTCAAGCTTCAACAAAATAATGCGACTTTATTTGCCTATTTTGCATCCATGAGAACGTTTCTTCTTTTATTACTACTGCCCTCCTTTGCGTTTGCCTGGATTGATGTTTTTGAAGACGAAAAAATGTTTATGGATGATTTTGAAAATCACATGATCGTTGACGGCTATTATAGATTTTCTCTATACATTAATGGGGATGGTGAAATTAGGGGTGGGGGATCAATCAAATTCAATCAAGAATTGGATTGTCAGAACAACAGAATCAGAACCTACAGTAAAAGTTTATACGACCGGCCTAACTTAAACGGCATAGTTATAGCCCAGACGGGAACAGAAGAATGGAGATCACCCAGCCCTACATCACAAATGGGTAAGCTTACAAAAAATCTATGTCAATTAATTAAACCCGAATAAAAAGCAAGATAGTACAAACTTTTTATTCTATTAAATGAATATTATTTTTTCTCTTTTAATTCAATATTCTTAAATTCAAGTGCAGTCATTACAGCACCTATGATCGCAAGAACAAAACAAAATAAACCAACAAAGAATAACAATTGGTCATCCATAATTATGCCTTCCTAGCAATTAGTTTAAAGTAAATAGCAAAAGTTAAAATTGACGGGATCCACGTGGCTGTAAATAATGCCTCTTGTTTCGTATCAGCACCCTGAAACCATAAAAAAGCTGTAGTTAAAAACGCAACCGCCACTGAAACCAAAATACAAATATCTGAAGTTTTAATCATAAATACATCCTTTCATTAAAAAATTAATCATTATTCCAAAATGCCCATGAGCCAATTAATAAAAAAATTACCGCCACAGAGGCATGCGCTCGCACACTTGTCTCTTGTGATAGCTCTATCCATAATGGAACAATATTTAACATACCTAACACAAGCCAGACAACTGCTATAAACGCTAAGACGAGTGAGACTTGCCCAATCTTTTTTTTCATTTAGACCTTAAATTGTAAATTTATACTGACTTAGTTTGCAGGATATCAGCAAACTAACAATTATGAGTATGATGGAGGAGATATTTATGTCAAGCTATAATAAGATTTTTTAGGTAAAAAAACATCGATGCATTTAATTGATATTTTAATTACATTTTCACTGATTATAGCTGTCTTTATATTTGCTTTTACTATTGCTAAAAAAACGGGCTTGTTGGATTTAATTCAAAGCTGGATAAATTCACATTCCCGCTAACTTTAAAGTATTAATGTTTCGGGCTTTCTTCACCCCCTGATAATAAAAGAAAAAAAACTGCTGCTAAAAGGTTATATATAACCCAGACATAATCCGCTATTGGAAATAAATACAGTGGATTATCAACAATCCAGAAAGCAACTAAATAAAATAGTGTGAGCCGCTTTACCCTCGGCATTGTGAAATAAATCAACAACGGAATTGTCACAAAAATAGTGATTTTAAAAATCAAATAATAATTGTCAGGATGCGGCAAAGCGGCCAACAAATAGGTGATTGCCATAAAATAGAATAAAAAATTTTCTTTAAGCTCTGGCATTACTTTGTTAATGCTTGCACCCCAATGAATGGCTCAAATTTCTCAATTACAGTGATTTGCTCTGCGGTAAGATCAACCGTTTTAAAATAATCCAAGTATTCAGATTGGGGCACATCGGTACGGAGCATATTGCTGTATTGCACCCTTGTTGCATTACCCTCATCAATAAATACTTCTTCTGAAATTTCCAGCGCCTTGGGTGGTTTACGATTAATGATTGTTGAAATTAATTCAATCTTCTGTCCGTTTGCCCTTAAATACGTTTTAGAAAAACTATTGGCGCTATATTTGTTGAGATAGAAAGATAGCAGATCTTTCTCTAGCGCTCGGTTAATGCCCTGCCCTTTATTAAATTGCTGAAACATACTTGCATTAAACAGATAATGATTGCCGTCTGCGCAGAATGTAAAAATTTTGGGCGTCGTATTTGTTTTAAGCACAATACCTTTATAAAGCTTGGGCAGCTCAGCATCAAGGTAGTTAAAATCGCAAGCGGTTTGTGCTTTGCCACAAATTGGCAGAAGAAGAAGTAATAATGCAATGTGTTTATACATAAAAATCAGCTCAAAGAAAAATAATAATGCAACTTTAAAGGATAGGACATGACTAAAAAAATATTACATTATAATCATAAGGCTTATTACTTAATGGTACGGTCTTTTTTGGTGCAAAAAATGAAAAAAATATACTTCCTAATGCTGTTGTTGTGCTCAAACTTTGCTGTTGCTGAATTAGTCAGTGCTGATTTACTCTGTAAGGGAATTGATAAAAATGCAAATGATAAGGCCGTTATGGAGAGAATAAAGATTGAAGGTAATGCCCTATCCCACCCCGTGCACGGCAACCACTTTCTTAATGTTAGCGACGCGACTGTCAGCTTGCTTGAGATGGAAACAAATGAAAAGATAGGCTTGTCCATAGTGTTAGACCGTTACAATGGGGACCTTGAGATAATTCGAGGCTGGGGTAATCCTTACCATTTTGTTGGCACATGTGCTGTGATACGTAAGTTTTAAGCTATCTTTTGGTTTTTTTCTCAAGCTCTTCAAGTCTGATGATTCTTGCTTCTAAGCGCTGGTCTAAGCGTAATAGTTCCCATCTGATCAGCAAGACAAGAACCACAAAGAGAAGCCATGTGAATGTTTCGGTATGAAGTTCCATAATTTATCCTTTTAATACGACACTTTAATTACACAGCAAAAAATATGCCAAAAAAACTTTCAATAGGTTTGAATTTTTTTTTGTCGTATAGTTCAAAAATAGATATTAACTTAATGGAGAATTTTTATGAGTGAATGCAAAGCACATGAATGCAAACCGCTGATGATTTTGTCATGCTTGGCTGCAATATTTTTAGTTTTAGGTATCATCTCGTTTGTAAAGTATTTATTTTTTTAAAGAAGGCTTGTCATGACTAATCCACTTGAATTACTAAAAACAGAATTTCCGAAAAACTTTAACCAGATCGTTCGACAGCATAAAGCGGTAAATAAAGTCATTTCCTTTTGTGACGACGAAAACCTGTATTTTTTATTTACCGGGATGTTTGCTGAAGTCAATGGCGGCAAAGGTATTAATGATGAGCTTGAGACTTATTTTGTAAATTATCTCATCGATAAATATAAGGCGCAGGCTGTCGGTCGCGCTTCCGCATACGCGCTCGAAGATCAAACAACTTTTATTGGATATGACATGAAAGGGGCAGCCAATGAAATTTGGTCACAGCAAAATAACTTTGCGGTCGATGACGAAAACAAGGTCACGCATGTCGATGACAGCTATACCAATTCAAGTAACCAAGCCCCGATTAACACCATTCTCCATACCTACTTCGATAAAACTGATTACCCAGAAGACACGCTAGCGTTCCTAAATAATCTTTACGCGCAGGTGAAACCAAGTTTGCATGTTGTTAAACTTAATTCTTGATGCGTTTTTTATCTGCTTTATTCTTTTTTCTGCTCTGTAATACAAGTTATGCCGATGAAACGCTCTTTGACTGCCAAGAAACAATAATCGAAGCGAAAGGTATTTACTTAAACTTTTTAGCAGCAGAGACCCGTAATTTAGCTGAAAAATATCGCTACGATACAACTAACCAAATTCTATCCATCGGTGATACTGAATTGTCTTGTTCGTCTTACGAGCAATTACTGACATGCAATCGACTGGATGAGGATGAGGATTATTTTTATAAGTGGCATTTTCAAATTGATACCGCGTCATTAAAAAATGAGTTCCGTAAACAGGGTGAATTTGCCAATAAGGAGCATTTAATCCACACACAGGGCGAATGCCTAATCAGTAACTAAAGAAAATCTTTCTGACAAAATTTCTTCCATATTTGCTGAATTTTTTTTGGTGTGTTCCCAACGGCTGCATAACTTACCTTACCCGGACTCTCCGGGGTGATTCCCTGCCTATGCTGCAGGCTTCGATAGAAGCGATAAGCCTCGACAAGGGTTCTAGCGTCCTGTTCCGGAAGCAAATTCAATTTTGCCATTAATTGCAGTAATGCAATATTGCCAATGTTAGCGGTCAACTCAGCATATTTTGCACTGTATGCCAAAATAAAGTACTGCGTTAAAAATTCTATTTCAACCATCCCTCCATGGCTATGTTTTAGGTCAAAGGTTTCACTCTTGGGTGTTTTATTTCGATAAATTCTCTCCCGCATATGAATAACTTCAGCCTTTAACTCGAGCTTATTTCTTGCTTGGCAAAGAATCTTTTTTCTAAGCGTGTCAAATTTATTTTTTAGGCTAGCCTGGCCGGAAGAAAAACGCGCCTTACACATCGCCTGTTGCTCCCAGGCTAAGGCTCGCTCGGATTGGTATTCTTTGAACGCATCCCAGCTCGTCACTAGAAGCCCGCTGCCCCCATCCGGCCGTAAACGTAAATCAATATCATATAAAAAGCCTGCGCCCGTTAGGGAGGTGGTCCAGCTATTAAAGCGTTGAATTAATTTTAGGTATTGATCGGAGCTATATGCCTTACTATCCTCATACAAAAAAACCAAGTCTAAATCCGACAGGTAGCTCATTTCTTTGCCGCCCAACTTACCATAGGCAATGACCGCAAGCGGCGGGTATGCTTGCTTGGGAAAGACTTGGGACCACACTAATTTAAGTATTTCTGCAACCATTAAATCGGCAAGCTCTGACAAGGTGTCGGAAATATTCTCAACCGGAAAGATTCCCATGATCTCTTGTACCGCTAACTTAAAAATAATTGAATTTTTAAATTGCCTCAACTCATCCATCTGCCGCTCTAAGTTGCTTGTATTTCTTTTTAGCTTAAGCCTAAGGTGTTTTGTCTCGGCTGTTAAATCTACCGTTTTTAAAAAATCCGCGGTGTTAAATAAGTCATCAATGATGACTGGATTTTCTGCGACTTTATCGATGATATGTGGATCAAAACTGGTTATCTGAATCATTAATTTCAGCACATTTGAGTTTTCCCGCAATAATGAAAGGTAGCTCGAGCGCCGCGCAATCTTAGCGAGAAAATTAAAAAAACTCACCAGTGTCCTGTCGGGCTCATTAACAGATGCAGCGAGGTTAATGACCAAGGGGGCTAAATGATCAAATCGTGCCTTTGAGATCGGCGTTAATGTGCGATAACTGCTGGCTTGCTTGAAGTTTTGGAGGTACTGCGCCACCTCTGTTGCATTCTGAAAACTCAATTGCGTTAATTCAATCATGACATTTTCATGGTCTGCCTCACTTAACCATGCATTGGATGACGTTGTTCCATTCGATTTTGAAAGCGTTGCATCTTGGAACAGGCTAGTAAAAATTGTTTCCAGTGAGGATTGATAGTAATTAAGCTTGGTGATAAATTGCTTCCACGAGACAAATCCCATCGATTCGGCAATGCGGTGTCTTTCTGTCTCGTCATCCGGAAGTTTGTGCGTTTGTTTGTCATCCATGTATTGCAAACGGTGTTCCAGGTTGCGCATAAAGCAGTAGGCAGCCTTGATTGCCTGCGTGTGTTTTTTCAGTATATTTTTATTGGCAAGGTCCTGCAGCGCTTGTAAAAAAGTCTTTGCCCTGAGCTCACTGTCTTTGCCTCCCCAGACAATTTGCTGTGATTGCACTATAAATTCCGCTGTACGAATACCGCCGGGCCCAATCTTGATATCTCCCGCATTAATTTTTTTACTCATGTCGGTGTTGATTTTAGTTTTTAGCTGCCGTAATGACTCAAAGACATTGAAATCCAAGTACTGGCGGTAAACAAACGGGCTAACAATCTTATCCAAGGCGTCTTCAGGGCCAACCACCACACGCGCTTTTAACCAGGCATAACGCTCCCAGTCGAGTCCATGCGACTCAAAATACGATTCCAGACTCTCTAGCGAGAATACTAACAAGCCGTCAGAGCCAAAGGGCCGCAACCTTAAATCTACCCGGAACAATATGCCATCTGCGCTGTAGTCAGAGAAGCTCGCTATGATGTCCTTTGCCAGCAGCGTAAAGAAATCTTGATTTGAAATCGATTCCTTACCTCTTGTCTGACCAGACTCCGGGTAAGTGAAGATGATATCGATGTCGGAGGATGGATTTAACTCGTGACCGCCTAATTTGCCCATGCCGACAATGATTAATTGCTGTATTTTGCCTTGCTCACTGACGGGCTCTCCGTATCTTTTGACGAGCGCTTTTGCATGAAAGTTATGTGCGTATTGAAGAAAGATTTCAGCTAAAGCCGTGTTGCAGTTAAAGCTCTCTTGCAGTTTAGCCAAGCCATTAATATCACGCACTATGATGGTGGCGTAAAAAACTTTTCTGGCTTGCCTTAAGACAGAGTCAAGATCTTCTTTTGACTTACAGGGTAATTTTTTTAAAAAATCTAGGACATCTGCCTTGCAAAATTCTTTTACAACATACTTTTGAAGTTCTTTTTTTATCGCTTCTTCGGCATTTAAAAGCTCTTTTAAATAATTCGAATGCCGGCATGCATTTTCAATGAGTTCTTTTGTATTCATTCAGAAATGATAATGAGTATCCGTTTTTAAAGATAGGTTTAAATTCTATAGTTAAAACACATGAGTAATCTTAAAAAAATGATTTAAAGATGAATATTTTTTAATAAAAATTAGTTTATTTATAGTAGAATTACGCCTTCTAGATTGTCCCCATCGTCTAGAGGCCTAGGACACTGCCCTTTCACGGCGGCAACAGGGGTTCGAATCCCCTTGGGGACGCCAATTAAAACTTACCAATCCCTTTATTTACAAGTTATTATATATATCAGGTTTTTGGTATCTTTCTGTTCAAACAAAATGATAGGTGTATATTTTAGTTATGAAACACCTCCTCACATTACTTCTCTTTATCTCAACATCGGTCATGGCAAGTGACTCCAAATCAGTATTTTATGAACCTAGCGAATCAAATGCTTACCAAGGAAGACTATTCTATGATGCCAATAAAGAAGATTATCCAATAGATAAGATGATGGAACGTTGTAAAGCCTTTACAGGAGTAGACACCGCACAAACAAAATGTAAAAAACAAAACCAATCCTCACTGGTAATATGCGCATACAAATGCAGCTTACATTGGTCAACCAAAAAATAAGAATGAAAAAATAATTATGGAAAATATTAAGATAAAAAATGTTAAGAAAATATTATTAAATTTTGTACTGACCTGGACTCTTATACTGATTGTCATTGAAATTTTTGCCCTTTTTTCTTTATGGTCTATTAATAAAATAGTCCAGATTGAGGGTGAAGAGTTATACAAAATTTCAGAGATTAATTCATTTCTAAAGTCTGCAGACAGCAATTTTAAATCTCAAGTGCAGGCCTGGAAAAATATCCTAATACGAGGGCAGGTTAATAAAGATTATAAAAAGTACAAGTTTAATTTTAATATAAAATATGCCATCACCCAAGATAAAATTAATAGTGCCTATGAGAAATGTATTTCATCAATAACTCTAATCGATTGTAATCGTATAAAGACTCTCCAAGAGGCGCATGAAAGTCTTAAAATTGTTTATTTTAAAAATCTAAATTTGGAAGAGCTTATGTCGGTTGAAGGTTACAAAACAATCGATGCTAACGTCAGAGGGATCGATCGCGATTTACAAAATCAGTTTTTTCAGGTTACACAAGAGGTTAATATCCTTTTTGAAAACCAACAGAATGAGTTTGTGGAATTAGTTAGTCAGAGGTACCAACAAATTCGTTTCTTTTTGTTAGTGACCCTGGCCTTAGCTATGAGTTTTATCCTTTTAAAACTCTACAGGATATTAAAAATTGATTCAAAAGACCTTTAGAACATGAATAATATTGTTATTGCTTTGGCGGGACTGGGTTTATTTTTAACTGGGTTAAGCTTTTTGGGAGAGGCTACCAAATCATTTACAGGCAGTAGTTTTAACAAATTTGTTTCTCGTTTGACAAGTAATTCAATTAATAGGGCCTTTATTGGATCTTTGGTCGGTACGCTTTCGCAGAGCACATCTGCTGCAACTTTTTTCATCATGGGTTTATTGCAAGCTAATGTGCTTAAGTTTAAAGATTCACTTTCGCTTTTAGCTTGGTCTGGCATGGGTACGTCAATACTCGTTTTTTTAGCATCAATCGATATTCAGTTTGTTGGCTATTTGTTGCTTAGCATAATTGGGCTGGCATATTTATTCAACGTATCAAAAGAGAAAATTATGCTTCTCTTTGTCCCCCTAATTTTTGCAACAGGCTTAATCTTTTTAGGCCTCGGCCTTATAAAATTTGGTACAGCAAGTTTTGGTAATTTTTTTTGGGTGAATGAATTTTTTGAATTTGCATCAGAAACAATTCTTATCTCTGTGGTCTTGGGCCTATTTTTTACCTTAGCTACACAATCAGCTTCATCCATCACGATGATTGTGATTGCTTTGGTTTATTCATCTGTTATTCCAATTGAGTCAGCTGCCTTTATGGTAATTGGTAGCAACTTGGGCTCAGGCATAGCGCTTGTCCTTTTTCACACGCACCTTGAGGGACAGCAAAAAAGAGTTTTATTTTTTCAATTAATTAATAAGTGTTCAGGATCTTTTATTTTGTTCGTGCTATTAATTATCAATGCTGAATTAGTCCTTAGTGCGCCTAGTGAAAATAATGCGAAAAATCTAGCTATACAATTAGCTATGGTTTACCTACTTTTGCAATTAGCAGGGGCAATTTTTTGTAATGTTTTTAAAAAATCATTATCTTCATTTTTAACTAAATGGTTGCCAGAAAACGAACGTGATTTAATTGCAAAACCCAAGTATCTTTACCCCGAGGCAATTTCGAATTCGACAATTGCAAAAAATTTAATTATTCAAGAGCAATCGAGACTCCTTGCCATGATGCCAGAGTATCTGGAGAGTTTAAGGGAAAATAACAAAGGAAGCCTCACCCAATCTGAGAGGCATGAGGGTTATATGACCCTTTGTAAAAATATTAAAAACTTTAGTGATGACGTTATTACACTTAACCCACAAAATGAAATGGCAGATTTACTTAAAATACAAAGCAAAAACGAATCTATTGAGAGCCTCTTAATAACTTTGCAAAACTTTGTCAGCACTGCCAATGAATTAGACGTTAAAAAATTAACCCTAACCAATTCAATTGTAGAGAGTTTGCATATGATTCTGACCTTGTTGCAAGAATCTCAATCATCACCCGAGGATAATGAAATCCTTGAAAATCTTACTTCAGACAAAGGCTCGTTGATGGACAAAATTCGAGATCAACTAATGGAAAATAAAAAACTATCCAACCAAGAGCAAAAAGCCTTATTTTTGCTGACACGAATTTTTGAGCGACTGATTTGGCAGATAAGAAAACATAGCTTAATAAAATAAATTTTGCTATACCTTAATAAAACATGCAGAAGCTTAATGATGCAAAAAAAATACGAGTAATTCTGTAATCCCTGTCAATCCAGCTACCACTAAAAAATTTCATTAGCGTCTTCTCTCTCACATTAGACTTAATTTTTTGATGCTGTATAATTTGATTAGTAGAATATGACAATCGAAGTCTACAATGAAAAAAAAATTTCAGTTTCCAGCCCCACTAAAAATTCAGGTTATGCAATTTATAAGCTAATTGAACGTTGCCAGCCGCTTGATTTAAATTCGTCTTATCTCTACTTTATTCAATCGCATTATTTCCAGAAAACGTGCGCCCTAGCGACGTGTTCAAATGATGTGATTGGCTTTGTTTCAGGCTTTATGGATCCACTAAAAGAAAATACATTATTTATATGGCAAGTCGCCATAGATGAGCCGTTCCGAGGGCATGGTTTAGCGCAAACGCTCATTAATTATATTTTGCAACAAAATCCCAGTAGCAAATTCATTGAAACATCAATTACCAGAGATAATCAATCGTCGCAAAAACTTTTTAGTAAGCTGAGTAAATACCTCAATACGGAAATGACTCAAGAAAAGTTTTTGGATCAACAAACACATTTTTTTAAACAACATGAATCCGAATACCTATTTCGAATAGGCCCATTCACATTACCCAAGGAATAATTAATGAAGATTTTTGAAGAAATCGAATCAGAAGTGCAATGTTATGCTAGAGCGTTCCCTAGACTATTTAATAAGGCACAAGGTGAATATCTCTATGACACCGAAGGCAATCAGTACCTGGATTTTTTAGCCGGTGCGGGGACCCTTAATTTTGGGCATAACAATCCCATATTTAAGAAGAAGTTGTTGGAATATATCGAAGCAGATGGCATTACACACGGGCTTGATTTGCATACCAAAGCCAAAGGCGAATTTTTAAATACATTTAATGAAAAAATTCTTAAACCACGCAACATGGAGTACATGGTTCAGTTTACTGGGCCAACGGGGGCAAATGCAGTTGAAACCGCGATGAAGCTTGCACGAAAAATTAAGCAACGAGAAACAATCATTAGCTTCACTAATGGCTATCATGGGGTCACACTTGGCGCATTATCTGCAACAGGAAACCAGCACCACCGTGGCGGCGCTGGCATGTTACTCACGGGTGTCGATACCCTACCCTACGACGGCTATATGGGTGACGACATTGATACAACCGCATACTTAGATAAAGTCCTAACGGATAGCAGCAGCGGTATTGATCATCCGGCCGCTATCATTCTTGAAACTGTCCAAGGTGAAGGAGGTATCACGGCAGCAAGCTATAGTTGGTTAAGGAATGTTGAAAAAATATGCCGCAAACATGATTTATTACTCATTATTGATGATATTCAGGCTGGCTGTGGTCGGACAGGAACCTTTTTTAGCTTTGAAGAAATCGGCTTAAAACCTGACATTATTACGTTGTCGAAATCCTTGAGCGGCTATGGTTTGCCCTTTGCTCTTGTGCTCTTAAAGCCAGAGCATGATATTTGGAAACCTGGTGAGCATAACGGCACCTTTCGAGGCAATAACCTTGCCTTTGTGACCGCCAAAGCAGCGATTGATCATTATTGGTCAGATGACTTATTTTCAAATGAAGTAAAAAGAAAAGGAAACTACATTTCCAGCCGCATTCAGAATATTATTGATACCTATGGTGAAGGTAATTTTACCTCCAGAGGCCGCGGCATGTTTCAAGGCATCAATTGCGTTAGTGGAGAACTGGCCAGCAAAATTACCAAGCTTGCGTTTAAGCATGGCTTAATGATTGAAACAAGTGGAGCCGATGATCACGTCATTAAATTCCTCTGCCCTCTAACTATCTCGGATCAAAATTTAAAACACGGTATGGATATCCTCGAGACAGCCATTGAGAGTGTATGTGCAAAAGTAAAAATATTTGATGAAGAAATTGATTATTTTGATGACAGTTATGAGGTCGTCAAATGATTATTAGAAACTTACAAGACTGCCTGGCGAGTCGCAAAGTTGAGGATCCTAACGGTAATTGGAACAGCGTGCGAATGCTGCTAAAAGCTGACGGCATGGGGTTTTCCTTTCACATCACAACTATTTACGCAAAGCGCACCATGCAAATGCACTACATAAATCATTTAGAATCAGTTTATTGTATTGCTGGGTCAGGCACCATTAAAGATATTGCAACCGGTGAGATACACAATATTCATCCAGGGGTGATCTATGCATTAGATAAACATGATAAGCATATTCTGACAGCCATTCATGAAATGACTTTAGCATGCGTCTTTAATCCACCCATCACAGGTGATGAGGTGCATGATGAGAAAGGTGCTTACGCTTTAGACTAGGCATGGAGATTGTTTTTTTTATCATCCTAGCGTTAATAGCTTTCATCGGCCTTTCATCGTCAAGAAAAAATAAACCTACCTTAAAGAATTACTATCTTGCTGATCAGTCACTGCACCCGCTTTTAGCAGGCCTGTCTGCTATGGCGACCAACAATAGTGGCTACATGTTCATCGGTTTAATTGGCTTTACTTACGTCCAAGGCCTGTCCTCGATTTGGTTGATGCTCGGCTGGATTATCGGGGATTTTCTAGTAACGCAAATTGTTTTCACCAAGCTCATACCACAGGGGCTGAAGTCAAACAAAGTGACCTACGCATCAATCATTGGTAATTGGTCAAACAATAGATGGCTTACCAAATTTATCGCTACGTTAAGTTTTCTCTTTCTGATTATTTACGCATCAGCCCAATTTGCCGCATCGGGGAAAACGTTAATGGTTATTATGCAGTGGGAATTCTATTCCGGCGTACTGGTGGGGGGAGTAATTGTTATCTTATATAGCTTCGCGGGCGGAATACGCGCGTCCATTTGGACAGATGCTGCACAGTCCATTGTGATGCTAATAGCCATGGCAATGTTGGCATGGTTCGGCGTAAATCAGCTGGGTGGACTTTCAAAGGTAATGACCGCATGGACGGAGATTGATGGCTACCTTAGCCTCTTTGAGACCAATCATACTTCACAACTTTATCAATGGCTGTCAGGCTTAAGTTGGGTGGTAGCGGGTATTTTTGTCATAGCCCAGCCGCATATTATGATTCGTTTTTTTGCAGTAAAGAATTTACAAGTCCTCAAACAATCAAGAATTTATTATTACTCAGGCTTTATTATTTTTTATGGGCTAGCCTTTCTGGTCGGTATGCTATCGAGACTCTACCTTGGCGATATTGGCGGATTTGATCCGGAGCTGGCACTGCCAACCATGGCGCAAATGTTATTTAATCCATTTTTATTGGGCATGATTGTTGCGGGAATATTTGCTGCCACCATGTCAACTGCCGACTCATTAATTATAAATTGTTCTGGCAATATCAGTCATGATCTATTGGGGATAAATACCTTCTCAAAAAAAATAATTAAAACAATAACGCTCGGGGTATCACTATTTGCCATTGGGCTTGCATTGGTCAATAGCAGCAGTGTGTTTTCCATGGTTGTCTTCTCTTGGACGATAATTGGTTATTTATTTACACCAATAATTTTGATGTTGTTCTTTGGGAAAACAATAAAAATGAAGCACGTACTAATTACCTCATTGCTTGCTTCATTACTATTTTATTGGATGAATTATTTTAATTATTATGAAGCCATATATGCTGGTGTATTTCCATTCTTATTCAGCAGCATTTACTTATCCATTTTCTTGAAAAAGAATAGCGATTCATCCTAATTTTCTGGCATATGAAGCCATTAACTAAAATTTCACAAAATCCCTTTTTCCTAAATTAACGCCATTTATTCTTAAAATATTGTAAGTCGTCGTCATGTGGAAGAAGAAATGCGGAATTATCCAGTCCTTTAAGTAATCCTCACCATTTTTAAATTTAAAGTTATTGGTACGAATCGAAAATTCAATCGGTTTTTCCTCTGCGCCTTGCATGTCCTGCGGTTTAATTTTTTTTAAAAATAAAATGGTTTTTTGAATACGCTTATCGAGCTCCGCAAAAGTTTTTTCATTGTCCTTAAAAGATGGGGCTTTCTTATTTGACATCCGAGCCATGCCTAGCCTAACCATGTCTGTTGCAATTTGTATTTGTCGCGTCAATGGAAACATGTCTGCTATTAAACGTGAATTTATAAGAACATCTTTATCAATCTTCTTTTTTTCCGCATACCTCTCACCTTTCTTAAGAATTTTTGCGAGCATATCAAAATGGTGAATAAAAAGTGGCACAGAAAAATTATAAAGATTATTTGCCATGGTTTACCTCAAATGAATGAAAGAAATATTATATACATAAACATCAATAAAACATTTTTACTGTACTATTTATGTAGTCGAAAAAAAATAAAAAAGTCGAAAGTATTTTCAAGCATGATAAAGCAACTCATCCATCTTACTGAAAAAGGCTTGCTGCCTGATTATTTCATCAGGGCAGGCATTCGCTATTTATTGTCAAAGAGATTGACGAGCTTAATTAGCGGTAATGCGGAAGTTAATCAAGAGAGAAAACAAGAATTTATTGCCGCCATGGATAATGCACCGATTGCGCTGGTTCCCGATCTGGCCAATGCGCAACATTATGAAATCCCAGCAGCGTTTTATGATTTATGTCTTGGCAAGCACAAAAAATACAGTTCCTGCTACTGGAATAAATCGACGCAAACTTTAGGCGGTGCGGAAGCACTGGCGCTAAAAAAAACCTGCACACACGCCAGGCTTGCTGACGGGCAAAAGGTATTAGAGCTGGGTTGTGGTTGGGGTTCATTAACGCTATGGATGGCAAGCAACTATCCGAACGCATCCATTACCGCCGTCTCAAATTCTGCCTCGCAAAAAAAATATATCCTCGCACAGGCTAAAAAAAGAAAGCTAAAAAATGTCGAGGTTATCACCTGCGATATGAACGACTTTCACTTAAACCAAAAATTTGACCGTGTGGTCTCTGTTGAAATGATTGAACACATGCGTAATCACCGCCAGTTATTTAAAAAAATTGAACAATGGTTAAACAACGATGGTCTTTTCTTTATGCATATCTTTGTGCATCAATCGCAACCGTATTTGTTTGAAGTGGTGGATGATGATGACTGGATGAGCAAGTATTTTTTTTCGGGTGGCATGATGCCAAGTGAAGATTTACCCTTATTTTTTCAAGATGAGCTGAGCATAGTAAAGCAATGGACGTGGTCTGGCGTACAGTATGAAAAAACCGCAAATGCGTGGCTGAATAATTTAGATAGTAACCGTGCTGCGGCAATCACCACCCTTGCGACAATTTATGGTGCCGCGGAAGCCAAACGCTGGTTTCAACGCTGGCGCATATTTTTTATGGCGTGCGCCGAACTTTGGGGGTACAACAATGGGAATGAATGGCGGGTAGCACACTACCTCTTTAAAAAATGAAACAAAATATAATTAACTTTTCTTTATTTCA
>Ga0233451_10000529_pt1 | contig 38546 bp, 39 predicted proteins | sample 011ome_29_FD_183052 | JGI IMG/M metagenome (GOLD analysis project Ga0233451, IMG submission 183052) | Coastal salt marsh microbial communities from the Groves Creek Marsh, Skidaway Island, Georgia - 011504CT (spades assembly) | ecosystem: Environmental > Aquatic > Marine > Intertidal zone >... | reverse complement strand
CTCATGGCGTGGTTCTTCGCTCTCGCGATGGCCCCGGCGGTCGACGCCCTGAGTCGGCGCATGCGTCGCGGTCTGGCGACCCTCCTGGTCATGGGCGGTGTCGCGCTCTTCCTCGTGGCGTTCTTCGCCGCGTTTGGCGCACTCCTGGTCGACCAGATCATCGAGATCGTCGAGAGCATCCCGATGCTCGCAGCCGAGGGACTCGCATGGTTCAACCAGAACTTCGGCCAGTCCTACACGGCCGAGGAGCTCCTCGCCCAGGTCAATCTCGACGAGGCCGCCCTCAAGCAGATCGCCACCGACGCCGCCAAGGGCATCTTCGGATTCGCCGTGTCCCTCATCGGCGGCGTCTTCGGCCTCTTCACCTTCGGGCTCATCGCGTTCTACCTGTCGGCTGACGGACCGCGCCTGCGCCGCTACCTCGCGAGCATGATGCCGGGCCAGTCCCAGTCGGTCTTCCTCAACGTCTGGGATATCACCGCCGAGAAGACCGGTCGCTACGTCGCCGCCCGCGCGATCCTCGCCGCGGTCAACTCCTTCTGCAGCGGCATCGTCTTCGCCGTCATCGGACTGCCCTACTGGCTGCCGCTGGCCCTGTGGACCGGCATCGTGGCCCAGTTCGTGCCCACGATCGGCACCTACATCTCGATCATCCTGCCTGTGATCGTGGGCCTGCTCAGCGGCAATCCGTGGCTCGGCCTCATCGTCCTGGTCTACGCGCTGATCTACCAGCAGATCGAAAACCTCACGATCGAGCCACGCATCAGCGCCAAGGCCGTCGACGTGCATCCGGCGTACGGCTTCGTGGCCGTGCTCCTCGGCGCCGCGCTCTTCGGCGTCGCCGGCGCACTGCTCGCCGTCCCCGTGGGGGCCATGGTCCTCGCGCTGGTCCAGATCTACGTCAAGCGCCACACCGTCACCGAAGACACCGCCGGGGCCACCGAGGCTCCGGCGGAGGCTCCGACCGAGACGTAGGCCGCTATCCGCCCTGGCCGAGTGCCTTCACGTGCTCGCGGGCGTAGGCGATCGCCTCGGGGGTGGTGGGGAAGACGCGCGCGCGATCACCGAGCGCGTCGTAGACGCCGAGCGCCTCGAAGATGCCCGAGTGCTCGGGCCTGATCCCCGAGAGCAGGACGACGATCCCGCGCCGCTCAAGCGACACGATCGTGTCCCGCAGCACCGCCGCGCCCGTCGCGTCGAGGGTCTTGACACGTGACAGGCGCAGGATCACCACGCTGACATCGCTCGTCTCGGCCACCTCGAGCAGGAAGGAATGCGCGGCTCCGAAGAAGAGCGGTCCGTCGAGGCGATAGGCGATCACATGCTCCGCCAGGAGATCCTCGCCATCCCCCTCCGAGGAGGAGGCGCTCAGGGCGAGCTCGTCCACCTGCGCTGACTGGGCGACCTGCCGCAGCGCCAGGATGCCCGCGATCGCGAGTCCGATGACCACCGCGATGACCAGGTCGAGAGCGACTGTCGCCAGGGCCGTGACCACGAGCACGATCGCGTCGCCGCGCGTCGCAGTCGCGACGGCGCGCAGGCTCGACACCTCGATCATCTGGACCACCGTCGCGATGAGGACGCCCGCGAGAGCCGCGAGGGGGATGTACGCCACCCAGGTCGCCGCGACGAGCATCACAGCGAGGAGGACGGCCGACTGCGTGATCGCGCCCAGCCGGGAGCGTGCCCCACTGCGCACGTTGACCGCCGTGCGCGCGATGGCCGCCGTCGCCGGGACCCCGCCGAAGAAGGGCACCGCGAGATTGGCGACGCCCTGGCCGAAGAGCTCGCGATTGGAATTGTGGCGCTCGTCGACGGTCATGGCATCGGCGACAGTCGCGCACAGCAGGCTCTCGAGTGCCGCGAGGGCGGCTACGGCGATCGCGGGCACGACGAGCACAGACAGGCTGCTCCAGGGGATCGAGGGCACGCTCATCGCGGGCAGGCCCGTGGGGATGGCACCGATCATCGCGACGTCGACACCGCTCCAGGCGACGATTGCCGTGACGAGGGCGACGGCCGCCAGGGACACGGGGAGCCCGGGGCGCACGCGCGCCGCGATGAGCATGGCCGCGGCGATGGAGGCCGCGATCATGACCGGCGCCCAGTCCGGTGCGGCAAGCCACTCCTGGACCGCACTCACCGCCACGAGGACGACGCGCGAGCCCTCCACCTCGACCCCGAGGGCTGCGGGGATCTGCTGCAGTCCGATGACGATGGCGATGCCCACCGTGAATCCCTCGATGACAGGGAGCGGGAGATACCGGATGTAGGTGCCCACGCCGGCGAAGGCGAGGAGGACGAGCATGGCGCCGGCCATGAGGCCCACGACGAGGACGCCACCCGCGCCGAACTCCGCGACGATGGGCAGCAGGACGACTGTCATGGCACCCGTGGGACCGCTCACCTGGAGGTTGCTCCCGCCGAAGATGGCGGCGAGGAAGCCGGCGATCACGGCGGTGACGAGTCCGGCGGCCGCCCCGAGTCCGGAGGCCTGGCCGAAGGCCAGCGCGAGGGGCAGTGCCACGACGGCGACGGTGACGCCCGCGAGGATGTCGCGCTTGGGGTCGCGGCGCATGGCGGCGTAGTCCGCGCGCTGCGGCAGCAACTCGCGCACGCGCTGCCCGATGGTCATGTCCGGCGCCGACGCGCGGTGGCGGCCAGCTCCGTGCGCAGCTCGATCTGCTCGTCGATGACATCGACGAGGACGCGGCGTGCTGCCAGGAGCAGGTCGCGCACCTCGGGGGCTGCGAGCGAGTAGATGACCTCACCGTCGCGGCGTTCCTGCACGACGAGACCCGTGCGGCGCAGGACGGCGAGCTGATGCGACAGGTTGCTCGGCTCGATCTCGATCTCGGCCAGCAGCTCGTGCACGGCGTACTCGCGCTCGCTCAGAAGCTCGAGCACGCGGATGCGCGCGGGGTGGCCGAGCGTGCGGAAGAACGCCGCCTTCGCCTCGTAGAGGGGCCGTGGCATCCCGCCTCCTTGACGACTTGAACAGATCTTCACAAGTGTATCGCCCGAGGCGGATGCCGGTGCGGGGTGGCCTAGCCGACGATGGCGTCGATGCGCCCGGCCAGGGCGACGTCCAGGTCCGTGATGCGGCCGCCCGCGGAGTGGGTGGACAGCACCAGGTGGAGCCGGCGCCAGCGGATGTCGATATCCGGATGGTGGTCCAGCTCCTCGGCAGCCTCGGCGATCATCACGACCCACTCGATCGCGACCGGGAACGTCGGCGCCTCGATATCGCGCACGAGCGCGCCGCCATCCACCCGCCAGGCGGGGAGCGCGTCCGCGAGAGCGGTGAGGGCAGCGTCGTCGAGGGGCTCAGGCATCCCATCCTCCGGAGACGTCGAGGGTCTGCATCGCGTGGCAGACCGCGCGGACGAGCGGCACCTCGTGCGTGCGCAGCAGGTCGGCGCCGCCCAGCAGGGCCAGGACCGCGAAGAAGCCCTCCGCGGAGCGGAAGTGCTCCTCGAAGAGGTCGAAGGCATGCGGCAGCGCATGGCAGATGGGCAGCCCCAGGGTGCGCAGCCGGAAGGTGTTGAGGATGACCTCGGTCTGATGGCGCACGCGCGTGAGCGGATCCACGAGGTTGCCGTAGTAGAAGCCCATCCCCGGATCGATGACGACGTGATCGACGCCATGGGACCTGGCCACCGCGACGCGCTCGGCGAAGTGCTCGAGCAGGCCGGGGATCGGATCCGTGTCGAGCCGCACATCGGTGATCTCGCGGACGTTGGCGCCCTTGACGTAGCAGAGGATCACGGTCGCGCCGAACTCCGCGGCGATGTCGTACATCTCCTCCTGATGGGAGGCGCCCGTCATGTTGAGCACCCGGGCCCCCGCGGCGAGACCTGCTCGGGCGATCGCCGGGTCGTAGGTCTCAACAGAGATCGCGATCCCCTCGTCACTGCACTGCTCGATGACCGGGAGCAGCCGGGCGAGCTGGTCATCGGCCTCCACGCGCGCAGCACGCGCCGTCGTGGACTCGGCCCCGATGTCGACGAGGTGCGCCCCCGAGGCCGCCGCCACACGCGCCTTGCGGACGGCGGACTCCACGCCCGTGGCGATGCTCTCCCGGTACGTCGAGTCCCGCGAGAGGTTGACGGTCGCCATGATCACCGGCGTATCGACGAACTCGCGATCGCCGATGCGGATAGGCGCGACGGGAGACTCGAGCGCTTCGGGGTGGGCAGCGGCCAACTCGGCCAGCGCGGCAAGGCTGATCACTGGTCCCCCTGACGGATGAATCGCGTGAAGACGAAGTCATCCTGGCAGCGCGCGAGGACGGGCGCGAATCGATCGCGCTCGAGCACTCCCGACAGGCTGAGGGCCCACTCGTCGATCGCGCCAGCACGCGCGAAGTCCGTGAGGAGGGTCGGCCCGCCCTCGCACACGATGCGCTCGAGGCCCCGCGCACCGAGTTGCTCGCGCAGCCACATCGGGTCCACCCGATCGCCCGGAGCGATGAGCAACTCGCAGGTCGCGGGCACGCGCTCACGTGCTTCAGCGGGAGCATGCTCCGTCGTGACGATGAGCGGGGGCAGCATCGACTCGGAGTACGCCGCATCGGACCACGGCAGGTCAAGACTGCCGCTCACGATGACCAGCCGCGGCGCGGCGCCTCTCCCCTGCGCGATGCGCTCAGCGGAGACGGCGTCGTTCACGCGCATGGGGTTGTAGCGCTCAGCGCGCATCGTGGCCGCGCCGACGACCACGGCATCGGACCATCGGCGTACGGCGCCGAGGACGGCGCGGTCCGCGAGTCCGGAGATGCTGCGGGAGCTGCCATCAGGACCGGCGACTCGCCCATCGAGCGTCATCACGAAGAGGGCTCGGACCCAGGGGCCTGAGGGCCACGGGTAGTCGTCGTCGATGGCCTCGGACACGTCGGCCAGTCTCGCACCGCTAGCCTCGGTCGGCATGGCAGGGATCCCGGGTGATCAGATCGGTCCGCTCATGCACCAGGTGGTGCCCTACGTCGCGACGCTGGGCCTGGAATACCGCGAGGCGACCCCCGAGCGGACCGTCGTCGTGCTGCGCGATGAGCCGGAGCGGCGCAACCATGTCGGTGGACCGCACGCGGCGGTGATGTTCGCCGCGGCCGAGTCCGCGACCGGTGCTGCCGCGATCGCGGCGTTCGGCGACATGATGGATCGCGCGGTGCTCCTGCCGGTGACAGCGACGATGGACTACCTCGCCATCGCGCGCGGTGACGTCACCGCGACGGCGCGCGTCGACGGCGACATCGAGGCTGCGCGTGCGACCTTCGACGCAGGCTCGCGCCCGGAGGTCGAGATCTCCTGCGAGATCACCGACTCCGCGGGCACGGTCACCGGCCGCGTCCTCACCCGCTGGACGCTCAAGGCCCTGAAGAAGGACTGAGGGTCGGGGTCAGACCTTGGGCTGCGGGGTCCAGCGCAGGTAGGGCTTGACCTCGTCGACCTCACCGAAACGGGCCTTGGCCTCGTCGGTGGACATCATCGTGGAGACGATCACTCGATCTCCCACCTTCCAGTTTGCAGGCGTGGCGATGGGCGCCTTGTCAGTCAACTGGAGGGCATCGATGACGCGCAGAATCTCGTCGAAGTTGCGCCCGACAGACTTGGGATAGGTCAGGGTCAGGCGAATCTTGTTGCTCGGATCGATGATGAAGACTGAGCGCACCGACGACGTGTCTCCCTCGCCGGGATGGATCATGTCGTACAACTCCGAGACCCTCTTGTCGGGGTCCGCGATGATGGGGAAGTTCAAATCGGTCCCACCGACATCGCCGATGTCCGGCGCCCAGCCGCGGTGATCCTCGATCGGATCGACCGAGATGGCGATCGCCTTGACGCCCCGCGCATCGAAGTCCTTCTGCAGGGCGGCGGTCGCGCCCAACTCCGTCGTGCACACGGGGGTGTAATCAGCGGGGTGACTGAAGAACACAGCCCAGTTGCCCTGCTTCCATTCGTGGAAGTCGATAACACCTTCGGTGGTGTCCGCGGTGAAATTCGGGGCTTCGTCTCCCAGATGCAACGACATGGTGCCTCCTCAGTGGTGCGTCTCCCGGATCGTATACCCCCTGGGGTATCCGATCAAGCCTCTTCGCGCAGCACGCGCGGGCCATGCGAGTAGTCCCCATGGGATCGGGGATCCTCACGCGGCTCGAGGTGGGTGTGTACCTGGGCGTGGGGCAGCTCCGCGCGGATGGCTTCCTCGACCTCCTCGACGAGGTCGTGAGCGCGCGTCACCGTCCATGAGCCCGGCACGAGCACATGCACGGACACGAACTGGTCGCGCCCGGACTCGCGCGTCTGCAGTCCGTGGAACTCCAACTCCCCCGCGGGGAAGCGGCCGACGAAGTCCCGCAGCACACCGAGGACGCGCGCCGTCTCGTCCTGCGGAAGCGCGTGGTCGAGCAGCCCGCGCCCGGCATTGCGCACGAGGATGAAGCCGGTCCACAGGATGTTGAGGCCAACAGCGAGCGCGACGATGGAATCGAGCGGGAGCCATCCGGTGATGGCCACGAGCGCGACGCCGACGATGACGCCGATCGACGTGTAGACGTCCGTCATGAGGTGCTTGCCGTCGGCGACCAGCGCCATCGAGCGATGCCGCCGTCCCTGGCGCAGGAGGATCCACCCGACGGCGCCGTTCACGGCCGTGGCTCCCAGGGTGACGGCGAGGCCGATACCGAGATCCTCGAGCGGCCGCGGGTTGAGGAGCCGATCGACCGCGGCGTACACGATGAGTCCGGCCGCGATAACGATCATCACGCCTTCGGCGCCGGCCGAGAGGTACTCCGCCTTGCCATGGCCGAAGTGATGGCGCTCATCGGCCGGCTTGGCCGCGGCGGCGATGGCGATGAGGGCGAGGATCGCGGCGACGAGATTGACCACCGACTCGAGCGCATCAGAGAGCAGGCCGACCGATCCCGTGAGCAGGTAGGCGACCGTCTTCATGCCGATCGTGACGATGGCGGCGGCGATCGAGAGCCACGCCCACTTGGTGAGCGAGTGCGCATGGCCGCCGGACACGGGAAGAGCATCGCATGCAATGCGGACCCGACAGGACTAGAAGGTGCCCTCCCCCGCGGGCGCGCGCTCGGGGGGCGATCCGTCCTCGTGGCGCACGGGACCGCTGAGATAGCGCATGGCGCCGTAGACCCCGGCGGCGAGCGGGACGCCGATGAGTGCCCCGAGCAGACCGAAGTACGCCGCGCCGACGGCGGTGACGAGCACGATGGCGACCGGATGGAGGTTGACGGTCTGTCCCATGATGAGCGGCTGCAGCACATTGCCCTCGAGCTGGCCGATCACCACGATGAGCACGATGACGAGTGCCGCCGCGAGCGGGCCGTCGGTGACGAGCGCGACGAATGCGGCGAGCAGCATCGCGATGGGAGCGCCGATATAGGGAATGAAGGCGCCGAAGAAGACGATGATGCCGAGCGGGATCGCCAGCGGGACCTTGAGCAGGAGCAGCACGATCGTGACGAGCGTGGCGTTGGTGATCGCCACGAGCACCAGGCCTTGCGAGTACTGCGAGAAGCCGCGCCACCCGATGCGGATGGTCTGGCCGATCACCTCGCGATTGCGGGCGGGCAGCCAGCGGAGGAACCAGCCGAGGATCTCGGTGGGCTGGATGAGGATGAAGATGAGGATGAAGACAGCCGCCGCCAGGGCGGTGCCCACGCCAAGCACGCTCCCCACGCCGGAGAGGACGCCCAGGGCGATATCCCCGCCCGAGGAACTGATGAAGTCCTCCACCCGCTGATAGACGCTGGTGAGTTGCGCATCGGTGACCTGGAGGGGGCCTTCGCGCAGCCAGGTCTGGAGATCGATGACCCCCTGGTTGAAGGCGTTGGAGATGCCCTCCCACTGCGATGCCGTCTGCAGGCCGATAAAGGTGACGACGATGCCCACGGCGGCGAGGAAGGCGAGCAGGCTCAGCGCCGCGGCGACCCATCGCGGCATCGCGCGCGCGAGCCAGTTGGCGAGCGGCATGAGCCACGCGGCCACGAGGAGGGCGAAGAAGAGCGCGAGGATAAGCGTCTGCAGCGGCGTGATGAGCAGGAGCAGGCCCCACGCGACCACGCCGATGGCGGCCAGCCGCCAGGCATAGCCACCGATGCGGCGGAAGGCCGGCGAGACGTGGTCGGGGGTGTCGTAGGGCGCCGGGAGAGGCGGCCGCGGCGGAATGTGGTCGTCCGCCGAACGGGAACGCGCCACGCTCCACCTCCTCGCCGCGAGCGTAGTCCCGCGAGTCACCCCCGCGGCCGTAGCGGCCTAGGGTGTGTCCGACAGGAGGAGGTGGCATGGGACTGGCTTACGACAGCGCGGGCTCGGGGCCTCCGCTTGTCCTCATCCACGGTCTCGCCTCGTCGCGCCGGTGCTGGGACCTCGTGGTCGACGACCTCGCGCAGGACTTCACGGTGTACGCCGTCGACCTGCCCGGGCACGGCGACTCCGATCCGATCGCGGGACAGGCCGAGACCCCGGCCACCGAGATGGCCCTCGCGGTCGGAGCCTTCCTCGACGAGCGCGGCATTGAGCGCGCTCATCTCGTCGGCAACTCCCTCGGCGGATGGACCGCGCTCGAGGCTGCCGCTGACGGTCGCGCCCGCTCCGTGACCGCACTGTGCCCGGCCGGACTGTGGGAGCCCCTGCGCGAGCCGCTCGGCGCGATCCAGTTCAACCGCAAGGCCGCGGTCGCCACGCGGCGCGCGATCCCCGCGATGATGCGCATCTCTCCCCTCCGCCGCACGCTCATGCGCGCGGGCGCTGAGCGCACCGCCACCGTCCCCTACCGGGTCGCGGTCGATGCGGCGTACGCCCAGGCCGACGCCCGGGGCTTCGCCCAGGCCCACGACGGCGCCCTCCACCGCCGATTCGACCGGGCGGAGGCGATCCCGGACGACGTGCCCGTGACCATCGCCTTCGGCGACAACGACCGGCTCCTGCCCGCGCCCCGATTCCAGCAGCGCGACCTCGCGCCGGGGCATGCGCGCTGGGAGGTGCTGTGGAACTGCGGGCACGCCCCCATGTGGGACGTGCCGCGCATCACGACCGAACTCGTGCGCGAGACGGCAGCGCGCGCATGAGCATCCGCGTCTATCAGGGGCCGCACTCCGACGGTCGCCGCATGCCGGTGAGCTGGCAGTGGCTGCCGTGGCTCTTCGCCGGCATGACGATCGGCGGTCAGATCATCTGGCCGCTCGCGGAGCCCGCACGGGACTTCCTCACGATCGCCACGGTGGTCACCTTCTTCCTCGCCTCGACCAGTCACGCGTGGCTCACGCGCGGGTGGGCCTGGGCACTCGGCTACGTCGCGATCGCCGCCGGCGTCGGCCTTGCGATGGAGGCGGTCGGCGTCGCGACCGGATTCCCCTTCGGCAGCTACTCCTACACCGGCACCCTCGGTCCGACGCTCCTCGGCGTCCCCATGGTCGTGATGATGGCCTGGGCGATGATGTCCTACCCCGCCCTGCTCGCGGCCCAGCGCATCTCGCGCACGCGCGCGGGCGTCGTCGTCTTCGGCGCCTGGATCCTCGCGGCCTGGGACCTCTTCCTCGACCCGCAGATGGTCGGCGAGGGCCACTGGACCTGGGCCAACCCCGATCCGGGCCTGCCCGGCATCCCGGGCATCCCGCTCACCAACTACCTCGGCTGGATCATTACCGCCCTCATCATCATGACGCTGCTCTCGCGCCTGCCCGCGCGCAAGGCGACCGGTGACGGCGTACCCACGCTCATGCTCGCCTGGGTCTACTTCTCCAATGTGCTCGCCAATGCCGTTTTCTTCGGCAGGCCCTGGGTCGCGGTGTGGGGCGGCATCATCATGGGCGCGGTCATCATCCCGTGGGCCTGGATCACCTGGACGCGACGTCCATGAGGGCGCGCAGCATTGCGCGCGCCATCGCCGGGACAGGCGCCATCACTGCGGCCGCACTCACGGTGCACGCCGCACTCAACATGCGCAGGATCCGGCGTCCCCGCGATGAGAGCGTCACGGTGCGCGAACGCGTCTCGATCCTGCTGCCGGCCCGCAACGAAGCACACCGGATCGTGCCCACCCTACGCTCGCTGCTCGCGCAGGAGGGACTGCCCGACCTGGAGATCCTCGTCCTCGACGACGGGTCCACCGACGGCACCGGCGACGTCGTACGCCAGGTGGTCGGCGCCGACCCGCGCGTCAAGGTCATCGACGGCCCCGACGACCTGCCGCCCCGCGGATGGCTGGGCAAGTCCTGGGCCTGCCATCGACTGGCCCAGGAGGCGACCGGGGAGGTCCTCGTCTTCGTCGATGCCGACGTACAACTCAGCGCTCGCGCCGTCGCCTCCACAATCCACCACATGCGCGAGGGCGGCCTCGACCTGCTGTCCCCTTACCCCCGCCAGGTGGCCGTCACGGGCGCCGAGCGCATCACGCAGCCACTCGTCGTGTGGTCCTGGGTCACGGCCCTGCCCATCGCCATCACCGAGCGCAGCCACTACCCCTCGATGGCGGCGGCCGTGGGGCAGTTCCTCGTCGTCGATGCGCGCGCCTACCGGATCAGCGGTGGCCATGCGGCCGTGTCGGACATGATCCTCGAGGACGTCGGCGTCCTGCGGGCCCTCAAGCGCGCCGGATTCCAGGGAGCTCCCGCCGACGGCAGCGCCGTCGCGTCGTGCCGGATGTACGACTCCTGGCCCGAGATCTACGACGGCTACACCAAGTCCGTGTGGTCGGCGGTGCAGCCGTCGCCCGTCGCCTACGCCCTGGTCGCGGTGATGGCCCTCGCGTACGTCGCCCCTCCGGTCTTCGCCGTACTCGGCCCTGGGCGCGCTGTCCGCGCGTGGGGCATCGCCGGATACGCGAGCGGAGTCGCGGGCCGCTACGTCGTCGCGCGGCGTACCGGCGAGCGGATCTGGCCCGACGTCCTCGCGCAGCCGGTCTCCGTGGCCACCTTCGCCGGGCTCATCCTCGCGTCGCTGCGGCGCCACCGCGCCGGCACCATCACGTGGCGAGGTCGACCGCTGCCGTGATCGACCGATGACGGGCCTCGTCGTCGTCCTGGCCTACGCGCTCGGGGCGACCCTCGGGGTCGCAAGTGCACGCAGCGCACGCCTCGCCGGCGTGTGGCAGCGCATCATCCGCTTCCAGATCGTGCTGGTGTCGGTCGGCGTCTCGATCCTCGCGGCATGGCGGCTCGAGGGCATCGCCGACCTCGGCTGGCCCATGCTTGCCGTGGGCATCACCGTCGTGATCATGTCCGTGGCCTGGTGGACGACACCGCGCGGCAGCGACCGCACCGGGCGCGCGGTGCTGCGCGGGTGGTCGGCCAACGCTAACGGCGGCTTCTGGGTCATCCCCGTCGCGACCGCGATCGCCGGCGCTCCCGGCGCCGTCTTCGCCGTGATCGTCGACCGGCTCTACATCGTCATCTTCGGCTTCTTCACCTGGGTGCTGCGGCGCAATGCCCCCGAGCCCCAGCGCATGCGCACCTCGTGGATCGATCAGGCGCCGGTGATCGCCCTCGGCGTCGGCCTCGTCCTCAATGTCACGACCGACACGCCCGCGTGGACGGCGACCGCACTCGAGTGGGCGGCGCCCCTGCTCGCACTCTCCGGCGCGGCCGTCTTCGTCGGCTCGGTGCTCCACCCCTCGCAGCGGATCCCGTGGCGCCCGGGCATGCGGATCTGGGCCCTGCTCAGTGCGGTGCGACTCGCGCTCTTCGTGCCCGCGGCGCTGCTGGCGCCGACACCCGAGATCGCCATCGCCTTCGTGCTCTTCGGCTTCACGATCCCGGCGTTCTTCCCGCCGCAGTTGTCGATCCTCTACGGCTACCGCGATGCGGTCGTGGCGGCCACGGCGCGCTGGGGGTGGGTCTGGGCCGCGCCCGGTGTCGCCGCAGCGCTCGTGCTCTGGTCGCTCGGCTGAGGAGCGCACCCTAGGCTGGTCGCGTGGCGCGCGTCGTGGTAATCGGTGGTGGCGCGGGCGGCATGGCCGCGGCGGCACGCCTCGCGGTCAAGGGCCATGGCGTCACGCTGCTCGAGCAGGGACAGCGCTTCGGCGGCAAGCTGGCGCGCTACGAGCGCGACGGATTCGTCTTCGACACCGGCCCGAGCCTCTTCACCCTGCCGGCCGTCTACCGCGACCTCTTCCTCAAGACCGGGAAGTCCCTGGAGGAGTCTGTCGACATCGTTCCCCTCGACACGGCATTCGCCTACCGCTTCCCCGACGGCAGCACCCTCGAGCTCCCCGGCACCGATCCCGCCCGCATCGCACGCGCCATGGGCGAGCAGCTCGGCGGCGACGCGGCAGCGGACTGGCGGGGACTCATGGCACGCGCCGCCGAGGTCTGGCGGATCACGCGCCGGCCCTTCATTCAGTCCCCGCTCGAGGGCGCCGGGACGCTCATCCGGCTTGCCACCGACCCCCGCGAGGTCAAGGCGGTCGCCCCCTTCACCTCGCTGCGCCGTCTGGGCCGCAAGCACCTGCGCGATCCGCGCCAGGTGATGCTGCTCGACCGCTACGCCACCTATCAGGGCTCCGATCCGCGCAAGGCTCCCGCGGCGCTCATGACCGTGCCCTACGTCGAGCAGGAGTTCGGCGCATGGCACCTCGGCGGCGGCCTCGCCACGCTCGCGGATGCGCTCATCGCCCGCTGCGAGGAGCGCGGAGTCACGATGCGCACGGGTGCTGACGTCACGCGGGTCCTCACGTCCTCGGCCGGCGTCACCGGTGTCGAGCTGGCCGATGGCGAGCGCATCGCCGCCGACATCGTCGTGGCTAACTCCGATGCCGAGCACCTCTATGCGCACATGGTCGATGACCCGCGCGGTCGCAAGCCCCTGCGCACCGTGCGGCGGGCCACTCCCTCCCTCTCGGGCTTCGTCCTCCTCCTCGCCGTGCGCGGGCGAACACCGGGCCTGCAGCATCACAACGTGTGGTTCCCCCCGGACTACGACGCGGAGTTCGACGCGGTCTTCGGCGGACGCCCCGTGAACGACCCGACCATCTACGTCTGCGCGCCCGACGATCCGCGCATGCGCCCGGATGCCGACCACGAGTCGTGGTTCGTGCTCGTCAACGCCGCGCGCCAGGGACCGGTGGACTGGGACTCCGTGCGCGAGTCGTACGCCGACCACGTCCTCGACGTCATGGCACGGCGCGGCTTCGACGTGCGCGATCGCCTGCTGTGGCGCGAGATCCGCACGCCCGCCGACCTCCAGCGCGACGTGCGTGCGCCCGGTGGCTCGATCTACGGCACGAGCAGCAACGGCACGCGCGCGGCCTTCCTGCGCCCGGCCAACATCTCCCCCGTGCCCGGCCTCTACCTCGTCGGCGGGTCATCGCATCCCGGCGGCGGACTGCCGCTGGTGGGCATCAGCGCCGAGATCGTCGCGGAGGCCATCGGCCGGGCATAGCCGGAGCCGGCATACCTAATCGTCCTCGTCGCCGGCGTCCCCGCGCCACACCGCGAGGCGCCCCTGACGCGACAGTGCACGCAGGCGCCGCTCCGTCGTCTCGCGCTCCTGCGGAGTGGTGACGACGACGATCTGATCGCCCGCTCGCAGCCGCGTCTCGCTGTCGGGCACCAGCGTCGATCCATCGCGGACGACGAGCGACACCGCCGCCGGCTGCGGCAGTCCGATCTCGCGGACGAAGACGCCCACGAGCTTGCTGTCCGGCGGGATGGACAGGCCCAGCATCACGGCGTTGACGCCATCGAGCGGTGCACTGTCGACATCGAGCTCCCCCGCGGACTGCGCCACCGAGACCCCGAGGCGCCGCGCCAGCGCCGGCAGGATCGGCGTCTGCACGAGGGTGAGGATGAGCACGACGATGAACGTCGCATCGAAGACGATCTGCGCCCCGGGCATGGCCAGCCCGAGGGGGATCGCCGCGAAGACGATGGGGACGGCGCCGCGCAGCCCGGTCACCGACACGAAGGCGATGCAGCGTGCCGGCCAGCGGAAGGGCACGAGCGACACCACGGCCGACAGCGGACGACCCACGAGGAGCAGCAGCACCGCCGCGACCAGGGCGATGCCGATCGCCGCGGGCAGTCGCGAGACGTCAACGAGGAGCCCCAGCATGATGAAGAGGCCGATCTCCGCGACCCAGGCAAGGCCATCGCTGAAGCCCTTGACGGCCCGCTGGTGCGGCAGCGCCGAGGACGAGCCGACGATGACCGCCGCCAGATAGACGGCGATGAAGCCCGACACGTGCACCAGGTCGGCGATCCCGTAGGCCGCGACGATCGGGGTGAGCACCGCGATGGGATACAGGCCCACCGCCGGGAGAGCGAGGCGCGGGAGGAGCCAGCGCGTCCCGAGCCCGACCAGGACGCCGATGATCCCGCCACCGATGAGCTCCCCGGCGACGAAGATCGGGATGAGCCATGGCTCGGCGTCGAGGGCACCGGCCGCCACAACCCCCACGAGCACGACGACGGGGGCGTCGTTGAGACCCGCCTCGCCCTCGAGGAGGGTGCGCAGCCGCGGCAGGATCGACACGCGCCGCAGCACGGAGAAGACCGCGGCCGCATCGGTCGCGGCGAGCACCGCGGACAGCAGCACCGCGAGCTGCGGATCCATGCCGGTCAGCCAGATGAGCGGGAGGGCGACGACGGTGACGCTCACGGCGACGCCCACGGTGGCCAGCGCGATGCTCGGCCCGAGCACGGGGCGCAGCTGCGACCAGCGGGTGGTGAGGCCGCCCTGCGCCAGGATGATGATGAGGGCGGCATAGCCGAGGACCGTGGCGAGCTGCGGATCCAGGGGACCGACCGTCGGCCCGAAGGGCAGGCGCGTGGTGATGTTGCCCAGGAGCAGCCCGATCCCGAGGTAGAGGAGCAGGCCCGGGAGCCCGAGGCGCCCGGCGAAGCGGACCCCCACGATGGCGAGGAGGACGACGACGGCCCCGATGACGAGGGCCTCGGCGAGGCCCTCGAGCGTGAACACGGCCTCCCCTCCCATGACCGGACTCTACGCAGCGCCCGGCAGAGGCCGCGGAATCCTCCTAGGCATGCCGCTCACGCCGACTGCCCCTAGGCTCAAGGGGTGTCCTCCCCCTTCGATGCCGACGGTCTGCGCCCGCGGGTCCAGAAGGCGGTCGATGACTTCATCGCGGGGCAGCGCGACATCCTCGACGGGGTCGGCGACGACCTCGACCCGCTCGTGGAGGCCGTGAGCGACCTGCTCAGCGGCGGCAAGCGCCTGCGCCCCGCCTTCTGCTGGTGGGGCTACCGGGGAGCCGGCGGCGCCGACACCGAGGAGGCGCTCCGGGCCGCGGCCGCGCTCGAGTTCCTCCAGGCCTGCGCCCTCATCCATGACGACGTCATGGACGGCTCCGACACCCGGCGCGGGATGCCCTCGGCGCACCACCGCTTCGCCATGCTCCACCGCGGCTCCGAGTGGCTGGGCTCCCCCGAGGCCTTCGGCGTCGGCGCGGCGATCCTGCTCGGCGACCTGTGCCTGTCCTGGGCCGACGAGCTCCTGCTCACCAGCGGCGTCCCTGCCGCGCAGCTCGATGCCGCCAAGCGGGTGTACGACGAGATGCGCACGGAGCTCATGGCCGGCCAGTACCTGGACCTGCTCGAGCAGGCACGCGGCGGCGGCTCCGTCGAGCGGGCGATGCGCGTCGTGCGCTTCAAGTCGGCGAAGTACACCATCGAGCGTCCCCTGCACATGGGTGCCGCGCTCGCCGGGGGAGGCGCCGACGTGATGGCGGCGTACTCCGGCTACGGCCTGCCCCTGGGCGAGGCCTTCCAACTGCGCGATGACGTCCTCGGCGTCTTCGGCGACCCGTCCGAGACCGGCAAGCCCGCGGGCGACGACCTGCGCGAGGGCAAGCGCACCGTCCTCATCGCGACCGCGATGGATCGCGCCACCCCCGCCCAGGCCGCTCAGATCCGCCGCCATCTCGGGGACCCCGGCCTCGACGCCACGGGCGTTGCCCTCCTGCGCGAGGTCATCTCCGAGACCGGCGCCCTCGACCACGCCGAGCAGCTCATCGCCTCGCTCACCGACCAGGCTCTCGCCTCCCTCGACTCCGTCGAGCTGCAGGCGCCCGCGCGTGAGGTGCTCACCGGTCTTGCCTATGCCGCCACCCGAAGGAGCGTGTGATGCCCCGCACTGTCACCGGACCCACCGACCGCGTCATCGTCGTCGGCGCAGGACTCGGCGGCCTCTCCGCGGCCATGCGCCTGGCCGGTGCCGGACGCCAGGTGACCGTGCTCGAGCGCGAGGACGTGCCGGGCGGGCGCGCGGGACGACTCGAGCTCACCTCGGGCTCGGGCACGTTTCACATCGACACCGGCCCGACGGTGCTCACGATGCCCGACCTCATCGCCGACGCCTTCGACTCGGTCGGCGAGGACATGGACGACTGGCTCGAGCTCACGCCGGTCGCGCCGCTCTACCGTGCCTTCTATCCCGACGGCTCCAAGCTCGACGTGCACGCCAACGTGGATGAGATGGCCGAGGAGATCCGCACCGTCATCGGCCCCGACGAGGCCGCGGGCTACCGCCGCTACGTCGACTTCGTCTCGCAGCTCTACCGCTACGAGATGACCGACTTCATCGACCGCAACATCGATTCGCCGTTCGACCTGCTCACCCCCAATCTCGCGAAGCTCGTCGCCATCGGCGGCTTCCGCAAGCTCGCGCCGCGCGTGCGCGAATTCCTCCGCGATCCGCGCACGGAGCGCGTCTTCTCCTTCCAGGCGATGTACGCCGGCCTCTCGCCGTACGACGCCCTCGCGATCTACGCCGTGATCGCCTACATGGACTCGGTGGCCGGGGTCTTCTTCCCCAAGGGCGGCATGCACGCCGTGCCGCAGGCCATGGCCGCGGCCGCGGAGAAGCACGGAGTCGAGTTCCGCTACGGCACCGAGGTGACGCGCGTGGAGACCCGCGGGCAGCGCGCCGTGGCCGTGCACACCGCCGACGGCGAGCGCCTCGAGGCCGACGTGATCGTCCTCAACCCCGACCTGCCCGTGGCCTACCGCGACCTGCTCGGCCGCTCCCCCTGGGGCGTGCGCCGCCTGGACTACTCGCCGTCCTGCTTCCTGCTTCTCGCCGGCTCGTCCGCGTCGTACTCGCAGATCGCACACCACAACATCCACTTCGGCCGGTCGTGGAAGGGGGTCTTCCGCGAGCTCATCGACGAGAAGCGACTCATGAGCGATCCGAGCCTGCTCGTCACCAATCCGTCGCACTCCGATCCCGCGCTCGCGCCGGACGGCAAGGAGATCTACTACGTGCTCTTCCCCACGCCCAACCTCGATGCGCCGATCGACTGGCGCACCGAGGGCCCGCGCTACCGCGATGAGGTCGTGCGCGTCCTCGAGGAGCGCGGCTACCGCGGCTTCGGCGACGCCATCGAGGTCGAGTCGACGACGACACCGCTGGACTGGGAGCAGCGCGGCATGGAGCGCGGGGCACCCTTCGCGGCATCGCACTCCTTCCTGCAGACCGGGCCCTTCCGACCCCGCAACATCTGGGGCGAGAACGTCGTCTTCACCGGCTCGGGCACCCAGCCGGGCGTCGGCGTCCCCATGGTCTTGGTCTCCGGCCGCCTCGCGGCCGAGCGCATCCTCGGGCCCGACCCGCTCTACCGCTCCCGCGCGCTGCGCTGACCCGCGGAGCACACCGCCGCCTACGCTGGCGTCGTGACCTCCTGGGACGCGCGCCTCCTCGCGCGCTACGCGCTCCCGGGATTCGTCGGGTCGCTCATCCTGGCCGTGGGAGCCCTCGGTGTCGGCTGGCTCCCCCTCAACGGCGGCCTGCTCGACGTCGCCGGCGTCGAGGCCCTGCGCGGCACCACGGCCGGACTCCTGCTCTCCCGCGCCTTCGTCTTCGTCGGCGTCGCCCTGCTCCTGCAGGCCTGGCTCATCCTCGGCCACGACCTGCTCGCCGACCCCGACGATCCGCACAGCCTGCGCGGCGTCGCTCCCCGCACGCTCGTCACCGTGCTCGTCGCCTGGGTCGCGCCCCTCGTCCTGGCACCCCCGCTCTTCAGCCGCGACGTCTACTCCTACTTCGCGCAGGGACGTGTCGTCGCCGCCGGCCAGGACCCCTACGAGACCGGCGTCGCGGTCATCGACGGATGGTTCGAGGACGGCGTCGACCCGATGTGGGCCGAGACACCGACGCCCTACGGCCCCTTCTGGCTGCTCTTCGCCCGCGGCGTGGCCAACTTCGCTCCGGAGCAGCCCGCGCTCGCCGCGCTCATCTTCCGACTCTCCGCACTCGCCGGACTGGCCCTGCTCGTCATCTACCTGCCGCGACTGGCTGCCGCGCATGGCATCCCGGCGGCTCCCGCACTGTGGCTCGGCGTACTCAATCCGCTCGTGATCATGCACGTCGTCTCGGGTGCGCACAACGACGCACTCATGATCGGGCTCATCGTCATGGGCTTCGCGCTCGCCAGCGAGCGCCATCCGGCTCTGGGGACCGTCGCCATCGCACTGTCCGCTGCGGTCAAGCCGATCGCCCTGCTCGCCCTGCCCTTCCTCGGGCTCATGTGGGCCGGACTCACCTCCGGCTGGGGTGCGCGCATCCGCGCGTGGGCACTCGCGCTCGCAATCACCGTCGCGATCTTCGCCGTCGCGAGCGTGCTCGCCGGTGTCGGCCCCGGATGGATCGCGGCCCTGGGCACCCCCGGAGAGGTGCGGACCTGGCTCTCGCCGGCGACCGCGATCGGGATGCTCCTCGGCATGGGCACGACCGCCCTCGGCCTCACGGTCGACGACGCGCTCGTGGTGACCGTGACGCGTGCGATCGGGACGCTCGCCGCTGTGGGGATCCTCGCGTGGCTTGTCCTGCGTCCCGAGGGGCGCAGTCCCGTGCGCGGTGCCGCGCTCGCCTTCCTCACCGTCGTACTCCTCGGCCCCGTCATCCAGCCGTGGTACCTGCTGTGGTTCCTCCCGCTCTTCGCCGCCACGGGCCTAGGCCCTAAGCAGCTGCGCGTCGTCATCCTCGTCATCGCGGGCTTCTCCGTGCACGGCATGGCCGAGTCGAGTTCCACCTCGGACAGCCTCTTCGAGTTCAGCGACGGCCTCGCCATCGTCGCGGCGTTCGTCGTCGTGGGGCTCGTCCTCCTCGTGAGCCCCCGCGAACGCCGCCTCGTCCTCGGCGGACCGCTCAGCCACGGCCTCATGCCGGCTGATGCCGAGGCGCAGGCGCGTGCGGACGACTCCGTCTTCCGTGGCAGGATCGGCACCCGTGAATGAGTGGGATGCGGCCGGGATCGTCGATCCTTCCCTGCGCGCGTCCTACGAGCGGTGCAAGCGCCTCAACGCCGAGCACGGCAAGACCTACTACCTCGCTACGCTCCTGCTCCCGCCGCGCAAGCGTCCCTACGTGCACGCGCTCTACGGCTTCGCTCGCTACGCCGACGAGATCGTCGACGACCTGTCCTCGACCCTGACGGACCAGGAGAAGGCCGACTGGCTCGGCCGGTGGGGCGACGAGATCCTCGCCGACATCCGCCGAGGGCGCTCCCGGGATCCCGTGGGCCGCGCTCTCGTCGACACGGTGCGCACCTGGGACATCCCCGTCGAGCACTTCGAGGCCTTCCTGCACTCCATGCGCATGGACCTCACCGTGACGGAGTACGCGACGTACGACGACCTCTTCGAATACGTTTACGGCAGTGCCGCGGTCATCGGACTGCAGATGGTGCCGATCCTCGAGCCGAGCTCTCCCGAGGCCTACGTCCGCGCGCAGGATCTCGGCGTGGCCTTCCAGCTCGCCAACTTCATCCGCGACGTCGGCGAGGACCTGCACCGCGGCCGCGTCTACCTGCCCATGGAGGAACTCGCCGAGCACGGCGTCACTCGCGACGCGCTCGAACGCCGTGTGGCGACCCCGGCAGTCAAGGCCGCGCTCGCCGAGCAGGTGGCGCGGGTGCGCGTCCTGGAGGAGCAGTCGCGTCCGGGCATCGCGATGCTCTCACCCGACTCGCAGCCGTGCATCGAGGCGGCGCGCATCCTCTATTGCGGGATCGTCGACGAAGTCGAGCGCATCGACTACGAGGTCTTCGAGCGCAGGGCGACCGTGCCGCTACGCCGGAGGCTGGCCGTGGCCGGACCCGCCTGGGTCCGTGCTCGGCGTGCCCGTCGTCGCAGTGCCGCCTGACGAATCAACACTGCTTGACGACGCGACAGTGCGCGCGCGGCGCTGCGCGGCCCAGGTGCGCCAGATCGGCGGTCCCGACATGGGTGTGCGCTGCACGCCGCGACGACCCCAGAATATCCACAGCGCGCAGGTGAGCAGGCACAGCGAGAAGCCCATGAGCAGGTCCTCGAAGGGCTGATAGGCGATGCGGCCGTTGCCGATGAACGGCGGTGTCCCCGCATCGGGCTGACTGCCCACGATCATCGAGTCCGAGTAGCGGAAGACCTGCAGGCGCGTGAGCACGCCGTTGGTGAGCAGCTGGAAGAAGAGCACGATCGCGTAGGACACCCAGAAGCCCTTGCGGGTCACCAGGCGCGTGCGCAGGATGAAGACATCCGCCACGATCGCGGCGACGACGACGGCGATGCCGATCTGGGTGTAGGTCATCGCGTGTCCTCATCGGCACCCGAGGCGGGAGCCGTCGCGGGCGCCTCATCGCCGAGGGGCCAGCCCTTGACGGCGCGCACGGCCTCGAGGCTGAGGATCGACGCCAGCGGAACGACGACGAAGAAGATGAGCTCCTCGATCGGGATGATGCCGCCCATCTTGATGCCCACGGTGCGATCGGGGTCGATGCTCCAGTGACCGGTGGCGATCGCCCAGATATCCCAGATGACGAAGAGCGTGAAGGGGATGGCCAGGGAGAGCAGGAGCCGCTTCCAGCGCCGGAGCACGCGGGTGCGGAGGGCGATCTCGAGCCAGGCGGATCCGACGAAGATGAAGAGCAGGACGGCGAGGTAGGTGAAGCGCTCCATCACGCACCGGACATGAGCTTGGCGTGATCCCAGGAGACGGTGCGCTCGGGGACCAGGCGCATGGCCACCTGCTTCACCGCGGTCGGCCGGTAGGCCTCCATGGCCGCGGGCACATGCTCGGGGTCGAGACCCTCGTACTTCACCAGCAGGGCTGCTGCGATCTCGCAGATCACGTCGATGTCCTCGCTGAGCTCCAGACGCCCCGAGACCTGGACGCCGCGCAACTCGGCGTAGCGGTCGCCGTCCTCGACGAGGGTGGCCACGCGCGGATCGCGACGTACGTTGGCGACCTTTTGCGACTTGGCGTAGGTCCGCATCCAGACCTCCCCATCCCGGAGCACGAACCACATCGCCACGGGGTCCGGGACCCCGTCCGGGCCGATGGTGGTGAGGATCATCGTGCGCGCCGTCTCGAGGAAGGAGCGGATCTCGTCGTCGCCCATGGCGATCTCGTCACGTCGACTCACCCGTCCATCCTGCCCGGGGAGCCCCATCCCTGCCACGCCGGATCCGTGGGTCCCCTGATGGGGCATCCCACCGACCTAGACTCAAGGCACCATGGATTCCCCGACGGGCAACGGCATGCCCCCCGATCCCCTCATCGGGACCCTCGTGGATGGCCGCTACCAGGTGGTCTCCCGCATCGCCCGGGGCGGCATGGCCACCGTCTACGAGGCCGTCGACACCCGCCTGGACCGCACCGTCGCCCTCAAGATGATGAGCGCCGCCCTCGCGGAGGATCCCGGCTTCGTCACCCGCTTCCGCCGCGAGGCCCGGGCCGCGGCCCAGTTGAGCCACCCCCACGTCGTGGCGGTCTTCGACGCCGGAGAGGCCGCGGGACTGCCCTACCTCGCCATGGAATACGTCCCGGGGCGCACGCTGCGCGACGTCCTGCGCGACTACGGCGCCCTCACCCCCGAGCAGGCCCTCACCATCCTCGACCCCGTGCTCGAGGCGCTGTCGGCCGCGCATGACGCGGGCTTCGTGCACCGCGACATCAAGCCGGAGAACATCCTCATCTCCGACGACGGTCGCGTGAAGGTCACCGACTTCGGCCTCGCGCGCGCGGTGAGCAACACCACGACCGCGACCCAGGGCATGATCATCGGCACCGTCGCCTACCTCTCCCCCGAGCATGTCGAGCACGGCGATGCCGACGCCCGCTCCGACGTCTACGGCGCCGGCATCTGCCTCTTCGAGATGGTGACCGGCCAGGTTCCCTTCGCCTCCGAGAGTGCGATCACGGTCGCCTATCAGCACGTCAACGCCGACGTGCCGACGCCGTCGTCGCTGCGCTCCACGATCCCCCCCGATGTCGACGCCCTGGTCGCCACCGCGACGCGCCGGGATCCCGATCTGCGCTATCCCGACTGCCGGGCCTTCCTCGCCGATGTACGTCGCGTGCGCCGCACACTGCCCCCGCCGCAGCCCCTGACCAAGGACACCCAGGACACGCTCATCGTCCCCGTGGACATGGCGGTCGGAGCGGCCGCGGGGGGCGGCACTCCCCCGCCCGCGGTCACCGTGCGCCCCGTGGCGCCGGGCGAGGGCGGTGACGCACGCCGACCCGCACGTCGTCGTCGCGGTCGCGGGTGGATCGTGGCGCTCACCCTGCTCGTGCTCGCGGTCGGCGGCGCGGCGTTCGCCGGCTGGTATCTCGGCGCCGGGCCAGGCAAGCAGGTCACCGTGCCCGGCATCCTCAACATGGATAGGGCCGAGGCCGAGATCGCGCTGCAGCAGGCAGGCCTGCGCCTCGAGGTCGGCAGCGAGGAATACAGCGAGACGGTCGCGGCCGGGCTCATCCTCTCGTCCGATCCGGCACCCGGTGCGAGCACCGCCACGGATTCCGTCGTCACCGTCGTCGTCTCCCTCGGCCCGGAGCGCTACGCCGTGCCCGACGTGCGCGGCAAGCCGCTCGAGGAGGCCAAGCTCGCGATCACGCAGGCCAACCTCGTCGTCGGCGTGATGACCGAGGACTGGGATCCCGAGGTGCCCGCGGGCTCCGTCGCCTCAACCGAGCCTGCGGCTGACGCAGAGCTCAAGCCCGGCACCGCCGTCGACCTCGTCGTGTCCAAGGGACCCAAGCCCGTCAAGCTCGCCAACTACGCCGGCTCACCCGCCGACGAGGTCCGCGCCGAGCTCGAGGCGGCTGGACTCGTGGTGACCTCGACCGAGGAGTTCTCGACCGAGTACGCCGAGGGACTCGTGGTCTCGACCACGCCCGGCAAGGGCGAGCGCGTGCCGGTCGGCAGCACCGTCGCGCTGGTCGTGTCCAAGGGCCCGCCACCCGTCGAGGTGCCCTACCTCATCGACATGAAGCGCGACGACGCTGTCTACACGCTGCAGCAGCTCGGCCTCAACGTCGAGGTCAACGAGCCGCCGTTCACCCCGCTCAACCGTGTGATCTCTCAGGACCCGTCCGCCGGCACGCTCGTGCCCGCGGGCAGCACCGTGACCATCACCATCATCTAGGGCGCACCACCTGGTGCGCACCACTTCGTTGAGCGACGAGCGTCAGTCCTCGATATCGCCCGAGTGCTGGCCGTTGTCAGGCGGGCATTCGCCCTCGGCGATGCACGCGCCCTTGCGGCTATCCTGAGAGCTGCCGACGATGTACGAGATGAGCATCCCGCCGTCCGCCTTGAGCTGGGCGATGAAGGTGCCGTACCGCCCGTGACCGACGTAGTTGCCGTCGCCCTGCGACGTGAGGACGACCTTGCCGGGGCCGGTCCACCCCTTGCCCTTGAGATTCTCGTCCTTGCAGCGGTCCTTGCCGGCCGAGCAGACACGCCACTGCTCATGGCCGATCGCAGCGCCATTGACGACCTTGGTGATCGTGAGGCTGTACTGGGTCTTGCCCTTGCCCTGGGGTCCGTAGAGGAAGCCCGTCCGAGTGCCCTTGAGTCCATCGGCTGCCTGGGCGGCCGGTGCGAGGAGGGCGGTGGAGACCACCAGCGCGGCTCCGATCACGGCGAGTGCCTTCTTCATGCGTCTCTCCCGGGGGGTATAGAGGTCGTGCGCTACCGCGAGGCGCCGTAGCGAGACTCCACCCTCGCGGGTGCCGGGTGCCCGTGACCACGCAAGGGGGCCAAATGCCGTGCTAGCACGGGCTAGAGCAGGGCGCCCTCGTGCTCGAGCAGGAGCGCCTTGAGGTCGGGGCCGAATCCGTACGCGCTGATGGTGCCGTCGGTGTGGATGATCCGATGGCAGGGCACGAAGGGCGCCACGTGATTGAGCGCGCAGGCGGTGCCCGCCGCACGGACCGCCTTGGGATTGCCGGCCATGCGCGCGAGGTCGGCGTAACTCACGGTCGTGCCCCCCTTGACCCGCCGCATGGCCTGCCAGGCACGCTGCTGGAAGTCGCCTCCGGGCTGATCGACGGGGACGTCGAGGAGGGCGTCGACGTCGCCGTCGACCCAGGCGCGGATCGCATCGCTCGCTCCGGGGATGTGACGCACCTTGCGCGCGGAGTCGATGTCGACGTGGGCGACATCCGTCTCGCGCGGTTCGCCGAACCATGACGCGATGACGATGCCGTCCTCATCGGCGACGATCCCCACCGGACGCCAGGGTGTGCGCACGGAGGTCACCACGAGCGGCGAGTAGCGCCAGGATCGCGTGGGCTTCATCGGTGCGGTCGCCATCAGCTCGCCACCTGACAGTCGATACCGGTCCCGTGCACGGCGTGGAGGGCGCTCACATGCTCATCCTGCCTGGTGGGGCGCCGTGCGGCTAGACCGACACCGGACCTGCCACTCCCGTCGAGTGCGCACCTGCGGACCCGTTCCGGGACCGATTCCTGCCCGCAACTGCGCACTCGGCGAGCGCGCGTCAGCGCTTGAGCAGCATGTCGGCAACGAGGAAGGCCAACTCCAGCGACTGCTCGCGGTTGAGGCGCGGGTCGCAGGCCGTCTCGTAGCGCTCGCCGAGGCCATCCTCGGCGACACCGTGCGTGCCACCGACGCACTCGGTGACGTCGTCACCGGTGAGCTCGACGTGGATGCCGCCGGGGATGGTGCCGAGCTGGCGGTGGACCTCGAAGAAGCCCTCGGCCTCGGCGATGACGTCGTCGAAGGAGCGGGTCTTGTGGCCGCTGCTCGCCTCGAAGGTGTTGCCATGCATGGGATCGCACACCCACACGACGGGATGACCGCTTGCCTCGACCTTTTGCACGATCGCGGGGAGGGTGTCGCGCACCTTGCCGGCGCCCATGCGCGTGATGAGGCTCAGGCGACCGGGGATGCGCTCGGGATTGAGCATCTCCACCGCCTCGAGGACCTCCTCGGGGGAAGCCTTGGGTCCGACCTTCATGCCCACGGGATTGCGGATCGTCGAGGCGAAGTGCATGTGCGCGCCGTCGAGCTGACGCGTGCGCTCCCCCACCCACAGGAAGTGACCGGACACGTCGTAGAGCGCGCCCGTGCGCGAGTCGACGCGCGTGAGCGCGCGCTCGTAGTCGAGGCTGAGGGCTTCGTGCGCGGCGTAGAACTCCACGCGTGTGAACTCCTCGGGGTTGGCCCCGCATGCGTGCATGAAGGACAGCGCGCGATCGATCTCCCCGGCAAGCTTGTCGTAGAGCTGGCCGGCCGTGGACTCGCGCACGAAGTCCTGATTCCACGCGTGCACCTGGCGCAGGTCGGCGTACCCGCCCTGGGTGAAGGCGCGGATGAGATTGAGCGCCGCGCCCGACGCGTGGTAGGCCTTGAGCAGCCGCTGCGGATCCGGGCGACGCGACTCGGGCGTGAAGTCGATGGCGTTGACCGCATCGCCGAGGTAGCTCGAGAGCTCGACACCGTCGCGGACTTCGATCGGGTTGCTACGCGGCTTGAAGTACTGCCCGGCCACACGCCCCACCTTGATCACGGGCAGGGACGCGGCATAGGTGAGCACGACCGACATCTGCAGGACCGTCTTGAGACGCGCTCGGATCGAGTCCGCGGTGTTGGCCGCGAAGGTCTCGGCGCAGTCACCGCCGGTGAGCACGAAGGCCTCGCCGCGCGCGGCCTTGCCCAGGTGGTCGGTGAGGATGTCGCACTCGCCGGCGAAGACCAGGGGCGGCTGCGCACGCAGCTCAGCGAGCACGGCCTGGAGCGCGACGTCGTCGGGCCACACCGGCTGCTGGGCAGCGGGGAGGTCGGGCCAGCCGATGGTGGACATGTCGTAAGGGTACGGCGAGCTCACCCGAAGAACGCCGCTGCCTCGTCGTAGCGCTCAATCGGCACCGTCTTGAGGGTGCCGGTCGCCTCCTGCAGCGGGACCCGGACGATGTCGGTGCCGCGCAGCGCGACCATCTTGCCGGAGTCGCCGTCCTTCACCGCGTCGATGGCATTGAGGCCGAAGCGCGTGGCCAGGACCCGGTCGAAGGCCGTGGGCGTGCCGCCGCGCTGGATGTGGCCGAGGACCGCGGCACGCGACTCCTTGCCGGTGCGCTGCTCGATGGCGCCGGCCAGCCAGTCGCCGATGCCCGAGAGCTTGACGTGGCCGAAGGCGTCGACGGTCGTGTCCTTAGTGATGAGGTCGCCGTCCTTGGGTAGCGCGCCCTCGGCGACGCAGATGATCGGGGCGTACTGCTGCTCGAAGCGCTGCTCCACCCAGCCGCACACCTGGTCGAGGTCGAAGGGCACCTCGGGGATGAGGATGACGTTGGCGCCCCCGGCCATGCCGGAATGCAGCGCGATCCAGCCGGCATGCCGACCCATGACCTCGATGACGAGCACGCGGTGATGGGACTCCGCCGTGGTGTGCAAGCGGTCGATCGCCTCGGTGGCGATGGTCACCGCGGTGTCGAAGCCGAAGGTGTAGTCCGTGGCGTTGAGGTCGTTGTCGATCGTCTTGGGTACGCCGATGACGGGCAGGCCGTGCTCGGCGAGCTTGGTCGCGACACCGAGCGTGTCCTCGCCGCCGATGGCGACGAGCGCATCCACTCCCAGGTCGGAGAGGTTCGCCTCGATGCGCTCCACGCCGCCCTCGATCTTGATGGGGTTGGTGCGCGACGAGCCGAGGATCGTGCCGCCGCGCGGCAGGATGCCGCGGACCGCGGAGACATCGAGCGGCATCGTGATGCCCTCGAGCGGGCCCTTCCATCCGTCGCGGAAGCCCACGAACTCGAAGCCGTACTCCTTGGCGCCCTTGCGGACGACAGCGCGGATGACTGCGTTGAGGCCGGGGCAGTCGCCGCCACCGGTGAGGACTCCGACTCGCATGGATGCTCCTGGATTCACGATGCGCTCACCGTCATGTAAGCGTGTGCAGAAGCCTAGCCGATGCACCCGGCACGACGTCCAGGGTCGGTCTAGGGTCTCGCCATGGCGATCCTGTCCCTCGACTGCGGCACCACCGGCGTCACCGCGCTCATCGTCGGGGCCGATGCCCGGATCCTCGCCCGGGGCTACCGGGAATTCCCCCAGCACTTCCCGCAGGACGGCTGGGTGGAGCACGACCCGGGCGAGATCTGGGCCGCCACCCTCGAGGCCACCCGCGAGGCGCTCGCCGCTTCGCCCGAGGCGCCCACGGCCGTGGGCATCACCAACCAGCGCGAGACCGTGTGCTTCTGGGACCGCGAGACGCTCGGCGCTCCGCGACGCGCCATCGTGTGGCAGGACCGGCGTACGGCGTCGATGTGCGATGACCTCCGGGCCGCCGGGCACGAGCCGCGCGTCACCGAGCTCACGGGACTGCGCCTGGACCCCTACTTCAGCGGGACCAAGATCGCGTGGGTGCGCGACCACGATCCGATGACGTGGGCGCAGGTGACCTCGGGACGCGTCGCGATCGGGACGGTCGACTCCTACTTCATCGCGCGGATGACGCGCGGCCTGCATCACGTCACAGATCCCACCAATGCCTCGCGCACGCTCCTCTACGACATCCGCACCGGCCGCTGGAGCGATGAGCTCGCGTCGATCCTCGGCGTACCCCTCGATGCCCTCCCCGAGATCGTGCCGTCGTACGGCGAGATCGCGCGGACCGATCCCGCCACGTTCCTGGGCCTGGATATCCCCATCGCCGGCATCGCGGGAGATCAGCAGGCCGCGCTGATCGGGCAAGCGGGCTTCTTCCCCGGATCGGCGAAATGCACCTACGGCACGGGCTCCTTCCTCCTGGTCAACACCGGTGACCGTGCCGTCGCGACGTCGAGCGGCCTGCTCACCACCGTCGCCCTGGGTCGCCCCGACGGCTCACTCGCCTATGCGCTCGAGGGCGCGGTCTTCGTCACCGGGTCCGCGGTGCAGTGGCTGCGCGATGGCCTGGAGATCATCGAGAGCGCGAGCCAGACGCAGGCGTTGGCAGATTCGGTGCCCGACAGCGGCGGTGTCGTCTTCGTGCCCGCACTCACCGGTCTCGGCGCACCCGACTGGGACCCCTATGCGCGCGGTCTCATCATCGGCATCACGCGCGGCACGACGCGCGCGCACCTCGTGCGCGCGACACTCGAGGCGATTGCCTTCCAGGTGCGGGATGTCGTCGACCTCATGGCACGCGAGGGTGGCGTCGACCTGCGCGCACTCGCGGTGGACGGAGGGGCCGCGGCCAACGACCTGCTCTGCCAGATCCAGGCCGACCAGGTGCGCATGCCGGTCGACCGCTCCGCGGAGCTCCAGACCACCGGCCTCGGGGCGGCGTTCCTCGCCGGCCTCGGCACGGGCGTGTGGAGTGCGGAGTCCGAGCTCGCGAGCACGCGCCGCAGCGACCGGGTCTTCACGCCCCAGGGCGACGGCGAGGCCGCCCACCGTCGGTGGCGCCGGGCCGTCGAGCGAGCCAAGGGCTGGCTCGAGGACTGACCCAGTCCGGAGATTGCAGATTGTTGACAATCCTTCTCTCCTGGGCCTAGGGTCGGCCGCATCGCCCCACCCCGGGGCCCTGCGTGAGGAGTTGTCATGCCCACCGCCGTCGTCACCGGTGCCGCCAGCGGGATGGGCTTCGCCACCGCCGAGATGTACCTCGCCCGGGGCTGGCAGGTGCTCGGGATCGACATCACCCCGGACCTCGGCCTCGAGCACCCAGCACTGACCGCACTCCCCGTCGATATCCGCGACGGCGACGCCGTGGCCGCAGCCCTGGCTGCACATGCCCCGGCGGAGGGAATCGATGCCGTGGCCAACATCGCGGGCGTCTACCCGCCCACGACGATCGACACCTACACCGAGGACCTCTACCGGCGCATCTTCGACGTCAATGTCCTCGGCCTGCTCAATGTCACGCGCGCCTCGCTCGCGCACATGTCGGCGGGCTCGTCGATCGTCAACTTCGCCTCGGTCGATGCCTTCACCGTCTCCCCCGGTCAGTTGCTCTACGGCGCGTCCAAGGCGGCCGTAGTCATGCTCACCAAGGAGCTCGCCCTCGAGCTCGCTCCGCGCGGGATCCGCGTCAACGGCATCGCGCCCGGCTGGGTGGACACCCCCGGCAATGCTGCGACGGGCCGCATGGCCGAAGCGGCCGCCTCCATCCCGCTCGGGCGCGTGGCGCAGCCCAGCGAGATCGCCGAGTGGGTCTGGATCCTCACCGGATCGGGCGCCGCAGGCTTCGTCGACGGCGAGACCATCGTCATCTCCGGCGCGGACGTGATGCGATGAGCCTCCAGCCCCTGCCCGGAGCGTCCACGTCCGAGATGGTCGCGCAGCGCATCCGCGAGGCCATCCTCGGCGGCACCCTCCATCCCGGGGACCGCCTCATCGAGGCCGACCTCGCCGCCGAACTCGGCGTCTCGCGGGGACCGGTGCGCGAGGGCATCCGCCTGCTCGCCACCGAGGGACTCGTCGTCCTGCGGCGCAACCGCGGCGCCGTGGTGTCCTCGCCCACCTTCGAGGACATCCTCGAGGTCTACGTGCTGCGCAAGGGCCTCGGCAGCCTTGCACTCCAGCACGCGATAAGCCTCGATGTCGCGAGCGCTCCTGAGTTCGACGATGTCCTCGTCCTGCTCGATCGCCTACGCGATCCCGAGGTGCAGGCCGATCCCCTGCTCATGATCGACGCGGACCTCGCCTTCCAGGGCGCGCTCTTCGACCTGTCGGGCCTCGAGCGCATCACCGCGGTGCTCGACCAGACGGCTCGCGACATCCCCGTCTTCGTCCGCGTCCTCGGCATTACCTACGACGCCGTCGACTACGCGTCCCTCATCGAGCGCCACGAGCAGCTCGTCGCGGCCATCCGCGGCCGGCGGCGTGGCGCGGCCCTCACCGCCTGGGACGAGCACATCCGCTCCACCGTGGGTGAGTTCTCGCGCGGCTACCCCGACGCCCAGATGGAGGGGATCTTCGACCTCCCCCTCATGCACCACGTCTTCGACCACGCCAGCCACCCCTGACCCGCTACGTCCCCATCACGCAGGAGAAGCCATGACCCGCTACTGCATCATCGGAGCCGGCCCCGCCGGGCTCGCCGCGCTCAAGGCCATGCTCGACGCAGGCCATGACGTCGACTGCTTCGAGAAGTCCGACACGATCGGCGGTCACTGGAACCACGACTACGACGCGCTGCACCTGATCACCTCGCGCAACGTCACCGGCTTCGAGGGCTTCCCCATGCCCGAGGACTGGCCGCTCTTCCCCCACCGCGACCAGATGCTCGAGTACTTCCACCTCTTCGCCGACACCTTCGACCTGCGCCGCCACATCACCTTCGGCGTCTCCGTCGACTCCGTCGAGCCGATCGCCACCGACGGCCCGGTGGGTTCGGCCGGCTGGACCGTGACGACCTCCGACGGCACGCGTCGGGAGTACGACGGCGTCCTCGTCGCCAACGGCCACCTGTGGGACCAGAAGGTCCCCGATGTCCCCGGCACCTTCACCGGCACGCAGGTGCACTCCGGCTCCTACCGCAACACCGGCGACATCGAGGGCAAGCGCGTCCTCGTCGTCGGCTCGGGCAACTCGGGCTGCGATCTCGCGGTCGATGCATGCCAGGACCACTTCGACACCCACATCGTGATCCGGCGAGGCCACCACTTCCAGCCCAAGATGTTCTTCGGCCGCCCGCGGGCGGAGATCCCCTTCATGAAGGAGTTCACCTTCGAGGAGCAGGACCTCATCACGCGCCTGATGATGAAGGTCTCCGTGGGCACCGCAGCGGACTACCCGGGCATGCCCGAGCCCGACCACCACGCCCTTGCCGACGGGCCACCCGTCGTCAACGACCTGCTCCTCTACTGGGTGCAGCACGGCCGCATCAAGGTCCGCCCCGGCATCGAGCGCTTCGATGGCAAGACGGTCCACTTCTCCGACGGCACGAGCGATGAGTTCGACACGATCCTGTGGGCGACCGGCTTCCACGCCTCGCTGCCCTTCCTCGACGACGCACTGCTGGTGAAGCAGGAGGGGGTGCCGCTGCGCGTCGGCGGCGCCGTGGTGCCGCTCGACCTCGAGAAGCTCTATCTCATCGGCATGATCGGCGCGCGCGGCCCGCAGCCGCCCATCTATCCCCTCCAGGCGGACCTCGCCGTGCGCATGATCGCCATGCACGAGGCCGCACCGGGCGGTTTCACACCCATCGCCGGCCCGCTCACCAAGGCGCAGCCGCACGAATGGCGCATCGACATCCTGCGTCCGCTGTGGCTCGACCAGGTCGAGCAGACGAAGGTGGCACTCGAGGTGCTCGCGGCTACCCAGCAGATTGCAGAGCCTGCGCAGGCCCGCGCGTGAGCGACTGGCTCGGGCTCGCTGGTCGCTCCGCCGCGGTCACGGGGGCGGCGAGCGGCATCGGCCAGGGCTGCGCGTGGGCGCTGGCTCGCGCCGGAGTCACGGTGTGGGCGCTCGATCGCGATGAGGCCGCGCTCGCGGCCACCGTGACGGCTGCCGCTGACGAGGGCCTCACCGTCACGGGCCTCGCGTGCGACGTCACCGACGTGGACTCCGTCCGCGACGCCGCGATGACCGCGGGCGGGGTCGACATCCTCGTCAACGCTGCGGGCATCGGCCGCCCTGCGGCGCTCCTCGACGTCTCCCTTGCCGACTGGCAGCGCGTGCTCGACATCAACCTCACGGGCTACCTGCTCACCACGCAGGCTTTCGCACCCGGCATGGTCGAGCGCGGTGCGGGATCGCTCGTCCACGTCGCGTCGATCGCGTCTCGCAATCCCCAGCCGGGAAGCGGCGCCTACAGCGCCTCCAAGGCCGGGGTCTCCCTGATGTCGCAGCAACTCGCCTACGAGCTCGGTCCGAGCGGTGTGCGCAGCAACACGGTGAGCCCCGGACTCGTGCGCACGCCGATGACTGAGGCCTACTACCAGGCTCCCGGTGTCGCCGAGCGACGCAATGCGGCGGTCCCGCTGGGTCGCGTTGCAGGCTCGGAGGACATCGCGGACGTCGTGGTCTTCCTCGCGAGCGATCGCGCCCGCTACGTCACCGGAGCGGACATCACCGTCGACGGAGGCTTCGCGACCCGGCTCATGGGCACGGTCCCCCGCCCCGGCTACGACGGCTAGCTAGCGCAGGCTGAACGGCGGGTACTTGTCGGTCGCGAGAAGGATCGCGTAGGCCTGCACACGCCAGCTCCAACGCAGGTAGCCGACGACGAAGTCGAAGAATGCGGTCGGGTAGCGACCGGTGAAGATGATCGCGAACCACGACAGGACCACGACGACGAAGACCGCGATGCCGAGGAAGAACAGCACGACAAAGTGGGGGATCGCGAGGAACCACTTGACGAGCGGCAGGCCGCGATTGAGTTGTGTCCTGGCATCGGGGTAATCCAGGTCCAGGTGCACGTTTTGGTGATCCTCTGTCGACGGATACCTGTCCGTGAGTAGCAGGAAGTAAGCCGTCACGCGTGTGATGAACCTGTGCAGGTTGAGCGCGAAGTCGAACCACCACCGTGGGTAGACCTTGCGGAAGAGGATCATGAGAAGAGTCAGGAAGAAGAGCGTTCCGAGGATGCCGAAGCCGTACGACGTGGACGTCGATGCGACATCGCCCGCCTCATTGACCACGACGATGGCGCCTTCTCCGCTCGAGACGAGCAGGTGGAGCACGATGGCGATCGGGATGATGAGGATGATGCGGAAGATCGTCGATGCCCGACTCAGCGAGGTCTGCGCCTCGATGGACAGGCGGGCCGGGTAGTCGGACGTTGCCGGAATAGCGGTTTCGGTCATGCGCGGAACGCTAGGCGTCGCGCGGCCCGTCGCCCATCGGACACGCCGCTCAGTCGCGCTCGGCAGCGCTCGCCGCGCGGCGCTCGGCCTTGATCTCCTTGGCGCGCGTGGCATACATATCGACGTACTCCTGGCCTGAGAGCTCCATGAGCGCGTACATGATCTCGTCGGTCACGGACCGCAGGACGAAGCGATCGGACTCCAGGCCCTCGTAGCGGGAGAAGTCGAGCGGATCGCCGAAGCACACGCCCAGGCGACGGATGTTCGGGAGGATGCGTCCGGGGGGCTGCACCTCGTAGGTCCCGATCATCGCCACGGGGATGACGGGAGCCTGCGACTCCAGCGCCATGCGCGCAACGCCGGTCTTGCCGCGATACAGGCGTCCGTCGGCTGTCCGAGTGCCCTCGGGGTAGATGCCGAGCATGCGGCCCTCACCCAGGATCCGGATCCCCGTGGCAATAGCGGCCTCGGCCGCGCGACCGCTCGTGCGATCGATCGGCACCTGGCCCACCCCGGTGAAGAACGCCTTGCTGATGAGGCCCTTGATGCCCTTGCCCGTGAAGTACTCCTGCTTGGCGAGGAAGGTGATGCGTCGCTTGGTCACAAGCGGGAGGAAGAAGGAGTCGGAGAACGACAGGTGGTTGCTCACCAGGATCGCCGGCCCCTCGACGGGGAGGGCATCCATGTTGTGGGTCCAGGGGCGGAAGAGGACGCGCAGCCACGGGCCGACGAGGATCCACTTGAGCACCCAGTAGAGCACGGCCTCACCCTAGCCGTGTGGCACTATCAGGGACGTCCAAGGAGGTCGCTATGCCGCTCTTTCCCGGTGCCGAGCCCTACGCTGCCGACGGCGGCTCCACGGGCATCCTGCTCCTGCACGGTTTCACCGGCTCTCCCAAGTCCATGACGCCCTGGGGCGAGCGCATGGCCGCCGAGGGTCACACCGTGCGCGTGCCGCGCCTGCCCGGCCACGGCACCCGCTGGCAGGACATGAATCTCACCCGGTGGGAGGACTGGTACGCCGAGGCCGAGCGGTCCTTCCTCGAGCTGCAGCGCTCCTGCGACGCTGTCTTCGTCTTCGGACTGTCCATGGGCGGCTCGCTGACCCTGCGCCTCGCCGAGCAGCACGGCGATGCGATCCGCGGCATCGTCCTTGTCAATCCGGCGGTGCACTCCGAGCGCCCCGACCGCTTCCTTCTGCCCGTGCTGCAGGTCTTCGTCCCGGCGTTCCCCGGCATCTCCAACGACATCAAGAAGCCCGGCCAGGACGAGGGTGCCTACGACAAGATCCCGCTCAAGGCAGCCCACTCGCTCACCGCGCTGTGGAAGCTCACCAAGCAGGAGCTCCCCCGGGTGAGCCAGCCGCTGCTGCTCTTCCGCAGCGAGGAGGATCACGTGGTCGAGGCATCCAACAGCCGCTACATCCTCGATCACGTGTCGAGCGCGGACAAGACCGAGGTCGTGCTCAAGGACTCCTTCCACGTGGCCACGCTCGACAACGACGCCGAGGCGATCGTCGACGGCAGCATCGACTTCGTCCGCCGCCTCAGCTGAGGCCATGTCGACACCCGGCCTCCCCGCGGGGGCATTCGCCAAGCTCGTCGACGTCGATCCGCCGATCGCCGAGCACGTCCTCGAGCTGCTCGCCCAGGCGCGCATCCCGGCGTACGCCGAGCCGCTCGTGGGCGACACGGGGCCCTATCGCGACGTGCGCGCTCCCGACCGTCCCACCACGCGCATCTACGTGGAGAAGGGGCGCCTCGCGGATGCCCGCACGGCGATCGCCGAGGGCCTGCCCTCGCTGCGCGCCGAGTTCCATGCGGATGCCGCCGCGCGTGCCGATGCCGATGACATGAAGCGTGCCTCCGCGGACCGGATCGAGGCGGCGTGGGATGACATCGTGGCGGGCTTCCACATCGCGGAGCCGCCACCGCGACCGGGAGTCGAGGGGTCGGGCCTGTCGAGTCGCCTCGTGCGCGAGCACACCGAGCCGCCCACCCCGCCGGAGCAGGCGGATGTCGGCGGACCGCGCGACTACGTGCTGGCCGATGAGGTGGACGACGAAGGCTTCACGCCGCCTCCGCCTCCACCGATGCCGCGGCCGCGGGACCGCTTCGATGCCTTCGCGTGGATCGGGCTCATCGGCGGACCTCTCGCGATCATCCTGGCCTTCGTACTGGGGACAGGGGGGTGGCTCGCGGCGGCGGGCTTCGCGGCGTTCACCGCCGGATTCATCACCCTGGTGGCGCGCTCATCCGATCGTCGCGATGACGGCCACGACGGCGCTGTCGTCTAGGACTGTCGACGACCTAGGACTGGCCCACCTCGGCGACCCGGCGGCGCAGGCCCTTGAGCGCGGTGTCGACGATGATGCGCTCGGCCTTGCGCTTGATCATGCCGATCATGGGGATCTTGACGTCGACCGCGAGCCGGTAGTGCACGGTCGTGGCAGCACCGTGCTCCTCGAGCAGGTAGGTGCCATCCATCGCCGTGAGCATGTCGCCCGTGGTGAGCTGCCAGGACACACGCTGATTGCCGTCCCAGTCGTAGAGGAGCTCGTAGGTGTCGCGGATCGGCCCTGACTCGAGGTGGAAGCGGGCGCGCAGCGGGCGACCGTCCTTCTCCTCGAGCACGGTCACCTCGGTGATCCCGTCGCTCCACTGGGGATAGGCCGGGAGGTCGGCGATCACGTCCATGATCGTGGCCGCGGAGGCCTCGATCTCGATGCTGGATTCGGTCTGCTCAGCCACGGCGTCCCTCCGAGGTCGCGGACAGCACGGGCTCACCGGGGCGGCGGCCGCCCTCCATCTCATCCTTGAGCGCCCACACGACCTGCTTCCACGCGATCGCGTGGCGGCGGCGCAGACGGTCCAGCTCCCGACGACCCCGGGCGGACTCAGGCAGGGCCCGTGCCGTCGCAGGAGATCCGGGCACGGTGGGCTCCCCGCGCAGGTAGTAGTGCACGAGCACGCCATCGCCCTGGGCCTCGAGCCAGATCTCGGCGGATCCGACGAGCTCCCCCGTGATCGACCAGCGCACCCCGTCGAGGCCCCGGTCCATGAAGACCACGAGGTCCAGGCTCGGCCACCACTGGCGCCAGCGAGCAGGGTCGGCGACCACCGCGGCGATGAGCGTGCGCGGGGCGACGACGTAGGTCTCGTCGACGAGATCCACTCCTGCCATGGGGCCAGGATAGGTGCCGGTGGCGGCCTATCCCCGGCGACTCCCGGGGCATTCCCCTCGCGGCCGGGCCGCTCGGAGGGCCCAACTGGGGTATTCGGGTAGCCGCCGGGTGACCCATCCCCTAGCGTGATGCGAGTTACGTCACACCGAGCCATCGGTGGACCCAACCGTGGGAGAGAACGTGAAGACCGAGTACGCCGTTGCTGCCATCGTCCCGCCGCCCACCTCGGGCAGCCTCGTGGACGACATCGTCGACAACGCCCAGACCGCGCCTCACCGCATCGCCCTGTCGGTCAACCGCGGGGGCGCGTGGGTGGGGGTGACCTCGCAGCAGTTCCTCGACCAGGTCAAGGCCGTCGCCAAGGGCATCGTTGCCTCCGGCGTCGAGCCCGGCCAGCGCGTCGGCATCATGTCGCGCACCCGCTACGACTGGACCGTCGCCGACTACGCCATCTGGTACGCCGGCGCGACCGTCGTACCGATCTACGAGACGTCCTCGGCCGAGCAGGTCGAGTGGATCCTCGGCGACTCCAACGCCGTGGGCGTCTTCCTGGAGAGCGCGAAGAACAAGAAGGTCTTCGACGAGGTCGCCGACCGCCTGCCCGACTGCAGCCGCGCCTGGATCTTCGACGACGGTGCGCTCGACACGCTCGCCGCTGCGGGGGCTGGCATCTCCGACGAGGAGTTGGAGAAGCGCCGCGCGACCCTCAACCCCGAGTCCCTCGCCACGATCATCTACACGTCGGGCACGACGGGCCGCCCCAAGGGCTGCATGCTCACGCACGGCAACTTCATGTTCGAGGTGTCCAACATCGTGGCCGGCATGCCGCAGCTCTTCTCGGTGGCCGGCGCCTCGACGCTGCTCTTCCTGCCGCTGGCCCACGTCTTCGGCCGCATCATCCAGCTCGGCTGCATCCACTCGGGCACACGCCTGGGCCATGCCCCCGACGTCAAGAATCTCCTGGGCGATCTGCAGTCCTTTCAGCCGACCTTCCTCCTCGCCGTCCCCCGCGTCTTCGAGAAGGTCTACAACTCCGCGCAGCAGAAGGCGACCGCCGAGGGCAAGGGCAACATCTTCAACACGGCCGCACAGACCGCCATCGACTACTCCAAGTCGCTCGACACCGGCGGCCCGGGCTTCGGACTCAAGCTCAAGCACAAGATCTTCGACCGCCTCGTCTACGGCAAGCTCCGCGCGGCGATGGGCGGCAAGATCGCCTGGGCCGTGTCCGGTGGTGCGCCGCTCGGTGACCGCCTCGGCCACTTCTTCCGCGGCATCGGCGTGACGATCCTCGAGGGCTACGGCCTCACCGAGACATCGGCCGCGACGACCGTCAACCGCCCGGACGCCATCAAGATCGGCACCGTCGGCCAGCCCTTCCCCGGCGCCAAGGTCAAGGTCGCCGCGGACGGCGAGCTCATGCTCGCGGGCGCGCAGATCTTCAAGGGCTACTGGAACAACCCCACTGCGACGGCCGAGGCCATCGAGCCCGACGGCTGGTTCCACTCCGGCGACATCGGCGAGATCGACGATCAGGGCTTCGTCAAGATCACGGGTCGCAAGAAGGAGCTCATCGTCACCGCGGGCGGCAAGAACGTCGCCCCCGCGGTCCTCGAGGATCGCCTGCGCGGCAACTGGCTCGTGAGCCAGTGCATGGTCGTCGGCGACGCGCAGCCCTTCATCGCCGCACTCGTCACGATCGATCCGGAGTCGTGGCCCGCCTACCTGAAGCAGGCCGGCAAGCCCGAGAGCACCACGATCGAGTCGATGACGACGGATCCCGCCCTCGTGGCCGAGATCCAGAAGGCGGTCGACGAGGCCAACAAGGCGGTGTCCAATGCCGAGGCCATCAAGAAGTTCACTATCCTTCCCGTCGACTGGACAGAGGAGGGCGGCCAGCTCACGCCCTCGATGAAGCTCAAGCGCAACGTCGTCATGAAGGAGTTCGCATCCGAGGTCGACGCTCTCTACTCGTAACGCAGGCCCTGGCCTCGCGTCACGTCCGTGATGGCGTGACGCGAGGCCTTGGCTTTGCCGGGGTCCTGCTCGTCGCCCTCGTCACGGGCGACATGTCCATCGCGAGCCTTCAGGTCGTCCTCGTCGCGATCATCGCCATCGCCGCCCAACTCGGCACGATCCCCGCGCGCCCGGTCTGGCTGCGCTACGCCGTCCTCATCGCCGAGGCGGCCGCGATCGCGCTCGTGGTGGTCACCTCGGCACCCGGCGACCGGCCGTCGATCGTCTACCTCGCCGTACCTCCCATCGTGTGCGCCTTTGCCATGGGCACCGCCGGACTGGCATCGGCGACCGCGATCGAAGCCCTCGTGCTCGTGGTGGGCACCATCCTGCGCACGCGCGAT
>Ga0233451_10000527_pt1 | contig 38580 bp, 38 predicted proteins | sample 011ome_29_FD_183052 | JGI IMG/M metagenome (GOLD analysis project Ga0233451, IMG submission 183052) | Coastal salt marsh microbial communities from the Groves Creek Marsh, Skidaway Island, Georgia - 011504CT (spades assembly) | ecosystem: Environmental > Aquatic > Marine > Intertidal zone >... | reverse complement strand
ATAGAAATTCAGCACTCTATTTTGTAATTGGCCTTTGCCTAATGCTTTTTGTCTCATGGAGACTTATCGAGTTTAAAACCTATGAGAAAGATCAATTTGACTACGAATCAATTCTAGTTGAACAAGATGAGGAGGAGGAAATCCCACTCACAGAGCAAATCAAAACACCTCCACCGCCTCCACCTCCACCTGTACAAGCACCAACAGAAATTGAAATTGTAGAAGATGAGGAAGAGGTTGAGGAAACCATTATTGAATCTACAGAAACGGATCGGGATGAAATTATTGAAGTAGAAGATGTTGTAATTGAAGAAGAAGAAGAGATAATTGATGTTCCTTTTGCAGTAATTGAAGATGTTCCCGTTTTTCCAGGTTGTGAAAATGTAGAAAAAGACCAATTGAGGAACTGTTTTCAAGAGCAAATGAATAAGCATATTAGGAGGAACTTTCGGTACCCTGAAATTGCCCAAGAAATGGGGATAAAAGGGCGTGTATTTGTAAATTTTATCATTTCTGAAGATGGAAGCATCACTAATATTAGAATGCGAGGACCAGATAAAAATCTTGAGGGTGAAGCCAAGCGAATAATTTCTTTATTGCCAAACATGACTCCTGGAAAACAAAGAGGAAGACCGGTAAGGGTTCCGTTTAGCATCCCCATAGTCTTCAGACTGCAGTAATTGATTGGATTTTTTCTTTAACTATTTTACTGTTTTTTAATAAACGTAAAATAGATTGGACGTTGGCTATTTGTCGATTATCTTTGCGCACTGAAGATGCCGAGAGATGAGCCAAAATAAAACGACCTTGCTTTCAAATACAGGCTTGAGGTTAACCGATTTTTCTGAACTGACTAAGTTTAGACTATCTGTTACTGTTGTAATTTCATCCATTGCTGGTTATTTTTTAGCAGTTGATACTGTTCACTACCCAACTTTGCTTTTACTTGTAGTGGGCGGTTATGCCATGGTAGGTGCGTCAAATGTTTTTAATCAGGTTTTTGAAAAGGATTTGGACGGTCTTATGGAACGTACAATGAACAGACCTTTGCCAAGAGAACGTATCCAACCCAATACAGCACTTTTTATTGGTGTAGTCTTAACGCTTATTGGAATTGCTGCACTTTACATCATCAATATCAAAACGGCTTTTTTTGCAAGTATCTCAATTTTCTTGTACGCTTGTTTGTATACTCCTTTAAAACAAAGGACATCTTTATCGGTATTTGTTGGAGCTTTTCCAGGCGCCATACCATTTATGCTGGGTTGGGTGGCAGCAACCAATGAATTTGGTATAGAGCCAGGGGTGTTGTTTATGGTTCAATTTTTTTGGCAATTTCCACATTTTTGGGCCATTGGGTGGGTAATGCACGACCAATATGAAAATGCAGGATTTAAAATGCTACCCTCTGGTAAGCCTGACCAAATTACAGCTTTTCAGATTGTTTTTTACACCTTTTGGACGGTGCTAATTTCATTAATTCCCGCTTTTCAATATACAGGAAAACTCTATTTAACACTTCCAGCAGCTTGCTTGGTAGGAGTTTTAGGAGTATTTTTTCTACACTCTGGAATACAACTCATGTACCTCAAAACGGATAAGGCTGCGCGATTTTTAATTCGAGCTAGTATTATCTACATTACTGGAATACAATTGATATACGTACTCGATAAATTTATATTACAATGAATACAAACGATTCTTTACAAGTAAAAAATAACCGAGCAAAAAAAATGATGCTTTGGTTTGGTATGATCAGTATGAGTATGACTTTCGCTGGTATTACTAGTGCTTATGTGGTCAGTAGTTCTCGCTCTGATTGGATAGAACAGATTAACCTTCCTTTTGCCTTTACAATCAGCACTATACTCTTAATTTTAAGTAGTGGAACGTTTTACTTGGCATTAAAAAGCATCAAAACAGCCTTAATAAAAAGAGCTCAGTCATTGCTTTTAACAACATTGGGATTGGCTCTTGCATTTATTTATTTTCAGTTTCAAGGATTTGGAGAATTCATTGAACAAGGGTATTATTTTACTGGAGCAGAAAGTTCAATAACCACTTCCTATTTGTATGTACTTGTCCTACTGCATTTAGCTCACCTTACAGGGGGTATCATCGTGGTTTTATATGTATTGTACAGAACTTTTAGGGGCAAGTATTTAGAAGGAAATACCTTGGGTTTTGAAATGGCAGTCACTTTTTGGCACTTTCTGGATATTCTTTGGCTATATTTATTTTTATTCGTTTCATTCTACGGTTAAAAATTAATAAATTTGTATCGAATTTAACATGACAATATGGAAGTAACAGCCAACACAGCTGCCGAAAACGAAGAACTATGGGGTGGAGGTAACAGACCCCTAAAAGCGAGTTATGGCAAGTTGATGATGTGGTTTTTTATCGTATCTGATGCACTTACGTTTACCGGATTTTTGGTCTCTTATGGTTTCTCAAGATTTAAAAACATCAATTCATGGCCAATAGCCGATGAAGTCTTTACACACTTTCCTTTTCTTCACGGCATAGACGCACCAATGTATTATGTGGCCTTGATGACCTTTATATTAATTTTTTCTTCGGTCACCATGGTACTTGCAGTTGATGCTGGACATCACATGCAAAAATCTAAGGTTACTTTTTACATGCTATTGACCATTATTGGTGGTGCAATATTTGTCGGTTCACAGGCATGGGAGTGGAAAAACTTTATCAAAGGAGAATACGGTGCCTTGGAAACTCGTGGTGGTCAAATACTTCAATTTGTTGATGCCTCCTCAGGAAAACGCGCTGCCATTCAAGAATTTGCAATTGGAATAGAAACAGATCGTTCAACTCACCAATCGAGTAATGGAATTTGGTACAGCTCAGAAAAAGCTTTACCCACAGTTACTTTAGAAGAGGTGAAAAAAGGATTTATAGCTGATGAAAATCTCGTTATTCGTACGCAGCAATTAAATGAAAAAGGTCAAAAAACTGTACTCAGTAGAGCGGCCTCTATGGGAAAACTCAACGAAGCTATCGGTGTTGTTGAAGGAGCAAACCTAATCCATAATGAATACGGTAACAGGCTATTTGCTGACTTCTTCTTCTTTATCACAGGTTTTCACGGATTCCACGTATTTTCAGGTGTGGTGATTAACATCATCATCTTTTTTAATGTCATCCTAGGAACTTATGAACGAAGAGGACATTATGAAATGGTTGAAAAAGTTGGACTCTATTGGCACTTTGTCGATTTGGTATGGGTATTTGTATTCACCTTTTTCTATTTAGTATAAACTAATTAAACTTTAAAAAATGGCTGCAGAAGGACATAAGCTTGCAATTTTCAGGGGACTTTTAAAGTTCAAATCCAATCAACAAAAAATTTGGGGAGTATTGATTTTTCTCTCTATAGTAACCACTATTGAGGTTGCATTAGGAATCATCAAGCCAGAAATTTTAATGGTACCTTTTCTAAGAATGAAACTCCTGAATTGGATTTTTATCATATTGACCATAGTGAAGGCCTACTATATTGCTTGGGACTTTATGCACATACGCGACGAAACTAGTGGATTAAAAAATTCAATTGTACTTCCACTACTCATATTAATCCCTTATTTGGCATTTATTTTGATCATCGAGGCGGATTATATTTTTGATGTTATGGATACAGGCTTTATGTCTTGGAACTTCTAATCTTCATAATTAAAAAATAGAAGCGGTGTTATGCCGCTTTTTTATATTGTATGAGCATAAATGATTCACTTAATCAGTGTATCTTCGCCATCAAAGATTAAAATCGTAAGTCAATTTTTGAAAGAGAACAAATTAGTAGTTACTTCATTTTCTGTAAACCACGAAATTTCAAAAAGATGAAAAGGAATGATTTAAATAAAAAGATTGTTTTGGGAATTCTATTCGTATTTCCTCTTGTCGTTTATCTCTTTTTTGCTTCTGGGAAAAACAACTTTGCTAAACTTCCTGTTCTTACGGCTGGAGTAACTGAAATTAGAGATTTAGACTCCACAAATTCGATACAGTTTAAAGATAAGATTACCATCTTAGGGTATTGGGGAGGTAGCTTAGAAGAAAAACAAGCTGAGGCTTTAAATCTCAACGAGAAAATTTATAAGCGTTTTTATGAGTTTGAAGATTTCCAATTTGTATTCCTTGTCAATGAAGCTTATACTGCAGAAGTATATCAACTCAAAAATGCATTACGTGAGGGTGTAGGAACAGACTTGTCAAAATGGAACTTTGTAACAGTTTCTAAAGAAACCATGAATAAACATTTTAGTTCTCTAAAAACCCCATTAGAGCTCAATGGAGTTGGAAGCACCCCTTTTGTTTTTATTATTGATAAAGATGCCAATTTGAGAGGTAGAAACGATGATGAAGATCAAGGAACCGTTTTTGGATTTGATGCGCGCTCTGTTGCGCAGATTAACAAGAAGATGATTGACGATGTCAAAGTTATTTTAGCTGAATACCGACTTGCTTTGAAAATATATAATACAGAAAGAGAAAAGTAGTCGATATGTCTAAACTGAAATATGTGGGTCTTTTTTTAGTGGTTTTAATATTTGGAATATTATTCATCCCCAAAATCATTGATCGAGTCAAAAATGATACTATCGTTCAGGATGGGAGATCAAAATCAGGGGAACCATTACAATACATAACCCTCAACGGAGAGGCTAAAAAGGTCCCAGAATTTACCTTTTTCAATCAAGACAGCTTATTCATATCTAATGAAGATTTTAAGGGAAAGGTCTATGTCGCGGAGTTTTTCTTTACTTCTTGTCCTAGCATCTGTCCAATCATGAATAAAAACATGAAAAAAATTGAAACTCAATTTGGCGCTCGTAATGATTTTGGAATTGCTTCTTTTACCATAGACCCCAAACATGATACCCCTTCTGTTTTAAAAGAATACGCTGAGGGCTATGATGTATTTTCACAAAATTGGCATTTCCTTACTGGAGATAAAGAAAAAATATACACTCTTGCAAATCAAGGATTTAATATCTTTGCATCGGTCAATCCAAGAGTAGAGGGAGGCTTTGAACATCAAGGTTATTTTGCCTTGATAGACAAAGACGGTTATATCCGCTCTCGTACAGACCAATTTGATAATCCCATAGTCTATTATATGGGAATTGATCAAGAGGATGTTGAGGTTCAAGAAGTCGATCTACTCATAGAGGATATTGAAAAACTATTAAAAGAATAAAGTATGAGTGCAAAAGCTGTTAATTACGAAAAGAAATACAAAACTTGGATATGGATTGTTTCAATTCTAATCCCAGTAGTAGTTGCTTTGTTGTTTATGGTCCGTATACCTGATGTAGCACCATTGACTTTTTTGCCACCCATTTATGCAGCAATCAATGGAATTACCGCTATAATTCTAATGATTGCTTATTGGGCAATAAAGCAAAAAAACATCAGCTTACACGAACAACTGATGAAGACCTCTATTGGTCTTTCATTGATTTTTTTAGTCATGTATGTTGCCTATCATATGACTTCTGACCCTACGCCATATGGAGGAGAGGGGATTATCAGATACGTATATTATTTTATATTGATCAGCCATATATTTCTTTCTATAGGTATCATTCCAATGGTACTCATTACCTATGTAAGGGCTATCTCAAATTTATTTTTTGAGCATAAAAAAATAGCTCGATATACTTTTCCTATTTGGATGTATATTGCGGTAACTGGTGTGATTGTCTATCTAATGATTTCTCCCTACTATGCATAAATCAATAATGATTTTTGTTTTCTTTTTGGCATTCTTTTTATTGAGTGTTGATGTTGGGTATTCTCAGTGTTCAATGTGTAGAGCGGTGCTTCAGTCTGAAGAGGGTCAAGCGACTGTAAAAGGAATTAATAATGGAATTTTATACCTCATGGCGATTCCCTACCTACTCGTTGGACTTGTAGGTTGGAAAGTTTTTCAGATTTTGAAAAAATAAATGGGCTTAGGATGTAACATTTTGTCATTCCAGTAGTCTAACAATAAAATAACGTTTGCAAACGTTATTTTTGATAATTCTTAAACCAAATTCTAGATGATCCAGATCAAAAATCTTCATAAGTCATATAAAATGGGTTCATCTTCATTACACGTTCTGAAAGGAATCAATTTTAATGTAGAAGAGGGAGAATTGGTTGCGATCATGGGGTCTTCAGGATCTGGGAAATCTACACTACTCAATATTTTAGGGATGTTAGATAGTGCCGATGATGGAGAATACATACTGGATCAGGTTCCCATTAAGGATTTAAATGAAACCAAAGCAGCCAAATACCGCAATAAATTCTTAGGGTTTGTTTTCCAATCCTTCAATCTGATCAATTACAAATCTGCACTAGAAAATGTTTCACTTCCTTTGTATTATCAAAGGATTCCAAGAAAAGAACGACAGCAGTTAGCCTTGGAATATTTAGAAAAAGTAGGACTCAAAGATTGGGCAACCCACCTTCCGAGTGAATTGTCTGGAGGGCAAAAACAACGGGTTGCTATAGCTAGAGCCTTGGCATCACGACCTAAAGTTTTACTGGCAGATGAACCTACAGGAGCCTTAGACTCCAAAACATCTTATGAGGTAATGGATCTAATCCAAAAGATCAATGAAGAAGGTAAAACCATCTTAGTGGTTACTCATGAACCCGATATTGCTCATATGTGCAAGCGTATCGTTCAGCTTAAAGACGGGGTGATTATAGAAGATAAAAAAGTAGATCAAGTTTTAGCCTCAGCATATGTTTAATAGAGACCGTTGGAGAGAAATATTTGAAACCATAGGTAAAAACAAATTGCGAACCTTTTTATCAGGGTTTACTGTTGCCCTAGGAATCTTTATTTTCATCATTCTTTTTGGCTTGGGGAATGGTCTGAAAAATACTTTCCAAGAATTCTTTTTAGACGATGCAAGCAATGCTATTTTCTTGTATCCAGGAAGAACTTCCATGCCGTATAAAGGGTTTAAAGCCAACCGCAGAATAGAATTTAAAAATGAGGATTTGGAGGACATCAGACAGAATTTCGCGATGCTGACTGAATTTGTTACTCCACGTATCAGTAGAAGTGCTCTTACACGATATAAAAACGAAAGCAATACTTATACTACAAGAGCCGTTGCACCCGGTCATCAAATGGTTGAAAAAACCATTTTAATGAAAGGTAGGTATATCAATGAACGGGATATAAAGGAAAAAACTAAGAACGCAGTCATCGGAAGATTGGTTGTTAAAGATTTATTTAAAACAGAGGATCCACTTGGGAAGTATATCAATGTTGGTTCTACTGCTTTTAAAGTGGTAGGGGTGTTTCAAGATGATGGAGGAGATCGAGAAGAACGCTATATCTACATTCCCTTCACCACACGTCAATTATTAGAAAAAAGTAATGATAAAGTAGATCAAATTATTGTAACCTTTCCCAAGGAGTTGGGTCATACAGGAGCAATTGCTTTAGAGACCTCACTTAAAAAATATTTTAAAGACAAAAAGTCGATAGACCCGCGTGATCCTAATGGAATTTATTTTCAAAACCTTACAGATGATTTAAAACAGAGTCAGCAATTTGCTGTAGTCTTACAGCTCATTGTAAGTTTTGTTGGCTTAGGGACTTTGATTGCCGGGATTATTGGAATTTCAAACATCATGGTTTTTGTCGTAAAAGAACGCACTAAGGAACTTGGAATTCGAAAAGCCCTAGGCGCAACCCCAAAGTCAGTCATCCAGATGATACTACAGGAATCTGTATTCATTACTGCGATTTCTGGTTATGTAGGACTATTTTTAGGAATTGTAGTACTGAAAAATATTGGACTCAAACTAGAAGAATATTTTATCAAAGATCCATATATCGATTTAGGAACTGCTCTTACAGCGACTCTTGTTTTGATTCTTTTTGGAGCCATTGCAGGATATATTCCAGCAAAAAGAGCTTCGAGTATAAAACCCATAGTTGCACTTAGAGATGAATAGTTTAAAAGTACTTTTTGACCGCGATACTTGGCAAGAAATTTTTGGATCAATTTCCAAAAATAAAACTCGGACCGTCATTACTGTGATTGGTGTTTTATGGGGTATTTTTATTTACATCGCTTTATCAGGGGCCGCTAAAGGTTTGGATAATGGTTTTGAACGTCAATTTGAAAATATTGCCATGAATTCCATGTTTGTTTGGGCACAGCGGACCAGTATTCCGTATGAAGGATTTAAAATTGGCAGGAGTGTAGAACTTAAATTATCAGATATTGAAGTTTTAAAAAAGCGGGTGCCAGAAATTGAATTTATTGCGCCTAGAAATGCAAGAGGTGTTTTTGGTGGTTCAAGTCCTCTTGTGGTCAGAAATAACAAATCAAGCAATTACAATGTTTATGGAGACTTTCCAGTCTATACTAAAATTGCAACTAAAAAAATATACGAGGGCGGTCGCTTTATCAATGAAGAAGACATTAAATATAAACGAAAAGTATGTGTGATAGGAGAGCGGACTCAAACCGAATTATTTGAAAAAGATGAAGAGCCTATTGGAGAATATATTCGGATAAATGATATTTATTTTCAAGTCGTCGGGGTACACAAGTTTGTTCCGGGGGGAGGATTTGAAAGTGATGGTGATATTTTTATCCCTTTTGAAACCTATCGTCAAATTTACAATTCAGGGGATAATGTACAATGGTTCACTATAGCCGCCTACGATGATGCTGATGTAGTCAAGGTTGAAAAAGATATCAAAGCTACACTCAAACGAATTCATAGGGTTTCCCCAGAAGATGAACGTGCATTTGGTGGATTCAATCTTGGTGAAATATTTAATAAAATCGTAGGGTTTTCTAAAGGCATGACCCTCTTATCCCTAATTGTTGGTATTGCGACCATCATAGCTGGAGTAATTGGCATTGGGAATATATTGTTGATCTCTGTTAAAGAGCGAACTAAAGAGCTTGGGGTTCGTAGGGCTTTAGGTGCTACTCCATCAGAAGTACGTAATCAGATCATCGTTGAATCAGTTTTTTTAACAGTTATCGCAGGAATTTTAGGGATTATTTTAGGAGCTTTTGCACTTGCAGGGATCAATGCTGCAACCGCTGATCTAACAGACTTTCCCTATACCAATCCTACGGTACCCATTCCATTTATTTTGGCAGCCTTGTTTATCATGGTCTTTTTAGGGACCCTAATTGGATTGATACCAGCTCAAAGAGCGGTAAGTATAAAACCCATAGACGCATTAAGAGAAGAATAACAAAATTATTATATACCCAACATTATGAAGATTTTAAAATACATCGGAATTGCAGCAGTCATTTTAGGCGCTTTATTTGCTACTGCTTATTTTATCAAAACCAACAATAAGTCTGTAATAGAATACGATACCGAGTCTGCCATCATTACTGATATTGAAAAAAAGACTGTGGTAACGGGTAAGGTTATACCAGAAGATGAGGTCGAGATCAAACCCCAAATACAAGGGATAATAGAAGGACTTTTTGTCAAGGAAGGAGATCTGGTTCAGACAGGCGATCTCTTGGCTAAAATCAAAGTTGTCCCCAATGAACAAAATTTAAACAGTGCCAGAGGGAGACTTCAAAACTCAAAAATTGTACTGAACAATGCTAAAATTGAGTTTGATAGAAATCAAGACCTTCTTAAAAAAGGAATCATCTCTAGACAACAATTTCAAAATGTAGAATTGCAATACAACCAAGCCTTACAGAGTGTGAGTAATGCAGAATCTGATTTAGAGATTATTCGTTCTGGTTCTGCAGGAGGAGCAGCTTCTGCCAACACCAATATTAGAGCTACCGTACCTGGTACAATCTTGGAAATTCCTGTTGAAGAAGGGTTTCAGGTTATTGCCAGTAATAGTTTTAATGCGGGTACTACCATTGCAACCATAGCCGATATGAAGAAAATGATATTTGAAGGTAAGGTAGATGAAGCTGAAGTAGGAAAATTACGAGTAGGAATGCCACTTGAAGTCAATTTAGGAGCCATTGAAGATCAATCTTTGGATGCCGAACTGAAATTTATTGCCCCCAAAGGAAATGAAGAGCAAGGTGCTGTTCAATTTATTATCGAAGCAGATTTATTCTTAAATGATTCATTATTTATCCGTGCAGGCTACAGTGCAAATGCCTCCTTAGTTCTTGAGAGAAAAGACAGCATCATGGCCATATCTGAAGCTTTGTTGCAATTTGATCGGGAAACAGAAAAGCCCTATGTACAAGTATTAATTGGTGAGCAAGAATTTGAAAGACGTGATGTTGAAATAGGGATCTCTGACGGAGTCAATGTTGAAGTCGTTTCTGGAATTACAATGGAAGATAAGATCAAGGTTTGGAACAAAACAGAACCCATCAAAAAAGGGGATGAAGAATCAGAAGAGGATAATGATTAATGCTTGATCTTTTAAAAAAAAGAATAATGAACATTGAAAAACCTCAATTTCAAAATATGAAAAATAGAAGCCTAGTTATAAGTACTGCTTTATTTCTTTTCACTTTTGTGCTCACAGCACAAATGAAAGAATATACTTTGGAGGAGTGCATTTTAATAGCCTTGGACAAAAATATCAGTATCAAACAATCAGAGCTTGATTTAGAATCTGCAGAGATTGATAAAGCTGATGCTCTAGGTAATTTTCTTCCAAGAATTAATGCCCAATCACAACACATATGGAACAACGGTTTGAGTCAGAACATTACCAATGGTTTGATTGAAAATCTAACCACTCAATTCTCCTCATTTGGAGGAAATATTGGGTTGACACTGTTTAATGGTAGGCAAAATGTCAATCAGTTGTCTCGGGCGAATTTAAACATGTTGGCACGTCAGTATCAATTAGAGGACATGAAAGACGACATCAGTCTTTTTGTTGCAAATGCTTATTTGCAAGTGATGTTCAGTAAAGAATTAGAGCAGGTTCAACGCTATCAACTGGAACTGGCTAAACAAGAACTGGAACGTACGCAATTGAGTATAGATGCGGGAATTTTAACTGCAGCTGAAATTTTTGAGATCGAAGCAAATGTAGCTACCCAGGAGCAAGCTGTGATTCAAGCTGAAAATGCCTATCGCCTTTCTAGAATTAGTCTAGCCCAGTTGCTTCTTATTACTGATTACGAAAATTTTGATATCGCACAGGAGGAATTTGACATTCCATTTTCTGAAATTTTAGGTGAAACTCCAAAAAAGATATATGAGAAAGCGTTAACATTTAGGAATGATATTAAACTGGGAATTACAAATCTAGAGCTAGCTGAAAAAGAAATTGATTTGGCTAAAGGGGCTTTGATGCCAACCTTATCTGCCTTTTACAACTACAATACGCGAATTTCATATTCTGATCGACTTGTAGAAACTGGAGAATTTATCAGGACACCTATTGGTTTTGTTCAAGATAATGGAGCTGTAGTGGTAAGTCAATTTCCACAAAGAGATGTAGCTGGGGCATTACCTTTTGGCACTCAATTTACTCAAAATGATGGTCAGAGCTATGGACTTTCTTTAAACATCCCCATCTTTAATGGACTTTCTGCAAAAAACAACATCAAAAGACGAAAGCTGAATTTAAAACGGATTGAAAACCAACTGGAACAGACCAAATTAGATTTGGAAAACACCATAAATCAAGCCTATAATGATGCTAAGGGGGCGTATAAATTTTATGATGCTTCAGAAAAAACACTGCTCGCTCGCCAACAAGCATTTGAAATTGCAAAACAGCGATTTGACGCTGGAGTATTGAATTCATTTGACTATGTCCAAGCAAGACAACGCTATCAAATTGCAGCTTCAGACATTATCCGAGCTAAGTTTGATTATATTTTTAAACTTAAGGTATTGGAATTCTATTTTGGACTTGAGATGTAGGCTACACTCTCTTTTGTGATTTTCTTGCACCAAAGGCGGTTTAATAAGCATAAAAAAAGAAGTATTTTTACGTACGAATAGGAAGAAAATGGATCTTAAACTCAAAGGAAAATCTGTTTTAATTACAGGGTCAACCTCAGGAATTGGCTACGCAATTGCAAAAGCACTCCTAAAAGAAGGATCAGTCGTCTATATTAATGGCCGTAGTGAGGACAAGGTAGCTAAAGCTGTTGCAAGACTAGAAGAAGAGGTTCCTAATGCTGAAGTAAAAACCTTTGTGTTTGATTTTCTCAAAACGAAAGAGATTCAAATCCAACTGAAGCAGCTCCCAGAAATCGATATACTAATCAACAATGTCGGAGTCTATACTTCAAAGTCCTTTTTTGAGACTTCAGCCCTGGATTGGCAAACCCAATTTCAGGTGAATGTGATGAGTGGGGTTGAACTTTCAAAGCATTTAATGCCTGGCATGCTCAAGCGGAATTGGGGGCGTATCTTATTTATTTCAAGTGAATGTGCTTATTTAGTTCCTCCAGATATGATTTCTTATAGTGCTACCAAAGCGGCTCTTCACGCAGCAGCAAGAGGACTTTCACAATTGACAAAGTCATCAGCAGTTACTGTAAATACTGTGGTTCCTGGATCAACACTCACAGAAGGGGCTCAAGAATTTTTAGCAAATAAAGCCAAAACTGAGAATAAACTAATTGATGAGGTCGAGCAGTCATTTTTTGAAGGAGAAAGATCCAATTCGCTCCTGCAAAGATTTGCGAGAGTAGAGGAGGTTGCTTCAACAGTTGCGTATCTTTGCAGTCCACTATCCAGTGCAACTAACGGTTCCGTAGTTAAGGTAGATGGAGGAAGCTCTGGTGGTATTTTATAGTTAGACTGATGGCCTATATACTTCATCTCGAAACATCAACCAAACAATGTTCTGTTGCTCTTGCTCATAAGGGTGAATTATTGGCTTCGCGCATTCTTCTCAACGATAGCTTTAGTCATAGTGAAAAGTTACATTTGTTTATTTCAGAAGTTTTGCAGGAGGCAAAGCTCAAATCTGCTGATTTAGATGCCGTAGCAGTAAGCAAAGGTCCAGGGTCCTATACAGGCCTTAGAATAGGGGTTGCTGCCGCAAAAGGATTGTGCTTTGGATTAGACATTCCTCTCATTGCTTTAAATGCATTAAAAATCCTCGCTCAAGCTTCTACAGAGCAAAATACAGACTACATCATTCCAATGATGGACGCCAGACGGATGGAAGTTTATACCGCTGTTTTTGACTCGAGGAGGAATTGGGTTGAAGATACTTCAGCGCTTGTTTTAAGTCGGGACTCTTTTAAAGAACTTCTCAAAGATCAAACGGTACTTGTATTGGGTGATGGGGCTCAAAAATTTAAGGAATTAAATCCTGAGATCAATGCCGTTTTCCCCTCTGAAATCTTCTACCCTAAGGCTGTTGATATGACCCCTTTAGCTTGGGAAAAATTCAATAGTCAAGCTTTTGAGTCATTGGCTTATTTTGAACCTTTCTATCTTAAAGATTTTCAAACAACTCCACCCAAAAAGAATTTGGGAGTTTAGCCATTGAGGGCAATGACACTCTTAATTTTACCTGGCATCATTTCTTTAAGCATATTTTCAATACCATTTTTTAAGGTAAAAGTAGAGGAAGGACAACCACTACACGCACCTTGTAAAATCACCTGAACAGTTTTGTCTACTTCGTTATAGGAATCAAATTGAATATTCCCCCCGTCTGAGGCTACCGCAGGCTTGATGTATTCATCCAAAATTGAAACAATTTGAGATTCTGTTTCACCTAGATTTGTGGCAGTAGATTCATCTGTAGTCTCATGTTGTTGAGGGATTTCTTTCAAAATCAGCTTACCTTCTTCAATGTACTTTCGGATAAACTCTCGAACCTCCAGAACAATACTGTCCCATTCAGCAACTTCATATTTTGTAATTGAAACATAATTTGCATCAATAAAGACTTCCTTTACAAAAGGGAAGTGAAAAAGCTGTTGTGCCATAGGAGCATTGTTGGCTTCGTCAATATTTTTAAATTCAACAGTTTGTGTGACTAATGGTTTATTGGCAACGAACTTCATTACTGCTGGATTTGGAGTACTCTCAGCGTAAACACTTACTGGAATTTTATCATTAGATGTCATTTCGATCACTACACCTCCGTCATTGAGGTACTGTTGAAGCTGTTCTTGAACCTCTTCGATTACTTCAGACCATTCCAATATGTCAAAGCGTTCAACTTCTATTTGACTTTCAAATAAACGCACAGACTTTACGAAGGGTAAGTAAAACAATTGTTGAATTAAAGGAGCACCTTTAGCATCGTCAATATTTTGATAGTGAACTTCTTCTTTAGGGCCGATTGGATGGTTAAATTTAAATTTCGCCCATGGATTCCCTTTTTCTGTAAGTGTATTTATTTGATAGCTTTTCATTTTATCTTTTTCAATGATTGTGCAAACTTTGGTGTCAAAAATAGTCAATGCTTGGGGAAATTTGGAATACAATTCCCTCAAATTAGAGAATTTTCTTTTTTGTAATTTTAGAATTCAAATTTTAGAGATGCTGATCAAATCTGTTAGGGGGAATACTCCAGTCTATGGTGAAGATTGTTTTTTTGCTGAAAATGCTACTTTGATAGGTGACATCAAAATGGGGGATTACTGTTCGATATGGTATCAGGCGGTGGTAAGAGGAGATGTAAATAGTATTGTCATTGGTGATTAGGTGAATATTCAAGATGGAGCAGTGATTCACGCCACTTACAAAAAATCTTCAACCCTTATTGGAAACAATGTTTCTATTGGGCACAATGCCATAGTTCACGGCTGTACAATAGAGGATAATGTTTTGATAGGTATGGGAAGTATAGTGATGGATCACTGCAACATAGGCTCTAACAGAATTATAGCCGCAGGAGCTGTATTAACTCAAGGGACTATAGTTCCTCCAGGATCAGTTTACGGGGGTGTACCAGCAAAAAAGATTAAAAGTTTGACTGATAACTTCAGAAAAACGAAATTGAGCGTATAGCCAAAAACTATCTTTTATACGCCTCTTGGTTTAAAACTGAGGAATACAAAAACCATCCGAAGATGGTTTTTTGAAATTTTAAATATGGATTTTTTAGAATCCTAAATCTGTTTTGACATCTGCCATTAAATCTTTTCCAGCAGCCATGATTACACTACCTCCTGGGCTAGAGTCTAAGACATAATCAAATCCCTGAGCAGCAGCAACTTTCTCTATTGCTTCACGTGCTTTATCATACAAAGGACGCATCATATCTGCAGAACGCTTTTGAAGTTCTTGTGCAGCAGTTTCTCTAAACTCCTGAATGCGCTGTTGCATCTCCTGGAGTTCAACCTGTCTTTGCTGATTGATCAAATCAGTTTGGTTTTGTGCATCACCTTGATAGGTTTGTGCTTTGGTCTGAAATTCTTTTACAGAATTTTCCATCTCTTTAGCGTACTGATCTTCTAATTTTTTCAATTCACCTTGCGCTGCAATAACTTCAGGCATTTCACTGATGAGTTGCTGAGTGTTGATATGAGCTACTTTTGATTGAGCGGTTAGCGTCAAAGGCGCAATAAAAAGAGTCAAACTGAGAATAAGTGTAGATAAAAGTTTCATAAATGTTTGGATATTAATTCTTTATACTTGAAGCTTTAGATTTTATAGCTTCTATTTGTTCTTTTCTTTGTTGTATTTTTTGCTGTCTATTAATACGTTTTATAACCAGTTCGCTAATATCGTAATTTTTTGCGGAATACAACATGGTAGCGGTAGAAGATCGGTCAAAAATAAAGTCGTATTTATTTTCTTCGGCTACTTGTTTGACGATACTCATGACTTGATCTTGGAGGGGCTGGATCAATTTAGATCGCTGAATAATCATATCACCATTTGGGCCAAATCTTTTTTCTTGTAAGCGGATGATATCAGTAGCAAAGTCTTGAATCTCAAGTTCTCTATCCTTGATGAGTTCGGGTGTCAAAATAATCCGTTCAGCATTGAGTTGGTCTTGATATTGCTGAAGTTCCAGTTTTTTTAGTTCAATTTCTTTTTTCCAGTTTTCAATATTTTTGTCTAATATGTCACTAGCTTTGTTGTATTCATCTACTGTTTCAAGGATGTAATTCATATCAATGTAGCCAACACGTGTCCCACGTTGACCATAAGTAGTCATACTGCAGAGTACAAGCAGTACAACAAATAGGCATGTTTTTAGTATGTATTTCATCACTTGTATAACGAATGAAAGCTATAGATAGTATAGCGCAGTAGAATTATATATCCCTAAATTATGTTAAAAGCGTTGGCCTATGATAAAGTGGGTTTCCCATCCATTGGGTGTAGTGGAATTTGGGTTTGTATTGTCAAAACCATAAGCAAAGTCAATTCCAAGCAAACCAAAGGCAGGCATAAAGATTCTAACCCCTAATCCTGCTGAGCGTTTAGAGTTAAAAGGATCAAATTCCCTAAAGCTGTTGTACCCATTACCTGCCTCTAGAAAGGTAAGCGCATATATTGACGCACTGGGTTTTAGCGTGATAGGATAACGTAATTCTAAAGAGAATTTATTGTATATCACTGATCCATCATTGCCCGATAAGGATTGATTTGGGTACCCTCTTAATGCAATAGTTTCCCTGCCGTCTAGTGCATAACTTACCATCCCGTCTCCTCCTAAAAAGAAACGTTCAAATGGAATATTACCTCGGTCTTTGTTGTAAGCGCCGATAAAACCAAAGTCAGCTTGAGTTTTGAGAATTAAATCATCAAATACTCTGGTGTACCAAGTACCGTTAAATTTAACTTTATAAAATTCCAACCAGCGAAAGCGTTCTTGGTCGATTTTATCGACAAGTGGATTTCCATTTTCATCTTGAAAGTCAGGTTGATTTTCCAAGTCTGAAAAGTCTCTTCCTGAGATCAGTGAATAGGGCGGGGTGAGTTTAGCGCTTATAGTAAAGGTTGATCCTCCAGTAGGGAAAATTGGATTTACTCTTGTATTGTTTCTCAGCAGACTTATGGTATAAGCTAAGTTTTTAGCTTCTCCATCTCCAAAGGTAAAAAGACCGGTATAATAGTTTTTTAGATTGTAATACTGATAAGAGAGTGCTTGTGATAATTGGAAAAAATCATCAGGTACTTGAAGCCTTTTGGCTAAGCCTACAGTGAGTCCACTGATTTGGAATGACTGACTTCGATCTGCAAGTCCAGTAAAAAAGTCATAACGGTACTGGATGGTATGTTGTAAAGAAGTAGAGAATTGAACAGGTTGTTCACCTCCTAGCCAGGGTTCAGAGAAATTAAAACTGTAAGTATTGTAAAACTGACTGGCCTGTAACCTTAAAGCAAGGGTTTGACCGTCCCCCATTGGCAAGGGTTTGTATGATTTTCCGTCAAAAATATTTCGCATGGAAAAATTATTAAATGAAAGACCTAAAGTTCCAATAAAACCTCCTTGTCCGTACCCTCCTTGGAGTTCGATTTGACTTGCCCCAGACTCAACCAGATCAAATTTGACATCTATGGTACCGTCATTTGGGTTGACATTTTCTAATTCAGGATTGATTTGTTCTGCGTCAAAAAATCCCAATTGACCTAATTCACGAACAGTTCTGACCAATCTGTCTTTGCTATAAAGTTCACCAGGTTTTGTTCTCAGTTCTCTGTATATAACATGATCATTAGTTTTGGTATTTCCCTCCACATAGATCTTGTTAAAATTGGCGGGTTTTCCTTCGGTAATTCTAATTTCAAAATTGATGGTATCATTAACTGCACTTACTTCTACAGCATTGATATTGGAAAAGAGATAGCCGCTGTTTTGGTAAAGATTAGTGATGTCATTACCATCAGGTTTGGAGGTATCTGCAATTCGTTTTTTTAGAAGAACTCCATTGTAAGTATCCCCTTTTTTTAAACCGAGAATTTGTTGAATGATGTTATCTCCATAGACCGTATTTCCTATAAAATCGATATCTCCAAAATAGTATTTTTTCCCTTCTTCAACCTCGAGATTAAGAGTAATAGAATTTGGATCATTTTCATCCTTAATCAAAGTGTCCGAAATGACGCGGGCATCTCTATATCCCTCTTCTTTGTAAAAATTAACTAAACCAACAAGATCCTCTTGGAAGTCTTTTTCTACGAATTTTGACTTTTTCCAAAACCGTTTAGAGGTTTTGTGTTTAGTGTTTTTAAGTTTTGAGCGCAATTTGGAGGATTTAAAAATCTCATTCCCCTCAAAATTGATATTGTCAATTTTTACCCTAGGACCTCTATCTACATTTACCACCATTTTATAGGTATTTTTACCTACGGTGTCTAAGATGGTATTTAGGGTTACTTTAGTGTTTAGAAATCCGTCTTTTTTGTACTTATTTTCTATATAATTTTTGGTATTAGTTAAAAAACTTTCTGATAGTTTTTTCCCCGCAGTAAGTTCAGTATCCTTAATGATAGTCTCTATCTTCCCTTTTTTAAGACCATTTACTTTGACGTCTGTTAAAGTTGGAAGCTCTTCAATTTCGATTTCAAGATCGATTTTCTCTCCATTTACTTTAGTCACATAAAAATTGATATCACTAAACAGCTCTAGACCCCATAATTTATTGATGATTTCACTTACTTGCTCTCCGGGAACACTAATTTTTTGTCCTTTTCTAAGTCCACTGTAAGAAATGACCGTTTGAGCGTTAAAACTTTTCAGTCCACTGACCTTTATGGAGTCAACAACATAAGTTCTTCCCTTGATAAAACCCTCAGTTTGAGCGTAGTTGGAGTACCCTAAGAGAAGAAACAATCCTAATAGGAAATAACTGTAGTACGACTTATGATGTGAGTTGTTCGCTCGTTTTTCCAAATCTTCTTTCTCGTTTAGTGTAATCCACTAGTGCTTTTTGTAAATCCTCTTTTTTAAAATCAGGCCAAAGCGTCTTAGTGAAATACAATTCTGCGTAGGCAATATGCCAGAGCAAAAAATTACTTATTCGTTCTTCACCACTGGTTCTTATCAGTAAATCAACCGCTGGTAAATTTTGCGTGTAAAGATGCTCAATTATGGTGGATTGGTCAACTTTTTCGGGGGAAATTATACTATTTTTAACTTTAAATGCGATGGCTTTTACGGCAGCTGTAAGTTCTTCTTTACCACCGTAGTTTAGCGCCAAAGTAAGGACCATCCCAGTATTGTTTTTTGTCTTTTCAATGACATAGGTCAATTCCTCCTTCACAGGGTTAGGGAGTCCATCCATATTCCCAATGGACTGTAAGCGAATGTTGTTTTTGATCAGTCTTTTAAATTCTTTTTTTAAAGAATTCACCAACAATTTCATCAATAGACTTACCTCTTCTTTGGGCCGACTCCAATTGTCGGTTGAAAAAGCATATAATGTCAGAAACTCAATTTCCATTTTGACAGCTTCTTCGACGACTTCTCTGACAGATTTAGCACCTTGTTGGTGGCCAGATACACGGTTTTTACCCTGAAGGTTGGCCCATCGGCCGTTACCGTCCATTATAATCGCGACATGTTTGGGTAGTTTATTCATTTATTCCTTACAATAACACGGAAGATCGCCAAAGGTAAATGAAATTGTGAAACCCATAAAAATATACCAGTCATTATTCGCAATATTACCAAATTTATAATCTAATTCGTTTGCAAATTGGTTTTCGGGATTACTTCCGTCTAGGTTGTCAGTAAAAGCATATCGCGCTCCGACCTCAAATCCTAATATAAATAATGGATTGGGGTTTAACTTTAAACCGAGAATAAAGGGGATTGCGATTTTTTCATCTTTTCCGTAATTGATGTAGGTGGGTGGATTGAATTGACCGTTGGGTAGAATATAATATTGATCGTAACGAAAATAACTCAGTCCATAAAAAAGATATGGTGTAAAGTTAAAGTCAGCGTCGTGAAGATTAAATTCTTTAAAATTAAATTCTATACCAACTGTGGCCTCTTGAATATTGTTGTCCACTTTATAGGATCTTCTGAAGCGGTTTAAATCACTGTTGTTGTATTCTGTTTCTGTTAATTTTGTAAATGTAAAACCTCCTCGGAGCGAATAACGATCCGTCACATTCCATTTGTATACCAGTCCCAAAGCAGGGGAGTTTGGATCAATATACCGGTCTGTTCCAATATCTCCAATGTAGTTACTGCCTCCCAAAAAAAGCCCCAGCTCATGAAATTGGCTGTAAGCGCTGGTAGAAATTACACAGAGAAAAAAAAGAATTGATTTTGTAAACATGGAGTTGGTTAATTTACAAAGCGCAATCGATTTAACGATAGTCTAAATAATAACCTTAAAACCTTCTATTTATTGTGTGTTTCGCTTGTCTTGACCCCAAAAAAGTTTTTCCCTTAGCGTACTAAAGAAGTTGGATCCATCAAGTTGAACAGTACGCACTGCATAAGGGGCTTTTTTTAAATAAATATCATTTCCATTTTCTAGGGTAACTATTCTAGAATCAAGTGATAGCAAATGATACTTACTTCTTCCTTCTACTGAAATTTTTATTTCTGTACTATCAGGAACTATTAAAGGACGCATATTGATATTGTGAGGAGCAATCGGATTGAGTATCCAGCATTGAGCTGATGGGCTTACTATGGGTCCCCCGCTGCTTAGAGAATAGCCTGTAGATCCTGTTGGGGTTGAAATGATAAGTCCGTCAGACCAATAGGTTGTAAGGGGCTTGCCATCCAACTCAGTACGAATACTCAACATTGAAGTGGTATTCTTTCTGTTCACACTAACTTCGTTTAAGGCAACTCCACTTTCTTCCAAAATTGATATTGAATCTTTAGTACTTACCTGAAGTAGTGAACGCGAAATAAAAGTAAATTTTTTATCAAAAAACAAATCCAAACCTTCAGTAAGCGCATCGCGGTGCAGGGAGGTGAGAAAGCCCAACCGACCAGTATTAATACCTAGAATGGGTATATTAGAATCTTGAATAAGGGTTACAGCTCTTAATATGGTTCCATCTCCACCAATTGAAAATAAAAAATCAATACCTGCTCCTAGTTTGTTTTCCTCATCAAAATAGGAGTAATTGGAACCTTCAGTCCCAAGGTGTTTTCTCAATCGCTGGACCAAAGTAAATTGATGACCATGACTTTTTAAATAGGTCACAGTAGCTTTTACATACTGAAGTGTTTCTTCAGAAAAAAAAGCACTATAGAGAGCGATATTCATAGCTATAATCTTATTTCAAAGGTACGAAACTCCAATAAATGGAGCTGTTTACAAGTGGAAAATAGCAAAAGCTATAAAAAGGCAGTATTTTATTTCAAATTAAGTCAGAAGCGAATACTTTTACAAAAAAAAGATGACAGCCCTCAGTGTTAACATTAATAAAGTTGCTACTCTTCGAAATGCTCGAGGTGGTAACGTGCCCGATTTACTTAAAGTGGCCAGAGATTTACAACGATATGGAGCTCAGGGGATTACCATTCATCCAAGGCCAGACCAGAGGCATATTCGCTATGATGATGCTAGAAAGCTCCCAGAGGTGGTGACTACAGAATACAATATCGAGGGAAATCCAATCCCTGAGTTTATGGAGTTGGTGCTTTCAATAAAACCGACTCAGGTCACCTTAGTCCCTGATAGTATTGACGCCCTTACTTCCAATGCGGGTTGGGACACTGTAAAAAACAAAGACCATTTAAAGCCTATTATTAAGCAGTTTAAAGGGGCAGGAATTCGAACCTCAATATTTGTAGACCCTGATGTCCAAATGGTTGAAGGAGCCAAAGAGGTAGGAACGGATCGAATTGAGCTCTATACCGAATCTTATGCCAATGGCTATCTCAATAACCCTGAACAGGCTATTGCACCTTTTGTTAAAGCAGCAGAAAAAGCAGTAGAATTGGACCTAGGGATTAATGCGGGTCATGATTTAAGTCTTGAAAATATCAACTACTTTTCCAAGCATATACCGAGTTTATTGGAAGTTTCTATTGGTCACGCCCTTATTTGCGAAAGTTTGTATTTAGGATTTGAAAACGTCATACCAATGTACTTACAACGCATCAAATTTTGAAATTACTCCACAGCAATATTATAGGCGACTCTGGTTGTGATCTGCTGATATTACACGGTTTTTTGGGGATGAGCGACAACTGGAAGACACATGCTAAAAACTGGTCCTCTTTGGGATTTAGAGTCCACCTCATTGATCAGCGAAATCACGGTAGAAGTTTTTGGAGTACTGCCTTTTCCTATGATCTCATGGCTGATGATATCGCCCACTACTGTGAGACTCATCAACTTCAAGAGGTTCTTATTTTAGGTCATTCAATGGGAGGTAAAACGGCAATGCATCTCGCTTGTAAATATCCTCATTTATTAAAAGCCATAGTAATTGCAGACATTGCACCTAAAAAGTACGCGCCTCATCATCAAAAAATATTACAAGGCCTTTCCGACTTGGATTTTAATCAGATAAAAAGCAGAACTGAGTCTGATATTTTTCTATCCTCTTATGTCACTGAGCCTGGGGTACGAATGTTTTTATTAAAAAACCTTTACTGGGTAGAACCTGGAAAATTAGGATTAAGAATCAATATTGAGGTGTTAAAAGATGCAAGTGATGCCATCGGAAAAAATTTGAGTGATGATGCTCAATCCTTGCTTCCCTGCCTCTTTGTAAAAGGGGAATTATCAGATTATATTTTGGAATCAGACACCCCCCTTATCAAACATTATTTTCCTAATGCAGAACAAGTTACCATAGCTGAAGCTGGCCATTGGTTGCATGCTGAAAAACCAAAACTTTTCTTTGATATTGTAACTGATTGGTTGACTCTTCAAATTTGATTTCTAACATTTTTCTTTAATTCGTGATATTTAATTGAACTTGTGGCTTTCCAAGATTCTTGTCTTATTTTTGCGCCTCAATACAAATTCATGAAAGCGACAATAAGGCAAGCGAGGGTTGAAGACAGTTCAACTATTTTAAGTTTGATTAATGAGTTGGCGGTATTTGAAAAAGAGCCTGAAAGTGTAAAGCTGACTATTTCTGATATCGAGCAGTTTGGCTTTGGTGAAATTCCTTTATTCCAATGCTTGGTAGCTGAGGTTGAAAATAAGGTAATTGGTATGGCGCTGTATTACCCACGCTTTTCTACTTGGAAAGGACCCACATATCACTTAGAAGATTTAATTGTGACTGAAGCCTCCAAAGGGAAGGGCTTTGGCACACAGTTGTATGCAGCCTTTATTGAAAAGGCCTATGAGAGTGGCGTAGAACGTATTGAATGGAATGTGTTGGATTGGAATACCCCAGCTATTGGATTTTATGAAAAAAGTGGTGCAACAGTATTACATGATTGGTCCAGCGTACAAATGCATAGGGCTGAGATGGAGGCTTTCCTAAAAACCCAAAAAAAATGAAAGTGTTTAAATTTGGAGGAGCATCAGTAAAAGATGCTTCTGGGGTAAAAAATTTAGTTCGTGTATTGAACTCAGTTGGGTATAAAGATACCTTGGTTGTTGTTTCCGCTATGGGAAAGACGACAAATGCATTGGAAAAAGTTATTGAAGCTTATTTTGAAAACAAACCAAGGCTAAGCCATGAACTTTTGGCACTCAAAGAATTCCATCTAAAGATAGTAGAAGATCTTTTTGAAGAGCAAGCGGCTAAGATAGCAGAAGAGGTTCATGCCTATTTCGAAGACTTACAAGCTTTTTTAAAAAGCAACAAGGCTCCAAACTACAGTTTTGTTTACGATCAAGTGGTTAGTTATGGTGAATTGCTATCCACCACAATAATTCATCGTTATTTTGAATTTCAAGGGTGGAAAAGTTTTTGGTTGGACGCCCGTGACTGTATAAAAACAGATGATTATTATCGAGCAGCAAATTTAAACTGGGAGGAAACTCAAGCCTTAATTAATTCCAAAGCCAACGGTCATCAATTAATCATCGCTCAAGGTTTTATTGGGAGTAATTCCAATAATTTTACCACTACCCTAGGTCGAGAAGGTTCGGATTATAGTGCAGCTATATTTGCATATGCTCTAAATGCTGAATCAGTGACAATTTGGAAAGATGTTCCTGGTGTATTAAATGGTGACCCTAGAGTTTTTAACAACACAAAGTTACTGCATCAGATTTCGTATAGAGAAGCCATTGAACTGGCTTTTTATGGAGCTTCAGTAATACATCCAAAAACTCTTCAGCCGCTTCAAAGAAAAGAAATTCCACTTTATGTAAAGTCTTTTGAAAATCCTGAAGAAATTGGTACAGCAGTCTCCAAGGGTAAAACTCTCGATCCTTTGATTCCCTGTTATATCGTAAAAAAGGATCAAGTTTTGATTCGCTTGTCATCCATTGATTTCTCGTTTATAGTTGAAGAAAACATCAGTTATATTTTTGGACTATTACACGAATACCAAATGCCTGTTGAAATGATACAAAATTCAGCGATCAGTTTTTCAGTTTGTGTAAACAACAAATACAAACGTTTAGAAGAATTGGTCTTGGTGCTGAGATCAAGATTTAATGTTGAGGTAAAAGAGCAGGTAGATTTGTTTACTGTTCGACATTTTAACGATGAGGCGCTAAAATCAATTCGAAATAACGGAAAACAAATCTTACTGGAGCAACGCACTGAAGAAACAGCTCAGTTTGTACTTTCCTAGAGATTTAGGGCTGCGACCTTGTCAACTATTGTTTGGGCGAGTTTAATATGACTTTCAAAAGTCCAGCCAGCAACATGTGGACTCAATAATACGGCATCTGAATTTAACAGATAGTCAAGTGTTTCAGGTCGGTTTTTAGCTCCAAAAATAGAATGAAACGAGCTAGATTCGTATTCCAACACATCCAAAGCTGCACCTAATATTTTTTTTGAGCGAAGCCCTTCAACCAAGTCAGTAGTACGAACGGCTTTTCCTCTAGCACTATTTAGAAACCAGAATGGATTTTTTACTCTATCGATAAAATTTTTATCAATCATTCCATTGGTTTCTGTGGTTTGTGGAATATGTAGGCTGATTACCTGTGCGCGATCCTGAAGTTCTTCCAGAGAGACTTGTTTTGCGTTTTGATCTCCAACTCCAGCCTTGATGTCGTAACAAATTACTTCGACTTCAAAACCGAAAAGTTTTTTGGCAAAACTTTTTCCTGTATTGCCATAACCTATTATCCCAACGGTTTTTCCTTCCAATTCAATCCCGCGGTGGCCTTCTCTTAACCATGCTCCTTTTTGAATACTGGTGTGTGCTTGTCGTAATTTATTCATCAGACTGAGCAGCATACCCAAAACATGTTCTCCTACAGCGTTTCTATTACCTTCTGGAGCGGCGATAAGAGCTATTTTTTTAGATTGTGCATAGGCCATATCTATATTTTCTAAACCCGCACCCACCCTCGCAATGAATTTTAAGTTTGTTGCACAGTCTATAAAATTATTGTCTATTGGGAACCGACTTCGAATCACTATACCGGAGTACTTAGGCAATAGTTTCAATACGTCTTCAAGTGGAGTAGTGTAAGCAATATGATTTTCATATTCCAATCTTTCAAGACCTTTGATAAGAAGTGGATGATTTTCGTCTATATGAAGAATCAACTTTGAATTCATCTAAAAACCCAATACAAGTTTGGCAATGTAGAAAAACAAGAAAATCCCAAAAATATCGTTCGCAGTAGTTATAAAAGGACCAGTAGCAATGGCTGGATCTATCCCCCTTTTGTCTAAAACTATGGGTATGAAGGTACCCACCAGGGCAGCTACAACGATAACCAACATCATGGAACCGGCAATAGTTAGACTGACATTAAATTCTTGTTGAGAGATAAGACCGAAAATTATGATAACTAAAGCCAGAGCGAATCCATTGATGAGACTTAACCCAATTTCTTTTACGAGTCGGTTAAAAAGCGAACCTTTTACAACGTCGTTTGCTAAACCTTGAACAATAATTGCTGAGGATTGAACCCCTACATTACCCGCCATAGCCGCAATCAATGGAGTGTAAAAAAATAAATTCCTCAGTTGGGGTTCACTCATAATATCTTCAAAATCTTGGAGGATAAATACACTTCCCAGCCCCCCTAGAAGTCCTAAAAATAACCATGGAAGTCGCGCTCTTACCAATTCAAAAATGGTATCATCGGCTTCAACATCATTTGAAATACCTGCTGCTAACTGATAATCTTTTTCGGCTTCTTCTTTAATCACATCGACAATATCGTCAATGGTGATACGCCCTAATAATTCTTTTTTTTGATTGACTACTGGAATGGCTTCTAAATCGTACTTAGACATGATTTTAGCTACTTCCTCTTTTTCTTGATCAACGGTTACAAAATCGACCTTTGGAATAAAAATATCCTTGACTTTATCTTTTGAGTTGGCAGTAATGAGGTCCTTAAGGGAAAGTCTCCCTTTCAATCTATTTTTTTCGTCAACAACATAGATAGAATGTACTCGAGTGACGTATTCTGCTTGGGCTCTCATCTCGTTCAAGCATTTTAGCACACTTAGGTCTTCTTTTACTTTAACCAATTCTTTTGCCATAAGACCACCCGCAGTATTCTCATCGTATTTAAGGAGTTCTCGAATATCTTGGGCATGTTCGTCATCTTCAATTTGAGACATGACTTTTTCCTGTCGATCTTCAGACAATTCTAGGATGATATCAGCAGCATCATCTGTATCCAACTCAGTAACTTCGAGTGCAATCTCTTTAGCAGAAAGATTGTCTAAAATGGATTCGCGTATGTCGGGATCAACTTCCGCAAGTGCATCGGCAGTAGTTTCGCTGTCCAATAGCTTGACAACATAAGTTGCTTCATCTTGAGAGAGGAGTTGGATGATTTCAGCAACATCTGCATAATGCATTGGCTTAAACTTCCTTTTTAGCTTGGAATCTTCTTGTTCTTGAATTAAATCCTTAAGATTTTCTAAAAAGGGGGTGTCAATTTGAAATGTCGCCATAGTCAATCCTTTTTGTAAGCTGGATGAAGTCATCCCCTGAGAGCTTCTCAGGTCTGAGATCAAAGATACTATCTTCTCTTAAATTATCAGGGAGATTCAAGGTTTTTAAACTATTACGCAGTGTTTTACGTCTTTGCTGAAAGCTCAATTTCACTATTTTTTTTAAAAGAGCTTCATCACAGTCTAGATTGAGTTGCTCTTTTCTGGTCATCTGGATTACTGCAGAGTCTACTTTTGGAGGCGGATTGAAAACTCCTGGCGGGACACTAAATAGATATTCAGTTTTGTAATATAGTTGAGAAAGAACAGATAGAATACCGTATTTTTTTGAACCTGGAGGCTCGCAAATACGTTCTGCAACTTCTTTTTGGAACATGCCAGCAAAAAAGGGAATCCGAGTTTTGTTTTCAAGAACCTTAAATACTATTTGAGAGGAGATATTGTAAGGAAAATTACCGACAATCGCAAAAGCATCACTTCCAAAAACCGCAGTGAGATCAAGTTTTAAAAAATCTCCTTTTATCAGGTTAAGTTGATCAGCAGTATAGGTATTTTGCAAAAATAGAATGGACTCTTCATCGATTTCTATCAAATGTAAAGCAGTAGTTTTAGGAACTAAAAATTGAGTTAAAACACCTGTTCCAGGTCCAATTTCCAATACATTTTGATATTGGTCGAACTTGAGTAAGTCAGCAATTTTTTTTGCAATATTGAGATCGGTTAAAAAGTGTTGCCCTAATTTTTTCTTTGGGCGTACCTTTTTCATGAGTGTTCTTGAATTAATTGCAGCTCTGTTCTAAAAAATAAAACCTGATCTCCAAACTTGGCATTTACTTTTTGCCTCAGTAGTTCTGCATCTTGGCTTAAATATGCCTCGAGTTTAGCTCTGTTTTCACAGTGGTACTGAACGGCATAGCTTATTCCTCCCGTATCTTGATCTGTAATGACTTTAAAAATCTTAGTATGTGTAAATTTTTGAGTAGCATGCATTTCTGGGATATGGTACTGCTCCATCCAATCCAACCAGATTTTTTCTACTGAGGGTTCAACATGAGCGGTGACGTTGTAGATTAGCATTTCAGTTGATTTTATCAAATCCAGTATAGGACACCAAAGCCTTTGGAATGATGATTCCATCATCCGTTTGGCAGTTTTCTAGCATTCCTGCTACCACTCTAGGCAAGGCTAACGAACTGCCATTAAGAGTGTGTACACTTTGCTTTTTACCCTCTTTTGATTTATACCTTAATTGCAATCGCTCTGCCTGAAAACTGTCGAAAGTAGATATAGAACTGATTTCCAACCAACGTTTTTGGGCGGTGGAGTAAATTTCAAAATCATAGGTCAGGGCAGAGGTAAACCCAAGATCTCTACCGCAAAGTCTTAAAATTCTATAGGGTAGTTCCAATTCTTGAAGGATAGTTTTTACGTGATCTACCATATTGTCAAGCGCCTTCATTGCATTTTGAGGTTCTTCGATACGGACAATTTCTACTTTATCAAACTGATGCAAGCGGTTTAACCCTCGAACATGAGCCCCGTAACTTCCCGCTTCTCTTCTAAAACAAGGGGTATAGCCTGTAAGGCAGACAGGAAGGTCTTTTTCTTCTAAAATGGTATCTCGGTAAAGATTGGTTAGCGGTACTTCAGCGGTTGGAATTAGGTATAAGTCATCATTTTGAACATGATACATTTGTCCCTCTTTATCTGGAAGTTGTCCGGTGCCAAATCCAGAAGCTTCGTTTACTAGGTGCGGAACTTGAACTTCTTTGTATCCAGCTGCGGTATTTTTATCTAAAAAATAATTGATCAAGGCTCTTTGAAGGCGTGCACCTTTACCTTTATACACAGGAAAACCGGCTCCTGTAATTTTGTTTCCCAATTCAAAATCAATCAAATCGTACTTTTGCGCTAATTCCCAGTGAGGAAGTGGACTTTCTCCCAATTCAGGGATGCTACCAGATTGGAACACTTCTTCATTATCTTCTTCAGAGTTTCCTGCTGGAACCGACTCATGTGGAACATTAGGGATTTGGGTTCTCAACTCATTAAGAGAAGCGGCAGTAAGTTGCAACCCTTCTTGAAGTTTTTTTGTGAGTTCTTTGATGCTGGCAGTTTCCTCTTTGAGTTCATTGGCCTTTGCTGTTTCACCGCTTTTGAAAAGCATCCCTATTTCTTTCGCCAAAGAATTGGCCTTAGCCAAGTGTTGATCGAGTTCCGCTTGCTGAGTTCTTCGCTTTTGGTCTAGGGCAATGATCTCATCGATTTTTTCAGTTGATTGAAAGTTTCGTTTTTTGAGTCCAGCTAAAAGCGCTTCTTTATTTTCTCTGATGTACTGCAATGCCAGCATAAAAAATGTTTTTGCAAAAATAAAGGAATTTTAATGCAAGCCCTTTTTGATTAGGCTTCTTTTGCAAATTTCTTTATCCTTTTTAAGTTGTGTTTTTAAGGCGTCTAAGGATTCGAATTTTTGTTCATCCCTGATTTTTTCTAGAAAAGAGATTTTTAATTTTTGACCGTAAAGGTCTTTGTCACAATCGAATAGATGTACTTCGAGGGTTTGGTGTTCCCCGTTGAGAGTGGGACGAGTTCCAATGTTCATCATGCCGTTAAAGCTATCGTTGTCGTTTTGGACTGTTACCAGATATACTCCAATAGGAGGAATTAACTTATAAGATTCAGCGACGGAAATATTGGCTGTTGGAAAATCTATTGTTCTACCTAGACCTTGTCCGCGAGTGACCGTTCCTGTCAACTCAAAATGACGACCTAAAAAATCATAAACAAGTTCAAACACTCCAGCAGCAATAGCTTTTCTTACTTTGGTAGAGCTTACTGTAATTGATTCAATATCTTGTGCTTGAATAATGGTCACATCAAAGTGAAAGGTTTTTCCAAAGGAGATCAAGTCCTCAGCAGTGGCCTCTCTATTTTTTCCAAATCGATGATCATAACCTATAAAAAGACTGTCAATTTGAAGCTGATTTGCTAAAATATCTCTACAGAATTCAACTGCAGAAAGCCTCGAAAAGGTCTTTGAAAAGGGATGAATAATAAGATTATTAACCCCCAGCTTTGCTAGAACACTTTTTTTCTCCTCTAGAGTATCGATGAGTTTAATGTCTGATTCTTTTTGTAAAACCATCCTCGGATGAGGAAAAAAAGTAAGTATGGTCGCTTGAAGATTTCGCTTTTGGGCCAACTCAACTAAGCTTTTTATAATTTTTTGATGTCCAACATGAACCCCATCAAAGGTGCCTATAGTCAGTATGCATTTTGATTTTGGATTGTAATTTTCAATGTTTTGAAAAACATTCATAAGTGATAGCTAAATCTAATCGCTTGACAAAAGTACTGCAATATCCTCCAAAACTAAATTAGTTTCCTATTTTTAAGCCTGACTAGTTAAAAACCTCTAGTGGTAAAAGCATTAAACATAAAAACAACAACCTTAGCCCTTGTAATAGGCTGTTATTTTATCGGACAATTGGCATGGAGTCAAAACTCTTGGGAAAAAGTTGAAACCCTAAAATTAACTCAATTTCCAGAGCCTTTGGTAAAGGAGCAATTTTATAGGTACTTGCCTAGTTCAATAGACAAAAATCTATTGTCCTCAAAAGCATTGGTTATGGATCGTATCCTTTTACCAAATGAAAAAGGGGAGGAGGAGCTATTTTTGTTAAAGCCAGCTCCAGTACTGTCACCTAAACTTTCAGCCACGCATCCCAATATAAAAACGTATAAGGGTTTTAGTGAAAAAAGGCCAGAGGTAAAAGTTCGATTAAGTGCCCATCCCACAGGATTCAACGCTTGGATTAAACTGCCAAACCAATGGAATTTATTCATCCAACCCAAGAAAAACAGCAAAGGGATTCACTTTGTTTATCAAAAAACAAAAAACGACAGATTTCAGGATTTTGTATGTAAAACAGTACAGAGTAGAGACTCAAAGCAAAAAACAAGAAAGAGCTCTAATAAAACAACCAAGGTCAATAACGAAATTCATATTTTTAGAATAGCCATTGCGGCTACTGCGGAATACACTACCTATTGGGGTGACGACGATCCGAGTAATGGAACCAATGTTGAAGATGCTTATGCAGCTTTGGTAAGTACAATAAATCGAATCAATCAGATTTTTGAGGATGAAATATCGATCCGGTTGGAGTTGGTTTCTGACGAATCATTAGTTTACGAAGATCCAGAAGCAGATCCTTTTACAGGTGAATTTGCAACTGAACTACAATCGACTATTGATGAAGTATTAGGGGATGATGCATATGATGTGGGTCATTTATTTGATTTTGGTGAGCCGAACGGAGATGCCGGTTGTATTGGCTGTGTTTGTGAATCTGGAATAAAAGCTCAGGGGTATAGTACACATCCTTTTGTCGATATTTATGGAGGTGAATATCGCAATGATTATTTTGATTTAGATTATGCAGCACACGAAATAGGGCATCAATTTGGTGCCTATCATACTTTTTCATACACCTCTGAGGGCACAGGAGTAAATGCTGAACCAGGAAGTGGATCCTCTATTATGGCATATGCTGGAATTACTGGCCCAAATGATGTCCAATTACACGGAGATCCTTACTTTCATTATTACAGTATTCAAAATATTAAAAATACACTTGATACTCTAGAATGTGCTGTCGTTGAACCTTTGTCAAATGAATCTTTTTCAATTGACGCTGGACCTAATTACTTTATCCCAATTGGTACTGCCTATGAATTGTCAATTAATGAAATCGAAGGAGAGGGTTTAACCTATTGTTGGGAGCAGTTAGATGATGGAGAAATTACAACAGATAATTTTGGCCCCTTTAATAAGTCTGGAAGTACTGCCCGATCTCTTCTTCCAAAAGCAGTATCGTCTCGATTTATTCCAAATATGACAGATGTGTTATCGAATAACTTAACTCAACAAAATCCAACTGTTGGTGATAGTTGGGAAACCGTTTCTATGGTTGGTAGAGATTTGAATTGGGGACTTACCGTTCGGAAAGATCAAGGAGATTATGTACAATTGGCTCAAGACAGAATGGAAATTACAGTTGTTTCAACCTCAACTCCTTTTGCGGTAAATTCTCAAAATGAGGATACTGTAGTTTGGAAAGGGGGCGCATTTCAAACAATTGAATGGGATGTAGCCGAAACAAATACCACACCAATCAGTGTGGAACAGGTAGAAATATACCTTTCTGAAGACGGAGGAGCTGAGTTTGACCATGTTTTATCCCTGGACGCTCCAAATATTGGGGAGGCATCGATATTTGTTCCAAATACGATAGATACAGATCAAGCACGTCTAAAAGTCAAAGCAAAAGACGGGATCTTTTTTGCTGTAAACCGAGCAAATTTTACCATAGCATCCCGTGATGTAATTCTCAAATTTGATAGTTATACCTTTGAGAATTGTAACGACAATAGTATCCAACTTGATTTTGAAATTGAGCGTAAAGAGGATTTTACTTCTTCATTTTCAGTTGCAATTTCCAATTTACCCAGTGATCTACAGGCTTCATATTCAAAGGGGAGTTATTCCTCAAATGATACCAAAGGTTCAATTACATTAAGCGGGTTAAACGATCTTGCTGCAGGAGATTATGAGCTTGATATTGTTGCTCAATACGAGTCGGTAACCGAAATTTTTTCTTTACAATTGAATCAAAGAGAATCTTCTTTCGAAATCCCCGTACTATTGTCACCTCTTGATGAGGCTGAGGGAGAAAGTCTCACGGCTGAGCTTTCATGGGAGCCTAATGTTAATGCAGATAATACTAAAGTTCAAGTAGCCCTAGACGATACATTTCAAAATACAGTCGTAGATACGCTTGTTCGTCAAAACAGCCTTTCATTGTCCAAACTAGATTCAAATACTAACTATTATTGGCGAATCCAGGAGTCAAATAATTGTGGAATATCGTCTTTCTCAGAACCATTTAACTTTTCAACTACAGTAATCTCTTGTTTGGAAGTTACTTCATCTGCTATTCCTAAAAATATTCAAGATGCCGAAGACAATGTAAGTAAAGGGGTTACAACAGCATCTATAAATGTCAATTACGATTTGGCTATCCAAGACTTGGATATTTACGTTGATATTGAACATACTTATTTGGAAGACTTAACACTTTATCTCGAATCACCTGAGGGTATAAGATACCTCTTTGCTCGTCAATTGGGTGGGGACAAAAATGATTATTCAGAAACGATTTTCGATGAAGAGGCAGTTGTATCGATTGATCAAGGGACTCCTCCTTTTACAGGAAGATTTTCTCCCGAGGAGAGTATAGCTGATCTTTATGGAACTTCAGCTTTTGGAATATGGACTTTAATTATTGAAGATAATTTTCCAGAGGATACGGGTCGTTTGTTAGATTTCACTCTTGCGTTTTGTCTAGAAGGAACGCCACTTCCTAATAGCGATGGCGATAGTATCATAGATGAGGAAGATAATTGTCCTGAAATTACAAATGAAGATCAATCTGATATAGACAACAATGGAATTGGTGATGTGTGCGATATTTTCTCAGCTCTAAACCTTAACATATCAAAAAAAGATACTAGTTGTCCGAATAAGTCAAATGGCAGTATTTCCTTCAGTGCTTTGGCAGATTATCTATATAAGGCAGAGATTTTGGGAGACAATGGATACTCAAAAACTCTAACTTTTACAATTCAAGGAAATGGACTCTCAAATTTAGCGGAGGGAGTCTATTCTATATGTATAACCTCAGCTTCATTTTCAGATTTTGAATACTGTTTTGAAACCCAAATCAACGCTCCTGAGCCACTTGAAGTGATTAGTTCAATTAATGCATTAAATTCAGAATTGAATTTATCTCTTGCTGGTAGCGAGCGTTATTTTATTTCTTTAAATGGCCAAGATTTAGAAGTTGTTTCTCAAGATAAAATCACACTCCCCTTAAACCAAAAGTTGAATAGAATCGAGGTAAAAACATCCAAGAGTTGCCAGGGTGTTTATCAGGAGTGGATCAATACAAGTGAAGCTGCATCAGTTTTTCCTAACCCGATTATTGAAAATGCAAACTTGATTTTACCTGACAATGCCAAAGTTGATCTATTACTTTTGTCAGGTGCAGGAACCCCTCTGTGGCAAAGTGATGCTGTTCAGTCAGCAGGAGAAGCTATTCAAATCCCAATGGGTGCATTAAATCCAGGACTTTATTTGCTTCAAGTAATTTATCCTGAACGCATAGAAACTTTAAAATTATTGAAACGATGAGGCTGCGTATTTACTTTTTAAGTCTTATTCTCTTTTGGAGTTGCGGACCCGAACCCATACCTGAACCCCAAGCTACAATTCTTATCGCTCCAACAGATTTAAATGAGTGTACTACAGCTACGGTTTTAAGCGAAACTGAAAGTCAAGTAAAGTTTCAATGGACACTTGCTCTCAATACTGACAGTTATGAGTTGGTGGTTGTCAACACCCTGACAAATGCTAGATACGGAAAGACGTCTGCCTTGTTGACCGAGTCAATTATTTTACCTAGAAGTGCGCCTTATCGATGGTATGTAAATTCAAAATCTTTACTTTCTACGGCTGTGGGTAAAAGCAGTGTACGGCAATTTTACTTAGAAGGGAGCCAGGATGAAAGTTACCTCCCTTTTCCAGCAGTTTTACTTCAACCTGAAAATCAATCAACAGTCGATCTCGAAAGTTCAGGGAATTTTTCATTTGACTGGGAAGGTTATGATTTGGATGAAGATATTGAGAGTTTTGCTATTTATTTGGGAAAATCTGAAGATGATTTGGAACTAGTTCAAGAAGGTTTAACGGTTTCTCAGCTGAGTTTAAGCTTGGATGCTGGAGAGCGTTATTTTTGGCAAATTATCACCCTTGATTCTGAAGGAAATACATCCAAATCAGAGGTATATAGCTTTCAAACTGCGGGCTGACACTACTTTCCGTTAAAGAGATTCATGGTGTTTTGAAGACCTTGAAGTCCAAAGCTTTCAACAGCTTCTCCGCATCGCTTAAGCCGTTCGGGGAGTAGAGTATCTTCCTGTTGTGTCCATTGATCTAAAACAAATTTTACTTGATCAAAAGGTTTTGTTTCTGCTCCTACACCAAATCGTAGACGTGCGTAATTGGGAGTGTTCAATTCAGCTTCTATATCCTTTAGACCATTGTGTCCTGCAGGACTACCTTTGGATTTTATTCGGATGGTACCGAAAGGTAGGTGTAGTTCATCCGTCAATATAAGGATGTTTTGGAGGGGAATTTTTTCTTTTAATGCCCAATGCCTTACCGCTTTACCACTCCGATTCATAAAAGTACTGGGTTTGATCAAAATAAACTGTCTCCCTTTCTTTTTAAATGAAGAATATGAAGCTAATTTTTTAATTTCCCAGGTACACGCATAGTTTTCTGCCAAAAGATCGAGTATACGAAAACCTACATTGTGTCTTGTATTTTCATATTCTAATCCAATATTCCCCAATCCGACAATTAAGAATTTATGCATGGCTAAAGATCGATCTTTTTTAAAAAAGCGTTTAAAAGAAAACATGTACTAAAATAAAAAAAGCATGTGATACCTCACATGCTTTTTTATCCTTGGAAAGGATGAATTAATTTTCAGTTGCTGCTTCAGGAGTTTCTCCTCCTTCTGTGCTTTCAGCTCCTTCCTCAGTTCCTTCTGTAGTCTCATCCAGCTCGTCAATTTCTAATTGCATTGATGCTCTTGAAGTACGTACTTGACATACAACTGTATTGTCTGGGTGAAGAATAGTAAAATCTTCGGTTTGGAGTTGAGAGGTATAAAGTTTATTTCCCAATTCAAGCTCGGATATATTTGCTATAATAAAATCAGGTAAATTTTTAGGTAATGCCTTAATACGTAATTTACGTTTGTTACGAATTAGAACTCCTCCACCAATCAAAACCCCAGGTGCCGCCCCTTCGAGCTTAACAGGAATATTCATTGAGATTTCCTTATCGTCAAATAGACGGTAAAAGTCAACATGAAGTATTTTGTCTGTTAGTGGGTGAAATTGAATATCCTGAAGAATGGCGTTTATTTGATCACCTCCATCAAGTTCAATGACTACTGTGTGAGCATTGGATGTGTACACTAGTTTGCCGAAACCCAGTTCCGGTGCAGCAAAGTGAAGGGGTTCTCCTCCACCATACAATACACAGGGAACTTGTCCAGCATTACGTAAGGCTTTAGTAGCTACTTTGCCCACGCTTTCTCTTTTAGATCCTTTAATTGTAATCGATTTCATTAAATTGTTTTTACATTATAAATTTTGAACTTATCGACTCATTGTAATGCACATTTCGCATTACCTCGGCGAATAACGGGGCGCAAGTTAATACTTTTACTTTAGGGTGACTAACTTTTGGTGGAATAGAATCTGTTACGATCAATTCTTCGAGTTGTGACTGTTCAATTTTTTCATAAGCATCACCGGAAAGCAAGGCATGGGTACATATCGCACGTACTGAAAGAGCACCTCTCTCTTTCATCAAATCAGCAGCTTTGGTAAGTGTTCCAGCAGTATCGACCATGTCATCAACCAAGATTACATTTTTACCCTCTACATTACCGATGAGCTCCATATGGGAAATTATATTTGCTTTTTCTCTTTGCTTGTAACAAATTACAACGTCACTGCTAAGGAATTTGGAATAAGCATAAGCGCGTTTTGATCCACCCATATCTGGTGAGGCAATTGTTAAATCAGATAATTTTAATGAATCGATATAAGGAAGAAAGATAGTAGAAGCAAACAGATGATCAACAGGTTTTTCAAAAAAACCTTGAATTTGGTCAGCATGTAAATCCATGGTGATGATTCTCGTAGCACCAGCAGATTCCAAGAGCTTTGCGATTAATTTAGCACCAATTGGAACTCGAGGCTTGTCTTTTCTATCCTGTCTAGCCCAACCAAAGTAGGGCATGACGGCTGTTATATGTCTTGCAGAAGCTCGTTTTGCAGCATCTAACATTAAAAGCATTTCCATTAAGTTTTCAGAAGATGGGTGGGTAGATCCTATAATAAAAATCCGAGCACCCCTTACAGACTCTTCAAAGGAGGGCTGAAATTCACCGTCACTGTAACGGGAAAAGTTGACCTTTCCTACCTCAATTCCAAAATGATCTGCGATTGATTTACCTAATGCTGTACTTTGAGTACAGGCAAAAATTTTTGCGGGAGTTTCCATAGAGAATAGTTCTTGACAAATGTAAAAATAAATTAATGCTAAACCTTATCGAAAAATTTAAATACTGGGCTTAATTATTTTATTATTTTTGTCCCTTAATTTAAAAATTACCACTTGCCTCGGTGGCGGAACTGGTAGACGCGCTGGATTCAAAATCCAGTTCTTTCGGGAGTGTGGGTTCGATTCCCACCCGAGGTACTTAATAAATCCGTAACTCATTGTTTAACATAAATTTGCGGATTTTTTTATTCTTTTTTGGCAACATATTGGCAACAAATTATGTGTTTTCTATTAAAAAAGTAAAAGCTAAAAGTTTCTATTATTCTTAATAGTTGGTTTAACTATATCTTTGTATTTATAAATAATCGGTTTAATGTTTGTACGAATAATCTTAATATTATTGATTTCTAAATTTTCATTTGCACAAAGTAGTGAACAATTATTTGATTCGCTAGTTAAATATAAGCAACAAAACCCAAGACTTGCACTTGAGTATGGCTTAGAATATAAACGAATTGCTTTTAACAGAAATACAGATATGGAAACTATACTATTTCATGGTGCTATGGGGGAAATTTTAAGCAATATGGGGTTTGACACATCTGCATTAGAATATTTAAAACGAGCAATAAACCTCAATAAAACTATTCCAGTTGATAAAAGAAAATTTGCTGAAATAGAAGAACTGCCTGGTGTTTTATTAAACATTGGTAATATCTATTTTAGAAATAAAGAGTATGAAAAAGCAGATGAAATATTTTCTAAAACAATAAGCCTATATGAGAAGATTTCAGATGAGGAAGCTAAATTTTTTGGCATCAATACAGCTATGTCAAATCGTGCACTAATTAAACAAAATAAACAAGATTACACTGGGGCTGAAAAAATTCAATTAAAGGTTTATGAACGAAGAAAAAAATATGGTAAGGTTGTTGACATTATCTACTCAATGAATAGCCTATTAACAATTTCACTATTGAAAGATGAAATTATTAAAGCTGAAAATATGTTAGCATCTGCACTAAGTATTTATGATAGTGAAATTCAAAATGGTAATATAAACCCCATACTAAAAAGAAACATGGGCTATGGCTTCTTTTCTTTTGGTTCTATTATGCAATATAAAAAACAGTATAATACAGCTATAGTTTATCTTAATAAATCCAAATCATACCTTGAAGATTTCCCCATTGATTTAGCCGCAATTGGGTCAAGAATAGCAGAATGTCATCTTGCTTTAAAGCATCTTGATGTTGCTGAGAAAATAGCACTTAAAAATCTTGAAATAAAAAGAATAAACAGTAGGGAAAAATTATATAATTATAGGGTTTTAGAAAAGGTTTATAAAAGTAAGAAAATGAATTCTAAGCTTTTAAACGTTAAAGATTCATTAATAAAAATATCATCTGGAATATCAACATTAAGTACCGTAAAATCCTTAAAAAACTTAGATGCTGAAATGAGATTAGCTGATTCTG
>Ga0233451_10000525_pt1 | contig 38736 bp, 29 predicted proteins | sample 011ome_29_FD_183052 | JGI IMG/M metagenome (GOLD analysis project Ga0233451, IMG submission 183052) | Coastal salt marsh microbial communities from the Groves Creek Marsh, Skidaway Island, Georgia - 011504CT (spades assembly) | ecosystem: Environmental > Aquatic > Marine > Intertidal zone >... | reverse complement strand
ACCCAGCAGGTTCTTCTGTTTTTCTACATTCCGAATTTGGAGGTACATTCAACTACATCAACTTTGCAATTGAAAGCTCCTATTTTGGAAGCAAAACAAATAAAGAAGACAACAACTTAAAATTAGATCAGATAGGAGCCGTGTTTATTTTTAACAATACAAATCCTGATAGTTCGTGGACACGTCTCGCTACAGGAATTAATAGCCACAGAGTTTCTAAGTTTGATCATAAGGCACGTGTGGAAGGTTTAAATACAAGAGGTATTGATACTTATTTTCTTTATTTTGCTGATGGTTTAAACTTTGAAAACCTTCCTCTCTACGACGGAGAAACTATAGAAGAGGTCTACCGTGTTTTAGGTGACGAGAACGGTTTTGCAGCGCAACAAGCGTTTTTGGGTTATCAATCTTACATCATCAATCCTTTTAGTTTCGAAGATGAAGAAACTCAATATTATTCAAATGTAGAATATGGACAGCTAGACCACAGATTAGATATTTTATCGAAAGGTTTACATAGAAAAACAGCATTAAATTTTAGTGGATTGTATAAAAATATATTTCACTTTGGTATCAATTTAAACTTTCATAAACTGGAATATCATTCTGATCAAAGCTTTTATGAAACAGGTCAATACAGTGAATCTCCAGTTTACAATATAGATTTTGAAAATGGACTTAGCAGTTTTGGACAAGGTGTTTCTGTTCAAATCGGAGCCATAGTCCGACTTAAAAACTTGAGGTTGGGGTTGACCTATGATTCCCCTCAATTCATAGAGATTTCAGATCAAACCAAGCAAAAGATTTCTTCCTTTTATATCGATCAAGGTTTTGTTATTAAAGAAACTATCGACCCTAATATTATAAATTCATACGAAGCTTATCTGATTAATCTTCCATCAAAAACAACCTTAAGTGCTGCCTATATTTTTGGTGGAAAAGGTCTACTTTCTTTAGATTACGGCGTACAAAATGCTGCCAACACGGTCTTGAGTAGAAATGGTGGTAGTGGATATCTGGACAACTTAACATCTAGCTTACCTGATACTTTTGGATCGATTCAAACCATAAAAGTTGGTGGTGAGTACCGATTTAATGACATCAGCCTAAGAGCAGGTATTCTCAATCGAAACAATGCACATAAAAGTGTCAGTACTTCAGATCATGCATTTACTTTTGGTTTAGGACTTGACTTTGGCTCAAACACCCTGAGTTTGTCATTCGTCCAGCTCAATAACACTAAAAAGTTTAATATGTTTCCTGAGGGATTGACCGATCCCTACACACTTTCCAACAACATCTCACAGGTGAGCTTGAGCTACAACATAAAACTTTGATAGGTTATTCACTCTTTTTTCCTTGTAGAAATTGAGTATATTTGTAGGCATCTTTAGAATCTATGAAACTAGAAAAGTTATTCAATGAAAGCGTCTCTCAGACAGGGGATGACCATTTCTCATCTTCTGCAATTACACCTTTAAAAGCAGATGCTTTCAAAAAAACAGACGCAGAGAAAATTCTCCTAATTCAAAAACACTTTGAAGCTATTTTAGACACTTTGGGAATGGACTTGACGGATGATAGTTTAAAAGGAACTCCACTTCGCGTTGCAAAAATGTATGTGAATGAAATCTTTGGTGGGCTTCACCCGGATAAAAAACCAGTAGCCTCCACCTTTAAAAACTCCTACAAGTACGGAGAAATGCTCGTAGAAAAAAACATTACCCTCTACTCTACTTGCGAACACCATTTACTGCCAATCGTTGGGAAAGCTCATGTAGCTTATATTTCGAATGGTACCGTAGTAGGACTCTCAAAGATGAATCGTATAGTGGAATACTACGCTACCAGACCACAAGTTCAAGAGCGACTGACCCTTCAAATTGTTCAAGAGCTGCAAACCACTTTAGGCACCAAAGACGTGGCTTGTGTTATCGATGCTAAACATTTATGTGTCAATTCCAGAGGAATTAGTGATGTAGCAAGCAGTACAGTAACGAGTGAATTCGGTGGAGCATTTAAGTCTGAAGACAAAAAGCGTGAATTTTTAGACTACATCCAATTAGACACTACATTCTGATGGAGCAAGCGTTAGCGGTTTACAATTCATTAAACGGAAAAAAAGAGTCTTTTAAACCCCTTCTACCCGATCATGTGGGTATGTATGTTTGTGGTCCAACTGTTTACAGCAATGTTCACTTAGGCAATTGCAGAACCTTTATTTCCTTTGATTTAATCTTTAGATACCTTCAGCATTTAGGATATAAAGTACGCTATGTACGTAATATTACCGATGCGGGTCATTTAGAAAACGATGCTGACGAAGGAGAGGATCGAATTGCAAAAAAAGCCCGCTTGGAATCCATAGAGCCTATGGAAGTTGTTCAACGGTATACTGTAGATTTCAGAGATACCATGAAGCAATTCAACGCTTTGCCTCCCAGTATTGAACCTACTGCTACTGGACATATTGTAGAGCAGATTGAATTGATCAAAAAAATAATGGATGAAGGCTATGCCTATGAAGTTAACGGTTCTGTTTATTTTGATGTACTTCGCTTTAACAAAGACATACCCTACGGTAAATTGAGTGGACGGAATATTGAAGAATTGATCCACAATTCTAGGGCTCTTGATGGACAGTCAGATAAAAAAAATCCTCAAGATTTTGCTTTGTGGAAAAAAGCCGAGCCTCAACACATCATGCGTTGGCCCTCTCCCTGGAGTGATGGTTTTCCTGGATGGCATCTTGAATGTACGGCAATGAGCACCAAATATCTTGGAACGCAATTTGACATACATGGTGGCGGTATGGATTTAAAATTCCCTCATCACGAATGTGAAATTGCTCAAGCAGAATCTGTTTACAAAAAATCACCTGTAAATTATTGGATTCATGCCAATATGCTGACCCTTAACGGGAAAAAAATGGCAAAATCTACAGGGAATAATATACTCCCCAACGAAATGTTTAGCGGAGAAAATACCATTTTCAATAAGCCCTTCTCCCCTATGGTTGTTCGCTTTTTTATGCTACAAGCTCATTATAGAAGCATAGTAGATTTAAGTGAGAGCGCTTTAGAGGCCTCTGAAAAAGGGTTCTATCGTCTGGTAGATGCACTTCAAAAGTTGGATGGTCTTGAAGTAAGTGAAAACTCTAGTGGGTTTGAATTAAAATCGTGGACTCAAAACTGTTATACTGCCATGAATGACGATTTTAACAGCCCTGTTTTAATTGCTCATTTGTTTGACGCAGTCAAATACATCAATGCAATATCCAATGGTTTACATCACATTACTGCTGATGATTTAGCCAGTTTATCGAAAACAATTAAAGCATTCTTTTACGATGTTTTGGGATTACAAACCCCTGAAAAAAATGAAAAGAATTCAGAGGCAAGTCAGCTTGAAGGTACGCTGGAATTATTGATTAATTTAAGAAATAAAGCCAGAGCAAATAAGGACTTTGAAACTTCTGATTTGATTCGAGACAGTCTTCAAAAAATGCAAATTCAAATTAACGATACAGCCGAAGGATCTACCTTTAAGATTAACTAATACTTTTTCTCTTGAAAAAAATATTGATCTTTCCCTTAGTACTGTTAATCAAGGGGTATCAGTTATTGATCTCTCCTCTATTCCCACCCAGCTGCAGATACCAGCCCACCTGTTCTCAATATGCAAAAGAAGCATTAAATAAATACGGTCTTTTTAAAGGAGGTTGGCTTGCGGTAAGAAGGATTTCAAAATGCCACCCTTGGGGAGGATCGGGATACGATCCTATTCCTTAAAGATTAATTTCGTTTTGATTTGTTTTTAGTTACATTTACTGTGACTTTAATTCATCATATGTTTCTAGCAAAAATAGACTGGGCACCCAGTGAAACCCTCTTTAAAATAGGCTCTTTTGGAGTTCACTATTACAGTTTGATGTTTGTAATTGCGTTTGGGCTAGGATATTTTCTAATGAAAAAAATATTCGAAAAGGAAAAAATTCCAATCGAGTATCTCGAATCCCTATTTGTCTATATGGTGGTTTCAATCCTACTAGGCGCTCGCTTAGGAGATGTCTTTTTTTACAGTTGGGATTACTATCAAGACCATCTGATTGAAATTCTTTTGCCTATTAGAGAAACTCCAAATGGCTATACGTTTACAGGCTTTAGAGGTCTGGCTAGTCACGGTGCTGTGATTGGCTCTTTAATAGGGCTTTATTTATACAAACGTAAATTAAAAGAGCGATCGCTCCTTTGGGTGTTGGATCGAGTTACCGTTCCTGTAGCGCTTGGAGCAAGTTTCGTCCGTCTTGGTAACTTTTTTAATTCTGAAATTGTTGGAAAATACACAGGAACCAATTTCGGTGTAGTCTTTTTAAACAATCGGGAAACTTTACCTAGACATCCTGCCCAACTCTACGAAGCACTATGTTACCTCATCTTGTTTTTTGTTTTAAGAGCAGCATACAATTCACCCAAAAAAGACAAGCAAGGGTATATGATAGGCCTCTTTTTTACAGGTATGTTCAGCATCCGATTTTTAATTGAATTTATCAAAGAAAGTCAAGGCGGCTTTGAAGAGCTTATGCCTTTCTTTTCCACTGGGCAGTGGCTTAGTATTCCTCTTGTTATTTTAGGTTTGTTTCTGGTCTTTAGACAAAATAAAGTTGCATCCTCATGATCCCCCAGTTTCGGGTACTTTCGCTAGTACTGATTAGTTTCTTTTTTAACCAATGTCAACAGTCAAATCAAAATCAGGTTCGAGAACAAAAGGTTTTATTTAAAAATGAAGGCAAACTTTCCATACTGAACAATGAGAAGAAGATACTAGCTGAGTTTAAAATTGAAATTGCAGACAGTCCATACGAAAGACAAACTGGATTGATGTACCGCGACAAGCTCGAAAAACAACACGGTATGCTCTTTGTTTTTGAAAATAGCGAACTAAGGGGCTTTTACATGAAGAACACTTTAATTCCTTTGGATCTTATCTTTATTGATGAAGACTATGAAATTGTTCATATTCACAGTAAGGCCACACCTTACGAAACCGCGTCGATCTCCTCTCAGCTTCCTGCTAAATACGTTTTTGAGATCAATGGTGGATTAAGTAAACAAATTGGAATTCAAAAAGGGATGAAAATTAAATATAGCAAACGATGAATCCAGAAGCCATAGAAAAACTCAGCTATCCTATTGGTAAGTTTGACTGGGAAGCCCCACGAACAAAAGAAGTTTTGAATGAAGCCATTGTAAAAATCAAAAACTTCCCTGCGCAATTGAATGAACTCGTTTCACCCCTCTCAACTCCTGTTTTATTACATCGATATCGCCCTGAGGGTTGGACCATTGCGCAAGTGGTTCATCATCTGGCTGATAGTCATATGCATTCCTATTTGCGCTTTAAACATGCCCTTTTGGAAGACACACCATCAATCAAGGATTATGAAGAAGTAAAGTGGGCAAATCTACCAGATGCCTCAAGTCATGAAATTGATTACAGTCTCAACCTGATTTCGGCATTACACTTTCGCTGGGTACTTTTTTTAAAAAATCTTAGCCCTGAAGATTTCAAGCGCTCTTATTTACATCCTGAGCGGAACAAGGAATATCCTTTAGATGCTTCATTGTTGATATACGCCTGGCATGGCGAGCATCATTTGGAACACATTAAAAATGCCATCAAGAATGGTTATTAAAAGGCTGCTATTTTTTTTCTTCTAGCAGTGCATCCTTCTTTTGAGTATCATACATCACTGGGGTAGCAATAAATACAGAAGAATAAGTTCCTACGATAACCCCTATGATTAGCGCAAACATAAACCCTCGAATTGATTCCCCTCCAAAAATAAAGATGGCTAGTAAAACGATAAGGGTGGTTAATGAAGTATTTAATGTCCTGCTTAGGGTACTATTTAATGCTGCATTTACCGTATTGTTAAACTCCCATTTGGTATGTTCATTCACATATTCACGGATACGGTCAAATACTACCACGGTATCATTTAAGGAATAACCAATTACAGTAAGTATTGCGGCGATAAAGGCTTGGTTGATTTCCATACTAAAAGGCATAAAAGTGTAGGTGAGGGAAAAAATTCCCAATACAATCAATACATCGTGGAAGACAGCGGCAACTGCACCCAATGAGAATTGCCACTTTTGGAAACGCAACAATATATAGAGGAAGACTACAATCAACGAGCCAATTACTGCTAAAAATGAATTGTTTTTAATATCATCGGCAATGGTAGGTCCTACCTTGATAGAAGACATGATTCCAATCGTCTTTTCAGAACTTCCTTTGACAAAGCTCTCGTAAGTAGTCCCGTCTGGTAAATACGGTTGTAAGGAAGTGAAGAGTTTGTCGTGAATTTCTTCGTCCACGGCCACGCCCTCAACATCGACTTTATATTTAGTGGTAATTTTGAGCTGATTTTCTTCACCAAAAGTTTTGACTTCAGCACTTCCAAATTCATTGTTCAATACACTATTGATCTCTGTGGGATTCACGGCATTTTCAAAACGCACTGTGTAAGAGCGTCCTCCAACAAAATCAACTCCTTGGTTTAATCCTTGAAAAGTCAAAGATGCCAAACTGATCAAAATCAATACAGAGGAAACGATATAGGCAATTTTACGACGTTGTAAGAACGATATGCTGATTTCTGAGAGTAAGCCCTTAGTCGCCTTAGTAGAGAAGGAAACAAGCTTCCCTTTTTCATTTCGAGAGTCTACAAAAATTCTAGTAATAAAAATCGCAGTAAAAAGTGAAGTACCAATACCGATTAAAAGAGTGGTTGCAAAACCTTTAATAGGTCCAGTTCCAAATATAAATAATATCAAAGCTGTAAGCCCTGTAGTGATGTTGGCATCAAGAATTGAAGATAGGGCGTTGTTGAATCCGTCTGCTATGGCTTTTCGAATTCCCTTACCTTTTCTTAATTCTTCCCGTACACGTTCAAAAATAAGTACGTTTGCATCAACCGAAATACCAATAGTAAGAACGATACCTGCAATACCGGGAAGTGTAAGTACAGCTCCAAGCCCGGCTAAAATTCCAAAGATTAAAAGGATGTTGAGCAACAGGGCAATATCTGCAAAGACCCCTGAGCTCCCGTAATAAAACACCATCCAAAGCAGCACAAAAATCAAAGCAATAACAAAGGAATAAATTCCAGATTCAATTGCTTCTTGCCCAAGTGAAGGCCCTACAATTTCTGACTGAATAATTTCTGCAGAGGCAGGTAATTTACCCGCTCTTAATACGTTTGCCAAATCAATGGCTTCATTTAAAGAAAAATCACCAGTAATCTCTGAACGCCCTCCTGCTATAGCTCCGCTGGAAACTCCAGGAGCAGAATACACGATATCATCTAAAACGATTGCGATATTACTAGCATCTTTAAAGGCTTTACCCGTCATGTTTTCCCATATACGGGCACCTCTAGAATCCATTTGCATAGAAACCGCCGGATTCCCCAATTGATCAAAGGTTTGGATAGCATCTACTACCACTCCTCCACTTAAAGGGGCTCTGTTGTCCCTATTAGATTTTAAGGCATATAATTCTATCACATCACTGTCTGCATCAGGTTTGCCCATGGCGAAACGAACATAACGGTAATCGGTGGGCAATAATCGGCGGACATCAGGTTGGTTTAAGTAGCCTAAAATTTCATCACCGTCACGAGCGGCAAACTGAGCAAGTATAGGCCCTCCTTGGTACCCCTGACCTACAATTTTATCTAAAATCAAGTTGGTTGTAGGTGGTGTTATTGAATCTGTTGAAGCCACATCTGCTAGGAGGTCATCGATTTCAGATGCAGTATCCTTTTCTTCTAACTCCTCACCAGTTGATTGCTCTTGTTGGCTGCTTACCAATTGATTGGCCTCTATTAAAAACCCGATCAGTTCATCGTTTTTAAATGTTTCCCAAAATTCAAGTTGAGCTGTACTCTGGAGTAAGTTCTTTACACGATCTACGTCTTTAGCTCCTGGGAGCTCGACTAATATCCTACCAGAAGTCCCTAGTCGCTGAATATTGGGCTGAGTTACTCCAAATTTATCAATACGTTTTCTAAGTACCTCAAATGCGGATACTATAGATTCGTCAATTTTTCTCCTTATGACAGCCTGAGTTTCAGCATCAGACATCTCAAAATTAATTTCATCACTTAGTGTTCGGTTACCAAAAATATCTGGAGAGGAAAGCTTTTCACCGCTTTTTACGGCCTCAAATGCTTTAAAGAAGGATTCCACGTAGGGTTCGTCTGATGACTTTTGAAGGTCATTTGCTTCATCCAAGGCTTTGTTAAAAACTACACTTCTCGTGTTTTCAGCCAGTCCTTTTAGAATGTCACGGATAGAAATTTGGAGAATCACATTAATACCTCCTTTAAGGTCTAAACCTTTATTTAATTCTTTAGCTTTTGCATCATTATAAGTGGTAAAGCCGAAAAGACTGTTATTCCCTATAGAGTCTAAGTAAGCCGCAGCTTTTTGATCTCTGACTTCTAAGTAGTCTGGGACATCTTCAGAGGTTGTTTGGATAGCATAGTTTTCAGCTTCAGTTTCAACACTACTGCTTATAAAAGTGAAAGAGAGTTGATAGATACTTACAAGGGCAAATAAGATTCCAAAAACTCTTATTAATGAATTATTTTGCATTTCAATAAAATTTAAGCTCAACTAAGGCGAGCAAATATAGGATTAAAGCTAGGAATTGACAACTCTAGAGAAGAATATTGATACTCATTAGGGATTAAGTTTTAGAGAACATCTTTAAGCGCAGCATTCATAGCTCGTACTTTGTCGGCACTGTCGCTTAATTGCTGCTTTTCTTGCTCATTTAATTTGACGTCAACTATAGCCTCTATTCCATTCACTCCAATGATACAAGGGACTCCAATACAAATATCTTCCAAACCGTATTCACCTTCTAACAAGACTGAACACGGAATCATACGCTTTTGATCACCCAAAATACTGTCGACCAAATATGCTACTGAAGCTCCAGGAGCATACCATGCAGATGTCCCTAATAATTTTGTAAGTGTAGCACCTCCAACCATGGTGTCTGCCGCTACTTTCTCTAAAGTAGTTTCATCTAAATACTGTGAAACAGGCGCTCCATTGTAACTAGCCAAACGAGTTAAGGGTATCATGGTAGTATCACCGTGACCACCAATTACCATTCCTTGAATGTCATTTGCTGGTTTTTCCAAGGCCTTAGACAAATAAGTCTTAAATCGAGAACTATCTAAAGCACCGCCCATTCCTATAATTCGATTTTTTGGTAAACCGGTTGACTGTAAAGCCAAATAGGTCATGGTATCCATAGGGTTGGAAACCACGACTATAATCGTATCTGGAGAATACTCCAAAATACTGGAAGACACTGCTTGAACAATTCCCGCATTAATTCCAATCAGTTCTTCCCGCGTCATTCCTGGTTTACGTGGTACTCCAGAAGTGATAACGACTACATCACTTCCAGCTGTTGCTGAATAGTCATTAGTCACCCCAGTGATCGAGGTATTAAAACCAAGAGTGGTTGCTGTTTGAGAAAGATCGAGGGCTTTTCCTTCAGCGACTCCTTCTTTGATGTCTAATAAAACTACTTTACTTGCTATTCGTTTCTGGGCGATGTATTCCGCACAAGAGGCTCCTACATTTCCAGCCCCTACTATTGTTACTTTCATTAAGCTACTTTTAATTAAATTTTTTAATGTTCAACTCTTATTGTGTCTATACGTCTATATTGGCGTAAATGGCATTCTTTTCAATAAACTCTCTTCTCGGTGGGACTTCATCCCCCATCAGCATAGAGAAGATCCGATCGGCTTCCCCTCCATTATCGATGGTCACTTTTCGCAGTGTTCGTTCCTCTGGGTTCATCGTTGTATCCCACAATTGCTCTGCATTCATTTCTCCTAAACCTTTGTAGCGTTGTACTGAAGATCCTGAGCCATAGTCTTGCATTAAGCGATCGCGCTGGTCGTCGTTCCAAGCGTAACTCTTTTTTTGCCCTTTTTTGACAAGATATAAAGGAGGAGTGGCAATATAAATGTAACCTGCTTCTATCAACTCTTTCATATAACGGAAGAAAAAAGTAAGTATTAAAGTTGAGATATGACTCCCATCTACATCTGCGTCACACATGATGACTATTTTGTGATATCGCAATTTGTCGAGATTTAATGCTTTGCTATCTTCCTCTGTTCCTATGGTAACTCCAAGAGCTGTATAGATATTACGGATTTCTTCATTTTCAAAGACTTTGTGTTGCATCGCCTTTTCAACATTTAAAATCTTACCTCTCAAAGGAAGAATGGCTTGAAAATTTCGATCACGACCCTGTTTGGCAGTACCACCTGCAGAATCACCCTCAACGAGGAATACTTCACAGAGCGCTGGATCTTGTTCAGAGCAGTCAGACAACTTCCCTGGAAGTCCCCCTCCGCTCATAACGGTCTTTCGTTGAACCATCTCACGTGCTTTTCGAGCAGCATGTCTGGCCTGAGCAGCAAGAATTACCTTCTGAACAATGGTTTTTGCATCATTTGGATTTTCCTCAAGGTAATTTTCCAACATTTCTGAAACGGCTTGAGAAACAGCTGAAGTCACCTCTCTATTTCCCAATTTTGTTTTTGTCTGGCCTTCAAACTGTGGCTCACCAACCTTTACAGAAATAATTGCTGTCAAACCTTCTCTAAAATCATCACCTGCAATTTCAAATTTCAACTTATCCAATAAGCCTGAGCTGTCGGCATACTTCTTTAAAGTTGTAGTCAATCCTCTGCGAAAACCAGAAAGGTGAGTACCTCCTTCGTGTGTATTGATGTTGTTGACGTAAGAGTGAAGGTTTTCTGAAAAGGAAGTATTGTAAGTCATAGCGACTTCAACAGGGGTTCCATTCTTTTCTCCTTCCATAGAGATTACATCACCAATTATAGATTCTCTAGTTTCATCTAAAAAACGGATAAACTCTTTTAAACCTTCTTTGGATAAAAATTCTTCACCAACAAATTCCCCTTTCTCATCTTTTTGGCGTTTGTCGACTATTGAAATTTTAATTCCTTTATTTAAATAGGCCAACTCACGCATACGAAGCGATAAAGTTTCGTAATTGTATTCTAGTGTTTGAGTAAAGATTTGTGGATCGGGCTTAAACGTTACTACAGTTCCTTTTTGATCTGTTGTTCCAATCTCTTTTACTGGAGAGAGTGTTTTCCCTCTTTCGTATTGCTGCTCCCAAATCTTTCCTTCGCGATAAACAGTGGCGGTTAAACTTTCAGATAATGCATTGACACAAGAAACTCCTACTCCGTGAAGTCCTCCTGATACTTTATAAGAATCTTTATCAAATTTTCCTCCGGCTCCAATTTTAGTCATTACCACTTCAAGGGCTGATACACCTTCTTTTTTATGCATGTCAACTGGAATCCCACGACCGTTATCTTGAGTCGTAATTGAGTTATCTTCATTGATGATAACCGAAATTTCATCACAATGACCTGCTAATGCTTCATCAATAGAATTATCTACAACCTCGTAGACTAAATGATGTAATCCTCGTGTTCCAACATCACCAATATACATGGATGGACGCATACGAACATGTTCCATTCCTTCCAGTGCCTGAATACTATCTGCGGAGTAATTTTTATTCTGATTTTCTTCGCTCATAATTGTTTAAGTTAACGCCTAAAAATGGCCGACTAACAAATATAATTATATGAGGTGGCAAATTGCTCCTAAAGCCTTGTAGATATGGCGAAGTTATCAACAAAAAGTGTGGAAAAATTAGTGCATTTATCGGTAAAAAAATTCCCGTTTAAACTAGTCCTCATACCCTTGCTCGTGCACCCTTGCTACAGCACGTCCACTGGGATCATTTTGATTTTGAAAAGCAGCGTCCCAAGCTAGGGCAACAGGGGTACTACAAGCCACTGAGGGTACTGATGGAACACTTAATGCAGCAGCTTCACTAGGAAAATGCGATTCAAAAATTGTGCGGTAATAAAACTCTTCCTTGTTTTGAGGAGTTTGAACAGGAAAACGATAATGAGCATTTTCCATTTGCTCGTCATTTACCTCGCTTTCGACCAACTCTTTGAGCGTGTCGATCCAACTGTAACCCACACCGTCTGAAAACTGTTCTTTTTGTCTCCAAGCTACACTTTCGGGTAGGTAATTTTCAAAAGCCTTTCTCAATACCCATTTTTCCATTCGATCAGAAGTAATCATTTTATCTTTAGGGTTTAGTCGCATTGCAACTTCAATAAATTCTTTATCCAAAAAAGGAACTCTCCCCTCAATACCCCAAGCGGCTAAAGACTTATTGGCACGTAAACAATCGTATTGGTGTAATTTTTCTAGTTTTCGTACTGTTTCTTCGTGAAATTCTTTTTCGTTTGGAGCTTTGTGAAAGTAAAGATAACCACCAAATAGCTCATCAGCTCCTTCGCCAGAAAGCACCATTTTAATACCAAGCGCTTTAATCGCTCTTGCCATCAAATACATGGGCGTGGAGGCTCTTATGGTGGTAATATCATAAGTTTCCAGATGATAAATCACTTCTCGAATAGCGTCTAAACCTTCCTGAATTGTAAATTTAATTTCATGGTGGATCGTGCCTATGTGTTTTGCAACCTCTTGGGCAGCAGCCAAATCAGGCGAGCCTTCCAGGCCAACAGAAAAGGAATGCAGTTGGGGCCACCAAGCTGCTTGCTGGTCGTCGGTCTCAACACGATGCGCTGCATATTTTTTTGCTAGAGCTGAAGTGATAGAAGAGTCCAAACCACCAGAGAGTAAGACACCGTAAGGAACATCACTCATCAATTGCCTGTGCACTGCAGCTGACAAAGCATCGTGAAGATCCTCAATCGAGGTCATATTGTTTTTTACATTGTCAAACTCTTTCCAATCGGGCGTGTACCAAGCTGTGGGCTCACTGTCACCACTGTGAAAATAATGTCCTGGAGGAAACAATTCAATTTTTGAACAAACTCCTTCTAGAGCTTTTAATTCAGAAGCAACATAAAATGTTCCGTCTCCGTCCCACCCCATATAAAGTGGTATAATTCCCATATGATCACGGGCAATAAAAAATTCATTATTAGATTCATCAAAAATTGCAAAAGCAAAAATTCCATTTAATTTTTCAACAAAAGAAGGCCCTTCATTTTCATAAAGAGCTAAAATGACTTCGCAATCTGATTGAGTTTTAAATTGATATGAAGACTCATAAGGAGCTCTTAACTCGCGATGGTTGTATATTTCTCCATTAGCCGCTAAAACTAAATTGCCTGATGGACTAATTAAAGGCTGCTTCCCTGATGTTGGATCGACTATTGCCAATCGCTCATGAACCAATATAGCCTGATCGGAACTGTAAATTCCACTCCAATCCGGCCCTCTATGTCGGAGGTTCTTAGACATTTCTAATAATTCTGGTCTTAATTTCTCGGAAGATTGCTTTAAATCAAAAGCACATACAATACCACACATAATATTTTTTTAGTAAAAGTACACTTTGAGGAAATAAATTAATAGTAATTATAGTTTTTAGTTTAAAAAACAAACTTGAATTACTTATTTAAGTTTAAATATTAACTTTTAGAGAAGAATCTGAAGTTTTACTGAAAATAATTAAGTGGTAGTCTAGTTGATCCTATTGCTGTAAACGATTTTTCCATCCACTAAAGTAGCAACGACACGAGTCTTAAGGATGTGTTTTTCACTTACTTTAATGATATCTCGGTCCAGGATAATAAAGTCTGCTACTTTACCTGCTTCTATTGAACCTTTTTCTTTGTCTTCAAAGTTTGCATATGCTCCCCAAATAGTCATCCCTTTTAGAGCTTCAATCACCGATAATTTATTTTCGGGGAGATACCCCTCTTCTGGAAAAGCTTCACTGTCTTTACGGACAACCGCAGCATAAAATGTTTTAAAAGGATTTACATCCTCAACAGGAAAGTCAGTCCCCAAAGCTATTCTACCCGATTGTTCAAGTAGCGCTTTATTGGCATAAGCACCGTACAAGCGATCTTCGCCTAAACGATCTTCTGCCCAATACATATCGCTAGTAGCATGGGTGGGTTGTACTGAGGGAAGGATTTTTCTATTGAATAACTTGATGTCGTTGGTATCGATGATTTGGGCGTGCTCTACGCGCCATCTTGGATCATCAGAAAACACCAAAGCTTTATTGTAAGCCTCAAGTACTACTTGATTGGCTGCATCACCTATAGCATGGGTATTCATTTGAAAGGGAGAGGCTGCTAATTTGTATGCTAAAGCTTCAAGTGAATCCTTAGAAGTTATAAAAGCACCGGTATGATTGTCTAGATCGCTATAAGAGTCTTTTAGTGCAGCTCCTCTTGAGCCTAAAGCTCCGTCTGCATAAACTTTAAATGAACGCACGTTAAGTTTATCCGTTTTATAAGGTCCTTCTTTTAGAAAATAATCCACATTATCTTGGGAATTAGAAATCATGGCATAGACTCTGATGGTGAGCGCACCGGTTTTATGAAGGCTGTCAATTAAAAAAATATCTTCCCTGTCTAAACCTGCCACAGAGACAGTCGTTAAGCCGTTAGCAAAACTAATCTCTTCTGCATCCTGAAGTGATTTGATTTTATCTTCAACGCTTGGCTTCGGAAGAATATTAGTCACCATTTGCATAGGTGCATCGATAAGAACCCCCGTTAATTTTCCATTTTCTTTTACAATTTGTCCTCCTGTTACTTCAGTGTCTAGAGTAATTCCAGCAAGATCTAAGGCTTTTTGATTAACCAGCATTGCGTGACCATCAATTCGCCTCAAAGCAACAGGAATATCTGGAAATAAAAGATCTAATTGTTCTTTGTTTGGAAGTCTTTTGATTTTCCAATCATTTTGATCCCATCCGCGACCAGTGATTGCATTAAGCTCCTTGTTAGTCTCATAGCGTTTGACACGATCCAATACATCCTCAAAGCTTTTAGTTCCAACTAAATCAACCTTATTTAAACTTAAACCAAGGCTTAAAAAATGACAGTGAGAATCAATAAATCCAGGATACACGGGTAACTCTTGCAAATCAAGCACCTTTTTTGCAGTGTATTGCTCCAATAGCTCTTCACCACCGACGTCCACGAACTTTCCATCGTCAACAACAAATGCAGAAGCTTTTAAATTATTTTGTCCCAGCGTATAGACATTAGCGTTATGAACTATTAAATCCACTTTACTTTGACAAGAGGATAACAGTAATCCGACTATTAAGCTGAATCCAACAAAATGTCTATTTATTTTCATATTGATTGTGTGATTTGGATCATATAATTTAAACTTGGCAAATGTAATGAAAATGAACGATTTCATTCAAATTACTTTTTTAACAATTTTTTGCGATTCACTAATATTGAAAATCAAATTTATAAGTTACCCCTCCTAGTAACAATAAAGATGGCTCTTGAAAATAGCCCCATTGACCGTGAATATCACTATTGGAGAATCTTCCCTTGACAAAAGCGTCAAATTGTTCATTTAGTTTTATTGTAAGATGAGCTGAAGACCTTAAAAATAAGGGCAAGCTAATTTCCTCAGGATAAATGCTCTGATTTGCTTGGTCTTGCAAAATAATGTGTTCTAAAGCAGATCTGTTGCCCCAGACTTCTCCGTTAAAAGCCAAGGTCAAAATATCTTTAAATTTAAATTGACTTTTCAAATTCATCTGTAAAGCCGGAATATTATACATTACTTGATCATCAGTAAGTTCGAAATGGCGATATACAGTTTCGAAATGAACAAAATTATTTTTTGCTAAATCAATCCTTAATCGAGCTTTTACACCATACAAATAGACATTGGCATATTTGTTCTCAAAGGAATTTGAGAGCCTGTATGCATCATTACTCCCTTTGATATCCAAGGGCAAACGCTGATAAAATTGATAGTTTTCAACCTGATCGTACAACAGCCCAAAATTAAAATTTAAGACAGAAGAGACGCTAGAACGAATCCCCAGCATGGCGTTATACCTATTAAAAGTTGGTCTTAATTCTGTAATTGGAACAATATAAGGATTGAAGATCGCAGTCTCACGATAACTATTTACCCGAACCCCACCGCTGGCTGTAAGATAAGGAGCAATTGAATTCCCTTTCTTTTGATAAAAAACCTCTATTTCTGGATAATAATTTAGTTTAGAGCTCAAGCTTTCATCACCTTCAAAATAGGCCACCCCAGCTCCAATCTTAAGTTTTAAATCATTTTCATTGTAAAGCCACTCTAAACCAACTTTGCCAATTCCTTGAGTAAATTCTTGAGTTTGATTTTCAAAAAAAGGCTGGCTAAACAAACTATTTTGCCCTTGAATTTCTGTGTTTGCTTGAAATTTACCTCCGGCAAAGGGTGCAGTAAAATCTGCTTTAACGTTAAGTTGTTGCTCAGAAGTTGTAAAATTATCATAAGTAATATTGGCCTGAAAAGACAAACTTCTTAAAAAAGAATCAAACCAATCCCAATAGGTTCTAAACTTAAAATAGTTCCTTTTTACTTCAGGTGTTAAAGATCCGATGAGTAAGTCGTCCCAATTTCGATCATACAGGCCAAAATAATTGTTTTTCTGAGCCGTAAATTGCAATTGAGTATTGACATTGTAATTGTTGCTTCTCAAATTGTGATGTGCTCCAAACTGACTAAAGCTCTGTGAGCTTTTTAAGAGCGAATTTCCTACGTCACTTCCAAATCCATCTCGATAAACATTCAGACCAAAGCGCTGTGTACGATCAAGTTCTATGACACTTGAGATGTTGAGATAAAGCTGACTCTTAGAGCCAAAGCCTCCACTAAAAAATGTATTGTAAGGAGTTGAAGAAGACCGCTTTTTTAACTTTAAAGGAGTGGCTTTGTTAGGTTCAAAGGTGGACACAACATCGATCGGTATAATCTTATATATCAGCGTTTTATTTGTTGCCTTTAAACTATCTGGAATCTTTGGTCCTTCAGTTATCTTAAACGCATCTGATAAACTAGGGGTGTAGGATTTTACAACGAGAACCTCTTGGGTTGAAAGATCTTCATTTGTATCATCTTGTGCGTATAGAAAACCGTGGCCAAACCACAAGAAGAGTAATGCATAAACTAAAGAAATATCAATCTTCATCTGCCTCTGATTTTTCGCTTACAGTATAAAGCTCTAATAAACTATTAGCCTCTTCAATTTGATTAGGATACGCATCAAAATTTTCAATTATTGATTCTAGCACGAATACTGCTTGAAAACTATCTTCTAAGGCATAGTAATTCTTAGCTAAGAGCAATAGGGCCTTGACATTCCAAATTCCACTTGCACTTCCCAGTTGAGCTATTTTACCAATAAGTTCGTTTGATGCTTCAAATTGTTTTTCGTCGTACAATTGGTAAGCTCTATAATAAAGCGCTTCTGCGACAATGTTGGGCTCTGGGGCTGTCTCTAACATTTTATAAGTTGTAGCAGCAGTCAAAGAATCTTTAATCGCCAATGCCGATTTAGCTTTTAATGTCAATGCATCCCATTTAAGGTTCGGCTCCAAGTGTGACAGGCTCAAAACTCGCTCAGTCAAAGTCAGAGTTTTAAGATAGGCAGCTTCAGAATAATAGGCTTGCATTAAATTCAACAAGGCAAAACGCTTATTCTCCTTAAATGATGCAATTGAATCAAGTTTTTCTAGATATGGAATCGACTGACCAAACTCTGATTTACTTTTCAATAAACTAATTAGGCGTACTAGAGCTTTTTCGCTATAATTTGTAATACTGCCCTGAGCCAGTTCCTCGTAGGCCAACTGAGCATTTTCCATGTCTTGCTTTTCAAAATAGAGCTCTGCTAGATAGTAGGTCGCTGTGAGAAAATAGGTTCCCTGAGGATAATTCTCTAGATATTCTGACAACAAACGCTCTGCAGTCTTAGAGTTGCCTTCTAAAAAGCGTTTTTCTGCAGCTTCAAAAGCTGTTTTTTCTAGTTCGTTATCTGTAAAAGTTGTCAAGCCTTGAGATCGAACCCACTGGCTAAATTTACCAACGGTCCCCTGATCTACTGCAATTTCACGGAGTGTTCTAACAGCCTGTTGGGCTACTGCATAGCGCTTGTATTTTACAGCCACCTCTTCAAGAACCATTTGCGCTTGCGCATAGCGCTCTGTATTGTACAAAATCAAGCCTTTATTTAATGCAGCTTGTGCCAAGTAAGGACTGCTGTTAAATTCATTCAATAAGCGGTCATAGATAGCAATCGCATTGTTGAAATCCCTTTCCCTACTGTATGCTGATGCCAATTCGAACAAAGTATCATCTAGAAGGGGGTCTCGAGGGTACTGACGCTGAAGCAGCAACAGCGTCTCAATTTTTTTGGGGTTACTATCAACAAACCCATAGCTCATTGCTTTTTGAAAATTGGGATATGCTCCTTTAGTTTCGTTTAATGCAACAGCTTTATTGTAATATTCCATTGCAGGCCAGTACTTTCTCATGGCAAACGAACAATCTCCCATTCTCAAAAAAGTATCTCTTTGAAAACTGGTGTCAAAGGTGCTGTTTTTAGAATCAAATTCTTCAAAGGCTTTCAAGGCAAATGGGTACTCTCCCAATTTAAAGTAAACGTATCCTATATCGTAATCAATTCTTTTGTAGGAATCCACCAACTTTCGGTTTGGATGTTTTTTAAACTCTTTAAAATACTCTAACGCACTGTCGAACTGATTCCTCTCATAGTCAGATCGTCCTAACCAATAAAGTGCATAGGCCTCTACAAAGTCATTTTCGTTTATTTTTAAAACTCGCTTTAACAAGTTGCTCGATTCACTGTATTTAGAATTGTTAAATTCTACGATTGATTGGAGTAAAAGCACTTGCTCCAGTGTTTCTTTGTCTTTATAGCCGCTTTTTTGATCTAAGATTTTAATTGCCTCCAAATAATTTCCCTCCTTAGTATAGGAGCTTACCAAGAGTTCACCTATCAATTCAGACTGTTGGTGTTTGGGATAGGCATCTAAAAAGTTAATTAAAACTTGCGGAGGGGTTTTATAGGGATTTCCAATCTCATAACTCAGCTTAGCATAATTAAAAAAAGCGTCTTCTTTAACCTCTGAATCAAAATTCATTTCTGAAGCTCTTTTAAATGCATTTTGAGCTGCTGTTTTATTGTTTATTCGCAGGTAACAATCAGCCAAATAATAATAAGCATTTTGTGCTAGGGCATTATTCCCACTTGTAATTTTATTAAATTGAGTCAAGGCTTTATCATAGCTTTGGGTTTTGTAATATGCAAATCCCAATTGGTAGTAGTCTGTATTGTTCCATTTTCCTTTTTTCCCTTCATAGGCTTCCAAGTAGGGAATGGCAGCTGCATATTCACCAAGATTAAAGTGACTTTCTCCTATGATTTTTGAGGCCTCTGAGACTACATTAACAACAGGGTCATCAAGCACCTTTTTTGCTAATTCAATGGCCTGTTTAAAGCGACCCAAACGGAAATTCATGTCTGCCTGAAAATAGTTTAGGTTCTCTTTTTGATCAGGATCTGAAATATCGCTGAATTCAGATACTGCTGTATCGTAATCGTCCAACTGATATGCGATATGACCAAGGTAGTAATGGGCATCTGATTCGTATTCTTTATCGTTCTTTACCTTTTCTAAATAAGGCTTAGCTTGTTTGTATCGCTTGGCGGAAAAAAGGGTATATCCTTTATTAAAATTGTAAACAGGAATTTCAAGTTTTGGAATTTGACTTTCGGAAACTCTTGAAAACCATTTTAATGCATAACGGTATTTTTCATTATTAAAATAATAATTCGCAACATCAAAGTCTATAGTAGCTGATTCTTTAGTGTTAGGATACTCGCTTTTAAACTGCATTAACATTTTTTCTGCAGCTGAATAATTAAGTCGAAGGGCATTAGACAATAAATTAAATTGATTTTGCTGTTGTTCTTCAGCTGAGGCATAGGCATCATCAGCAAATACACTCGCCTGCCAGGAAGCAGGAAAATATCCTAATCCAATATAGCGTGCAGCCAAGTCATCAGCTCCTTGAGAATGATAGAGTTGACCCCATACAAAAAGAGGCAACAAAAATGCAAAGAAATAGTAAATCCGACTTTTTTTGGAAGGAAAAATCATCTGCATAAAGGTACTCGTTTCGATATGCTTTTTTAACGATAAAAACTGCTGAAACGTATATTTTTATTAACAAAATATCACCGAATTCTACAAAAAACATACCTTTAACTAAAATCATATATTCAATGCAAAACACCGTAGTTTCTCTTCAAAATGCTACAATTCAAAATGAAAATAAGGTTGTTTTAACCAACATTAACTTTAATGTAAATACTGGTGATTTTGTTTTTTTAATCGGGAAAACTGGAGCCGGTAAAAGCAGCCTGCTCGAAGTACTCTATGGGGACTTACCTTTATCTGCTGGAAAGGGCTCTATAGTGGGCTACGATCTGGAAAAGTTAAAAGACCGAAATATTCCTTCTCTTAGAAGAAAATTAGGTGTAGTTTTTCAAGATTTTAAACTTTTACCTGACCGAACTGTATTTGAAAACCTGGCTTTTGTTTTAAAGGCAACTGGTTGGAGTGATAAACAAAAAATACAAACTCGTGTCAATGAAGTACTTGACATGGTTAAAGTGGGATCAGATTTCCATAAATTTCCCTTTGAACTGTCAGGGGGTGAGCAGCAACGCGTTGCCATTGCCCGTGCTTTGCTAAATCATCCTGAACTCATTATAGCAGACGAACCAACGGGTAATTTAGACCCTGAAACTAGTCAAGAAATCATGTCCCTCTTTAAAGAACTTCACAAAGGGGGTATCAGCATAATCATGGCAACTCATGATTATAATATGATAGTAAAGTTTCCAGGAAAAATATTCCAATGCAGCGAAGGAAAACTACAGGAGGTTATTGCAAAAAAGTAAGCTTAGGCCTTTTGACGTTTTCTTTCATTCTCGTCTAAAAACACTTTGCGAAGTCTCAAAGATGAGGGTGTAACTTCAACATATTCGTCTTTTTGTATGTACTCAAGCGCTTCCTCCAAGGAGAATTTGATAGGGGGAGCTAATTTGACTTTATCGTCTGAACCTGCAGCTCTTACATTGGAAAGCTTTTTGGTTTTGGTGACGTTGACTACCAAGTCATCTTGCCTGGTGTTTTCACCAATTACTTGCCCGGTATAAATATCCTCGTTGGGAGCGACAAAGAATTTTCCTCGCTCTTGGAGTTTGTCTAACGAATAAGGGATGGCTGATCCCTTTTCCATGGAGATCAAAGATCCGTTTATTCTTCCTGCAATTTCTCCTCTATACGGACTGTATTCAATAAATCGGTGGTTCATTATGGCTTCTCCTGCAGTTGCAGTAAGCAATTGATTTCGTAAACCTATAATACCCCTAGACGGTATCTTAAAATCGCAAACCATACGACTGCCCTTAGGATTCATGCTGAGCATTTCTCCTTTTCGCTGAGTCACCATCTCGATGGCTCTTCCTGAAACCTCCTCGGGAAGGTCGATTGTCAACTCTTCGATTGGTTCCATTTTTTGACCGTCAATTTCTTTAATGATTACTTGAGGCTGACCGATTTGCAATTCATAGCCTTCTCTTCGCATGGTTTCAATCAATACAGATAGATGGAGTACTCCCCTACCGTAAACAATAAATTTATCAGCACTGTCGGTGTGTTCGAGACGCATGGCTAGATTTTTCTCCAGCTCTCTTTCCAAACGTTCTCTGATATGCCTTGAGGTTACAAATTTCCCTTCTTTTCCAAAAAAAGGAGAATCGTTAATGGTAAACAGCATACTCATGGTAGGTTCGTCAATTGCTATGGTGGGTAAAGGCTCTGGACTTTCAAAATCAGCTACAGTATCCCCTATCTCAAAACCGTCTAGACCGATGATAGCACATAAATCCCCAGCATCGACTCGATCAACTTTTTTTCGTCCTAAGCCATCAAAAAGATGCAACTCTTTTATTTTGGAAGGACTTTGTGAACCGTCTCTTTTAATCAAGTTTACCCTCATTGAAGTGTCCAAATGTCCTCTTTGCAATCGACCAATTGCAATTCTACCCGTAAAAGATGAAAAGTCTAAGGAGGTGATCAACATTTGAGTATTCCCCTCTTTGATTTCAGGACTAGGAACGTGTTCCAATACCATATCAAGGAGTGGCTCTATTGATTCTGTTGGTGTCTTCCAATCCTCTGCCATCCAATTATTTTTTGCTGACCCGTAGACTGTGGGGAAGTCCAGTTGCCATTCTTCTGCACCTAGTTCAAACATTAGATCAAAAACATCTTCATGAACTTGTTCAGGCGTACAATTTTCTTTGTCAACTTTGTTGACAACCACTATGGGTTTCAATTTCAGGTCAAGCGCTTTTTTTAAAACAAAACGGGTTTGAGGCATGGGTCCCTCAAAAGCATCGACAAGAAGTAATACCCCGTCTGCCATGTTGAGAACACGCTCAACTTCACCGCCAAAATCAGCGTGACCTGGAGTGTCAATGATATTAATTTTAGTGCCTTTGTATTGAACTGCTACATTTTTGGAAAGTATAGTAATTCCCCTCTCTCTTTCCAAATCGTTATTGTCAAGAATGAGATCACCTGTACTTTCATTGGTTCTAAATAAATTACAGTGATGAAGTATTTTATCGACTAGTGTTGTTTTTCCGTGATCAACGTGAGCGATGATGGCAATATTCTTAATAGAACTCATAGCATTTTTTAAGCGCTGCAAATATATTACTAATTCTAGCGAGAGTCTCTAAGGAATTCAATAAATAATAGCTTTAGAGGATGGAACAAAAAATTAGAGCTAAAAAAGTATGCTGAATAAAGCGTGCTTTAGAAAAGGCTTTGGCTTAATATTTGTAAATTTGCAATCTTAAAGTTCATTGAAACTCTTGGGGTCGACTGGTTTTGACAGCAGGACGCATGAAAAGGTAAGCAAGTCGAGCGCTGAATTACAGCTCGTAAATCTCATTTTTCACATTTTTAAATGGCGAAAATAACTACGCTCTAGCTGCATAATTAACCGAATCACAGTAAGTTAATGCCAAGTTCCGACCAGGTCGGAAAGCTGGATGTCTCTGGATAGCCCTTGTTGACGGCGATCTATATTGAGGCACCATAAAAGTCAACATCGAAACTCAAGAGCATCGCTTGAGTTTTTCAATAGAGATGCTAAGATGTATGTAGACTGTTTTCGGTCAGCGTACATTCGAAAATTAATCGAAGACTAAACTTGTAGAAAGCTTTTTAATCGCTTGTTTGGACGCGGGTTCGAATCCCGCCGACTCCACTTTATAAATCCCTATTACGTTTAAATACAATGTTTTAGGGATTTTTTATTTTTTTATTGTACGGTATTTGTGCGGTATTTGTACGGTAAACCAATTTTACAACCCTAAAACTTCTCAGGCACTCCTATCACAAACACAGGGGCATGGCTTTTAGAAAACAGTTTTTCTGTTGGAATTGGGGGATGGAATTTGATATGTTTCCTAAACTTTCTAAATTAGAGGTATTATTAATCATAAATCAATTAAAATGAAGAAGTTATTTATTGCAACTATTTTTATTCTATCTCTAAGTCTCCAAGCTCAAGATTGGTCTACTGTCTATCGTCAAATCGAAGAAGTTACGTTAAACGAAGGGCTGAATAATGAGTATGTTGATTTTGAAGGGTTTTGGAAAACAATCAAAGAAAAACATGTAAAAGAAGGCAAACAAATTGCTTGGTTTGTTTGGAAAGTTATACCAACAGAGGAAAATAAGGGTTGGGCAGATTATCTAATTTATAATATTTATGCTAATGAGGAGCAGATGAAAGATATGAGTTCTAAACCTACCGAGTGGTGGGAAAATGAAATTAAAGTAGCTCACAAAGGCAAAACAAAAAGATCCATTGTTAAAAAATATACCCAACAAACTATGGATAATAAATATCGTGAGAAATCAGTCATGTATACCCTTAAAGGGTTAGGAGGTTTTCTGGCTGATGGAGCAGCTCCTGCTCAAGGAGTTAATGCGACTTATATTGGCGTAGAGCAACTGAACGAAGACTATGTAGATTTTGAAAATAAACTTTTTGCACCCTATCATAAAGAATCAAAATCAAGACTTTATTGGGAATTAAATGAAATTATTGATCGAACTGAAAATGCTTTCAAACCTGCTACTCATATAATCACTGAAATATTAAATCCTGATGCTCCTGAAGTTGAATGGAATCCAACTTTTGCTGAAGAAATGGCTGTAAAATATGGAACGGCAAGTAGAAAGTTTCATGGTAGTATGAATTTGGAATTGGTTCATTTTGCATGGTAATTAAATGAAACTCTAAACTAAATGACCCTCCCAAGAGGAGGGTTTTTCTTTAACACCAATGAGGATAATCCAAATCCTCTATAATCCATTGCTATTATTGTCCTAACTTAAGATTTCCTTACGGCATAATGGGGGGTGTTTGTTTGGGGTTTGTGTGGATACGCGATAATAGAAAACCTACTACTTCTCTGGTATCTCAAACCGTTTAAAAAAGAGGGAGTTAGTTTTAAAATAAAATGTTTTAGTTTGTTATACTCATAAAAACAATAAATCAAAATGACTTCATGATTTTCAATTCAAAATCTTTAAGTATGTGTATAAAAAAACCCCCACCTAAGGTGAGGGTTGAAATTAAATAATTTGCTATTATTTATTTAAATGTGTACCGAATTCCAATTTGAGCTCTCCATCTCGACCCAGAGAATCCAAAATCTGTAATCCTTGGATCATCAGAACCTTCTTGCCATCTAAATACGGGGTCTGGACCAGCAGTTACAGTTCTAAGTGGCTGAGCAAATCCAAACCTTCCAACAAAATATCTTCTGCCCCAATCTTGATTTAAGAAGTTGGTAAAGTTGAAGATATCGAATGTGAATTGAAGTTTATTTTTAGAAACGATAAGGTCTTGAACGAATCTTAAATCAACGATATCAGTCCATGGACCTCTTGTAGCATTTTTCTCAACATAATCTCCTCTTCTTGAATTCAGATAGTCGTTATTTTCTATGAAAGAATTCAATGCGCTCCAATTCGAAGGATTTTCAAGTGTAATTTCACCCTGGCTAGCAGGGACATAAATTAAGGCGTTATCGCGTGAATCGTCATTTAACAAATCAGCACCGTCTCTGTAGGTATAGTCTTAAATTGAGAAAGATTCCAACCGTATTAGTTGAAATTCCTGAGGCAAGTCATGGTATTGCGAGACGACCTAGCAATCTGATGACTAAAATCGCACATACCATCGCTTGGTTTGATAAATACAGATAATTTTTAATTAAATAGATGGGTGAAATTTCTAAAACTCGATAGCAATGATTATATTTAGTATCTAAAACCATAAACTAGGATAATTTTTTGAAAGCTATCCGAGTAAATAAGATATGTTATGTCTACTCCATCCGTTGATAAAATTCAGTACTTTGATGAATCCCCTACTTGTGCCTGCAAGGTTTCTCTTGATTATTTAGGGGATAAATGGATTTTAGTCATCATCCGTGACTTATTTAGAAAACGATTTACATTTTCTCAATTTATGTACGATTCAGATGAAAAGATTGCCACCAACATACTAACTGATCGGCTCAAAAAACTAAGATCACAACATATTATTGATTTTAGATTGAATGACAAAAACAAAAAAATTAAAGAGTATTACCTAACTGATCGGGGTGTTGAATTATATGACATCATCTATCAACTTCAATATTGGACCCTGCAAAATGTCAATTTTACTTTTTCTGAAAACACAAAAAAATGGAAGAAATTAAGTGAAGAACTCCCAAGAGAAAAAGTTATTGAGCAATACAAACAGAGCTATAAAGAGTTTAGAAAAAAGACCTTTGGTTTTTAATTCGAACAGCCAGCAAAATACTTACTTGACCATTAGCTTTGATTTTTATTTGCATTTGTAGATTTTTTTAGGAGTTTTTTATAATTTTGAACTATTCCGTGTGGACTGGAATTCAAAAATTGAGTCGCGGGTGGAGAGAACGCATCCGAAACAATCGTTACGTATTTTTTAACTCATAAATAAAATTATCGATGGGCTTCAAAAAATGTAATAGACTAATTTCCACCAAATAGAAGAAATCCAATCTAGTTTATTGCTAATCTTTTGAATCAAGGTTTTTCTTGTAGCCTTCAGTATTGTTATTTATGATAATATTTTTTAATCATGAAATATTACAACAAAACACGAACTATTGAACAAAAAGTAACTGACCGAGAAATTCTTGATCATTTGAAAAAGCAAAATGTATTGCTTCAGTCAATCTTAGAAGAGCTAAAAAACAAAAATTAAATACAGCTCACTACTGGAGGAGCAAGTTTTATAAATAATATGGCTAAATTCGTTCCATGATAAAAATCTTTGCTTCTCTATTAATTATTGCCCTATTTTCGGCTTGTTCTGTTTCAGATTCATCAACAGAACCCACTATCAGTGAGGTTCCTTCTTTTTTTGGAATAACACCCTCTGACTCACCACTAGAATCCGATATACTATATTTTAAAGATGTAACATACGGTAACAAAAAACGAAACAAATTGGACCTTTTATTACCCAACAGAGGTGCCTTAAATGGGATGGTCATATTATTTCACGGAGGTTCTTTTCAATTTGGAAGTAAAGAAGATCTTTATGATGAAGGTTTTAATTCAATCCTCAGTGGGATTTTAGAAAACAATATTGGAATTGCTAATGCGAACTACAGTTTTATCACAGAAACTGACTCCAAGGGAATTTTTAGTTCCCTGAACGATGGATCTGAAATAATTAATTTTATACGTAAAAATCGAGCAGTTTTAGAGCTTCCCTCTGATAAACTAGTTTTGGCTGGTGTTTCAGCTGGAGCTGGTATCGCAATGTGGAACGGCTTTAGAGAATCGGACAATGATCAGGTTGAAGGTATAGTTGCCCTCTATGCACAAAGCAGCTATGACCTTTACGAATGGCAAAATTATTTTGCAGATTTTGATCTAGACAGTATACGGTCTCAAGATTCTGAGATACAGGATTTGTTTATGAAATTTTACGGTGGAGAATACACACCACAAAAAGCAGCAGAACTCAATTTTTCTGATCAAATGGATGCCAATGATCCGAAACTTTACGTTTACAATCCCGTCTATGAGGATGAAGTTATAAATGGAGATACCCTAAACCTGGATGTCCTATTTCACAGTTACAAACACGCAGACTTTTTGAGAAGTAAAGCTGTAGAAGTTGGGCTTGAATTTTCTGGTGTGTATCAGGAGCTGCCCGATGCTTTTGTCAAGAGGGTGCTAATCGATTAATCGCTGCTGACTATCATCACTTGGGCATTAAGTGATAACCTTGGATTTGATAATTTGCCAAAACACTAAGCGCTGAAAGCGCTGGAACGACGTCAGCATGCACTTCCTCATCTTTTATGTTTCTAGCGGCTGTTGCCTGAGAGCAAACAAATAACGAAACCCCATTTGCTCTTAATTTTTGAATCAAATCAATATTGGGATTTGACTTTCCATACTTATTTATATGAGCTTCTTCGGTCAATATATTAAATGTTGCCGCCCCATGTATAGCAACAACTATTTTAATATTTGCTAAGGGAACGCCAGAAACATGCATCATATTTAATGTTCTCGCCACTACCCAGAGCCGCTTGTTTACCCCGTTTTTTTGCTTATCAGAAGTAACATCAAAAAGCAATTTATATTCTTGATTAAGATTGAGTTGTTCTGCTGCATTGTCAAAATATTTAATTTCGCCATAACCTTCAATTAATGGGGTCTGCCACTCCTGTCCATAAGAATAGCTGAAAAAAAACACCAAGATTACTGCAGTAATAAGTGCAGGGGATGATTTCAAAAAAAATGTCATTGATAGTACTTGTTTAGGAAGATTAAATGTACAAAAATGATGGAGTAAAACGATGCTGTCTCACTAAATCAAAGATTGATTTCTTCTAAAAATTAGAATTTAAGTATCTTGCTCACTACAATTTAGGCAATTTGAATCCAATTTTTAAACAATTAGTCCGTCGACTGAGCTTTCTGTTTTTAACCCTTATGGGCAGTGTGCTTCTAATTGCAATTTTTCTTTTTACTTACGAAAGCAATCCAGAGTTTGAGTTAGCTCCTGTAACGGAAAACACGCTAGAACTTTGGGATCCACAAAAATTAATTCTCAATAATGACAAAGCTGATGAACTTGTAAAAAAAGGATATTTGTTAGTAGCAGAAAGCTCCAAGTACATGGGGCCTTTAGCAAAAGATCCCAAGCTTCGCTTTGCTGGGAATAATTTATCCTGTACCAACTGCCACCTAAATGGGGGAACCCTGAGCGGATCAGCCTCCTGGATTGGGATTTTAGATCGCTTTCCTCAGTTTAGAGGAAGAGAAAATAAAATGGGTACCATAGAGGAGCGAATCAACGGCTGTATGGAACGTAGCATGAACGGAATCAAACTATCAAAAAATTCGACCCAAATGAAGGCCATGGTTGCTTATATGGACTGGATTAGCCGTGAACTGCCTAAACTTAATTCCAAAGTGTTCAAAGGGTATCCAGCAATTGAAATACCTGAAGTAGCAGTGGATTTAACTAAGGGAAAAAAAATCTATGAAAAAGAATGCACACTCTGCCATGGTACAGATGGGAAAGGTATTCGCAATAAAGACGCTAAGGAAGGATACCTCTACCCTCCTCTGTGGGGTAAAGATTCTTATAACGACGGTGCTGGAATGCATAGAGTCATTACAGCAGCTGCCTTTATCAAAAATAATATGCCATATCTGCAAGCAAATTGGGAAAACCCCAAGCTAAATGATGAAGAAGCATATCATGTTGCGGGTTACATCAACAGTTTTCAACGGCCAGAAAAGCAAAACAAAACTGCAGATTTCCCAGATAAAAAGTTAAAACCAGTTTCAACTCCCTACGGTCCTTGGACAGATAATTTTAGTGCTGAGCAGCATAAATACGGCCCATTCCCACCAATCATTTCATTTTATCAAAAAACATTTGGTTTGACCAAAACCAAATAATGTTTAACCTCAAATCAATTGTGTAACTAAGATTACTTAGGGTTGAAATATCATCCCTATTTTTGAGGACTAATTTTAGTATGGATAGTTTCAACATATTTATAAACAGTCTTTGGGGTACCATCAATTGGACTATAGACTCTATACTCTTCCAAGTTCCATGGTACAACAACTACTTCTGGGGGTTGATTGTCATATCCCTTAGTGTTTGGGGTTTTGAACTATTATTCCCTTGGAGAAAAGAGCAAAAACTTTTCAGAAAAGATTTTTGGCTCGATGGATTTTATATGTTTTTCAATTTTTTCCTTTTTTCCATAGCGATTAGCGGAATCTACGAATTACTTCAGCATTTTTTTGATTCTATTGGAATCAATCCAAAGAGTTTTGCCTTAGTTAATCTTTCAGACTTCCCTATGGCAATTCAATTATTGGTGTTTTTTGTGATTTTGGATTTTGTTCAATGGGTCACTCATATTCTCCTGCATAAAATCCCACTACTTTGGCAATTTCACAAAATCCACCATAGTGTTAAGGAAATGGGGTTTGCTGCACATCTTCGCTATCATTGGATGGAAAATATACTCTACAAACCTTTAAAAACTTTTGGAGTAATGCTACTAGGGGGCTTTGAACCTGAACAAGCCTATATCGTTCATTTTGTTGCCATTACTATTGGACATTTAAACCACGCAAATATTAAGTTGTCATGGGGGCCACTAAAGTATTTACTCAACAATCCGATCATGCACCTCTATCACCATGCCTATGCGCTCCCTAAGGGAAAAATTGGGGTAAACTTTGGAATTAGCTTAAGTCTTTGGGATTATCTCTTTAACACACATCACGTGCCTGATAGCGACGGTAGTGTCAAGTTAGGCTTCCCTGGTGATGAAAAACTCCCAAGTAGTTTTTTAAAACAACTGATGTATGGGTTTAAAAAACCAAATAAGTAAGCAACCTAAATTACTTAGGGGTTTGAATACTGATATTGCGAAAAGCCACTACTCCATGATCACCTTGTAACATTATAGGGCCTGGATCTCCTTCATTGCTGTCAATAGCTCCTCCTGTAATACCTGGAATAATTTGATCGTTAATGACAGTCTGACCGTTGGCAACAATGGTAACTCTTCTTCCAACTAAAGTGATATCAAAAACTTGCCACTCTCCTGCAGGTTTTGCTGCCATTTGATTGGGAGTTAAAAAACCGTAAACACCTCCAAATAAAATTGAACTAGGATCCTTACCATAACTGTCTTCAACTTGAACTTCATATCGACCTCTTAAATAAATACCAGAATTACTTTTAGCTGGATATCGAGCCTCAATATGAAGCTTAAAATCAGTAAACTTTTCTTCTGAAATCAAATTTACACCTGATTTAGGATTAGATAGTAGTCCATTTTCTGCTTTCCATTGGTTTTCTCTACTTTCATCAATAGCTTTCCATTGATCTAGAGATTTGCCGTCAAATAAAGAACGAGGCTTACCCCATTGTACTTCTGAAGTTCGAATCAATTTTGGAGCTCTTACACCATTAAACGATAAAGCCTCTCCCTTATTACTCAGAATGGTTCCGCTGAGCTTACCATCGGAAACTTTTCCAGAAACATGCATGTAGTTTGCTCCATCCCACTGAGGTGGGATGCTAAAATCTAATGTACCATTGTGGCAAAAAACTTCAGATATAGGACGTGCACTCCCACTTTCAGCAACAAAATATCCTACCAGTGTTTTTACACCTGATAACTTAACTTCAAGCCAGGAAGGATAAACCTTGTCTTCTTTTAGTACCTCTAAATCCCATTTGCCGATGATTTCATCTTGAGTCTGAGCATTCATCATCCCGAAACCAAAAAAGGCAGTCAATAACATTAAAGCATATTTATTCATTTGTTTTTTCATAATTCTGATTTATTGTTTCGATAGTATGTCTGTTCCTAAAAATGTATTATCAGAGTTGTAATACCAACTTCTGTTCTTTGGCATGAGAATTTCTTCAATTTCAATTTCACCATCCAAAATAATATATTCTCCGTCATTTTTGGACTCATCGTGGAAAAATTGATAGCGCTTAAGTGCAAAAGTCTCAATGTCAAAATAAAAATACCAAGTGTCTGAACCCACATTGGGTTCATATTCGACCTTTAATACCCAATAAGAGGTTCCCTCTATCGATTTTTGATTAATTATTGGGTCAATAAGTGTTCCAGGGTCTTTTAATTTCATTGGGAGTCCATAAAGGTAGGTATAGTAATTCCGATACATTTTAGCTCTCTTACAATTCAATCTAAATTCTTTTTCAACTTCGGGACTAATCTCTTTAGAGCCATTAAAAAAAAGATCACAATCTTCATCTACTAGCGAAGCCTTCCATTGATTTTCACCGATTTGAACGCTTAATTCAAAGAAGGAACGCGTCAAATCAAGGGTTATCTTACTCTTTCGCATCGGCCGATTTGGACTTTCCATGCTCACGCTAAAGGATCCATTAAATTGGTTCCATTTAGAATTTGGATCGTGATACTCTATGGATTTATCTAAAAGCTCCATTCCACTTAAAGCTTGTGCAATAGTGCTTGTTGATATGCTGATAAAAAAGAATAAAATAATTAGAAGTCTCATCGCCTATTGTCTGAATTAATACCCATAAAAATGTTTAAATCACTTTCTGAGATGTTAGGATTTGCACCCGGACTAGCTGCTACTAAGGCACCCATTGCACAGGCACGATTCAATGTAGTTTGAAGTTCATTATTGTTTACAATACCACAAACTAAAGTTGCCAGAAAAGAATCACCAGCACCCACAGTATCTTTAACTTTTATTTCATAACCGCTGTTGTAAAACCACTCTCCATTTTGATATAAAACAGCACCAAACATTCCTTTGGTAACGCAAATACAAGTTGCGCCAGTAGCATTAGCAATAAACTCAATATTTTGATCCATAGAATGAAAAGGTGAGTCGAGTATTTTGGCGACTAAATACAATTCTTCGTCGTTGAATTTTAACAATTGTGCTTGGGTCATCAAATCAATTATAAGCCTATCATTGTAAAAAGGCGGTCTTAAGTTCAAATCAAAGACATTGTAGTTTGAAACTTTCAGGAATTCATTTAAAGCTTTATAAGAGAAGCCTCTCGCTATGAGGCTCCCAAATACGAATGCATCTGATTCACCTATCAGTTTTAGAGCAGCAGGAGTAGTCTTGATAAAATCCCAAGCGGCATCATTTTCTATTTCATATTGAGCTGAACCATTTTCGTCTAAGCTTACCAAAACTTTACCTGTAGGGTGTACAGTATCGACCTGAAGATATTCCTCTGGAATATTCTTTGTCCGAAAATGAGAGAGAATTTCATCTCCAAGTGTATCGTTACCAATACTACTTAAAAAATAAACCTCCGCTCCTAAATCTTTTAATGAACTAGCGACATTGAAAGGTGCTCCCCCTAATTTTTTACCATCAGGAAAAAGGTCCCATAAAATTTCTCCAAAGCAGCAAATTACCTTTGAATCCATGAGCAATAAAGTTACACTTTTTAGAGAATTGAGAACCCTTATTGAAATTTAAAATTGTAGGAAAGTGATACCAAAGCACCTCTAAGAATCGAAAGTTCATATGCACCTAAGGGGCTTCCTAAAAATACATTACCATCCTCTCCACCATTCCTCTGGGTGTAGTAAATATTGTAAGGGTTCTTCCTGCTGTATAGATTATAAACTGTAAATATCCAATCCCCTTTAAAGCGTCTACTCGGGTCTTTACTGTAAGCAATCTTCCATGAAAAATCCAAACGGTGATAAGTAGGTAATCTTGAATTATTTCGATACAAGTAAATTGGAATAACAACATTTTGTTCTTCAAATATTCCATTTGCAATAGTAAAAGGGCGACCTGTTTGTCCAACAAAATTAAAACTAAAACTGTTGAATTGGTCGCCCTCAAAATTAATAGTGGCGTTAACCGTATGTGGACGATCAAAGTCTGATGCATACCATTCGTTGTTATTAATACGATTAATAGGTCTCACTTCATCGGTTTTGAGAAGACTCCTTGACCAAGTATAATTCATGACTCCATTGATCTTACCCAATGTTTTTCGCAAACTCAACTCTACGCCATAGGATTTTCCTTCAGCCTGAGTAATTTCGTTTTCAATAAATCTTGAAAGAAAGAAATCTGCCCCAGGACGATAAGTTAAGTTATTCTCTGTTTTACGATAATAACCCTCCGCAGAAAATTCAAATTGTGAATCCAAAAAATTCTTGTAAAGTCCCAAACCATAGGTGTTATTTTTTTGAGGAGTAATGTAACGATCAGAGATTTTCCACCTAGAAGTTGGTAAAGGAGTATTGGTGTTGTAAATGTTTTGGATGTATTGAAAGATTCGAGCATAACTCATTTTAATTGAAATATCCTCTGACAATTTATAATTAAGCCCTATGCGAGGTTCTGGGTTAAAATAGTTTTTAACCAATTCCTGACTTTCAAAAGTTGTTATACTATTAAACAAACCTTCTGGAGTATATTGAGCTTCATCAAAGGGCCCTAACAGTGAAAACTGTGTCAATCTTAATCCGCCAGATAAAGCCATTCTAGGTAGCGGCTCCCATTCAAGATTGAAGTAGGCTGAGGACTCAAACCCTACCTCTTTATTTAACGAAACTGGGTTTATTGTATTTCCGTTTCCTGGATCTAAAGTTCCCGGATTTATTTGATAACGTTTCACTTCTAAACCAGCATAATAACTTAAGTCTTCTGTTTTGGCATTCGAATATTCTGATTGGATACTGCTGTATTGAATTTGAGATTCAAAACGAATAATATTTTCTGAATCAACCTCAGGAAAAAGGTTTTGAGGGGTGTAAGTACTGTGAATAAAAAGATTGTTCAGGTTAGTGCTGTTCTCAAAGGTATGTAACCATTTAAGTGTGTGATTTCGTGTTTTAAAATCGTATTGATTTGATGAGGATATTATATTTTCAACTGAGGAAATAAGATCCAACTGATAGAAATCATTTGAAATAAAGTTGGTATAAGTAATCTGATTATTTGAATTCAGTAGATAAAGTAACTTAACAGTGCTGTCAAAAAAATTTGCTCGAGTATTCTTAAGCCTCGGGATTAAAAGAGGAAACAAAACATCACTAAAGCCAGTTCTTCCTCCCGCAATTAACATTAGCTTGTCTTTTAATATAGGCATTGTAAGGGTTAAGCGATTGGATATCAGCCCAATACCACCTTCTATCTTTAAACGGTCTACATAAGGGTTTTTAACCTTAACCTCTAACACTGAAGCTATTCTCCCCCCGTATTTGGCCGGAATATTAGCTCTGTATATATCAACGCCTGAAATGACATCAGGAGTAAATACAGAAAAAAGTCCAAAAAGGTGGGTGGGATTAAATACAGGTGCACCGTCGTACAACATTAAGTTTTGATCCAGTGATCCTCCTCTAATCGAAACACCATTACTTATGTCACCTGAACTATTGACTCCAGCCATAAGTGTAATACTTTTTAAAACATCAAATTCTCCCAAAGCAGTGGGTACTTTGATTAAATCGCGAATATTTAGCTCTAAAACACCCATTTGAGGACTTTCAACATTTTGATTTCGCTTCTTGGCTAATAATACCACTTCGGAGAGTTGCTCTTCCTCAACAGGCATTTGAACTGATATTGATTGATTTTTACTCAATTCAACCTTAAGTGTTTGTGTACCATAACCCAAATACTCTATGGATAAATTATATGCTCCTTTTTGCAACCTTTTGCTAAAAATTCCACTGGTGTTGGATATCCCACCACAATCACAAGGAGTAATCAAAACAGTAACTCCCTCTAAAGGATCTTTACTTTCTTCGTCAATTACAGTAATGTTGAGTGCGTATTCCTGAGCTGATAAAATAGTAGTCGAAACTAAGATGAATAGTCCGATCAATACAGCGATTGTGTTGTGTTGTTTTTTCAATTTTAGTTTCGATTAGGATCTCTTGGGTAGTCATCATCTCCGTCTCTCACCCCATCACCATCAGTGTCAGGGTTGTTTGGGTCAGTTCGTCTTCTTGTCTCAATAACATCTGGCAAACCGTCCTGGTCGGTATCGACGGGCACACTATTTGGATCGAATTGATCCGTCTCTGCTGCTTCTTCAAATTCATCTGAATATCCATCGTTGTCATCGTCTTGATCAACACAGTCTGGAATTAAATCTAAATCGTTATCTACAGGTAAGCTTGTTGCATCTGCATCACTTGAATCGCAACTAGTTTCATAAAATAAAATATAACCATCTCCATCGGTATCGTTGTCACAGAGATCACCAACACCATCTTGGTCTAAATCTGCTTGTTCAGGATTTGGAAATGTAACACAATTATCATCCTCATCTAAAACACCATCACCATCCAGATCTGGATTTAAATTTAGTATCTCACCAAAATAACTCCTTTTTTCAGAGATTAAATCCGAAGTTCTATATGGTGATTCTACACAAGGAGTTTCATAGGTAAGTGGGTTTGGGATAGGATCTCCGAAGGCTTCAGGCTCGGGAAGCTTAATATTTCCAAGGGTTCGAGCAGATCTGTCTATTCTTTGGATAAATATGGATTTCAGTGATGATGAACCCGCGGTAAACCTTCCAAGCACTGTACTTTCAGGCTTTGATATCCCATAAAAATTTCCAATGAGGGCCGTTGGTAGAGGAGCATTTAGCCCACTATTGTTGTCCACTAAATCCTTTATTGCTTTGTAATAATTATAAGATTCTTCTGAAATATTTAACTTTATCACATCGACTAAAATATCTTGCTTTGTTTGATAAGGAACTTTGGCTACTAAAAGCTTAGAGACTTGTTTCCCGTTTGTAAACTCATCGTCAAAAACAATAATTTCATCATTGTAACTAATCTTCCAGCAACGCTGATCACAAATGTAGGTATAGTATTCCTTGGTAAGTAATGGGTTGTTAACTTGAGAAAGACATTCCCCATCTCTTAAAATGCCATTGAGGCAAATCTTACAGTACAATTCTTCTTGGTAGGCTCTGTACTGATATAAAAAAAAGTTTTTTTGATCAGAAGGATCTTGAAAATCAATTTTAATTTCATCTCCAGGGATGTATCCATCATAACTTTCATCATAAGTCATCTCAGGGTTAAATTCAGAGTAAATTTCTTGTATTGACACCAAATCAGGAGTCTTCTCTGATGTAGATTTATAAATATCACCATTAGGAAGTGTAACTTCAACCTCCCACCTTGAGCCTGGTGTGGTCTTAAAATCATCTGAAATATAATAGACATCACCATTTTCATAAAACGGAAAGCGCTCCTGAGTATCTGAGTTTATTAAATCGATTGAACAGCCAGCAACCGACCTAGAGGCATACTCACCAAATTCGATAAAGGTCTCTTTTACTGTGACATTAGTAGTACCTGGGACAGTGGATGCAAGTCCATTGATGATTATCAAGTTTTCTTGAAAATCGAACTTAGGAACAACGGGATCTATACAAGCGAAAAGAAAAAGAAATAAACTAAATTTTATGTAATTTAGAATACTTTTAATACTGATTAAATAATTTTTCAAATAATTTTTTTAGCATCATAAAAGTACAAAAACAAAAAAGTATATCAATATTTAATTCAAATTTAAACCAAATGAAACTTAAAACTTACCTCTTTCTCCTTGTATCACTTCCGTTTTCTCAAACGGCTTTATTTGCTCAAGATTTTGGTTTACAGCTCTACAGTCTGAGAAACCAGTTTAAAAACGATGTTGAAAAATCCCTTAAAACAATCGCTGATTGGGGTATAAACACCGTTGAAGGTGGCGATACTTATGGAATGGAGGAAGCTGAGTTTAGGAGTTTATTAGCAAAGTATGAATTAAACCCTATCAGCATAGGTGCAGATTATGAAGAACTGAGAAAAAACCCAGAGGCTGTTGCTGAAAAGGCTCTTCGATATGGTGCGCGTTTTGTAATGTGCGCTTGGATTCCACATGATGGTAATCGCTTTGATTTTGAAAATACAAAAGCCGCTGTCAAAGTATTTAATGAAGCTGGCGCTGTACTAAAAAAAGAAGGCATTACGTTGGCATACCATGCACACGGTTATGAATTTAGACCTTACGAATATGGAACACTATTTGACTATATGGCACAAAATGCAAAAAACTTTTCCCTTGAAATGGATGTGTTTTGGATAACCCACGGTGGAGAAGACCCTATTGCTCTACTAGAAAAATACCCAGACTTTGTCGTAATGCTTCATCTAAAGGATATGCAGAAAGGTATAAAAGGCAATAATACTGGCGGTGAAAATGTAGAAACTAATGTAGTATTGGGACAGGGACAAATTGATATCGAAGGTGTAGTAAGAAAAGCCCATGAACAAGGGGTTCGTTATATGTTTATCGAGGATGAATCTTCAAGAGTGGAACAACAAGTACCACAAAGTCTAAAATTTTTAAAATCTATTTCACTCAACTAAAATCTTCTGGAAGCGGATGTTTCCAGCCCGACCTATAAGGCCTCTGAAGCAGTTGAGTTGCTTCAGTATCATTTTTAACTATTCGTAGTTTGGGATCGTATTCTAAAGGACGTTCTAACTCCATGGCGATATTTGCTAAAATACAACTTGCTGTTGAACGATGACCTTCAAGTATATTAGCCGTAGGGGCTGTATTTTCTTCTATAGCCTTTAAAAAGTCTAGCATATGCAGCCTGGTAGCGGGAGCAGCGTGCAACTCAATGTCCTTTTCAATTAAATCTTCAGGATATTGTTCGCGCTCGTAAAGACAATCTTTGTGAATTTTTGAGCCTTTACCGTTTGGTGTAAAATCGTATTGCAAGGGGCTTCCAGCAAGTGTTCCGTATTCACCAAAAATTTTAAATGCCCATGGATATTCCTTATCCACCGGAGTTCCCCAGGTTCGATGTTGCCAAATACAATTGAGGTTTTCGTATTCAAAAACCGCAGTTTGAGTATCTGCAATATTTGATTTTCCAGAATTTTGAACATAAATACCCCCTTGGGAGGAAATGCGCTTTGGCCAATCTAAATCCAACATCCAACGCGCAGCATCAAACATATGTACACACATATCGCCCATTATACCGTTACCATATTCCATAAAGGCACGCCACCATCCTCTATGCGGTATTCCATCGTAAGGGCGTAAAGGAGCTGGACCCGTCCACAACTCATAATCAAAATAATCAGGTACTTCTTGTAAAGGAGGGTTTGCAGTAGACCTCATTTTGTAATAACAATTCATCTCTACATGGGCAATTTTCCCAAGTAAACCCGCATCTACAATGTTTTTTTTAGCCTCTATCAAATGAGGAGTACTTCTTCTTTGTAATCCAACCTGAACTACTCTATTGTATTTTGAAGCAGCAGCAAGTACGGCTTCTCCTTCAAGTACATCAACACTAATAGGCTTCTGAAGGTAAACATGTGCACCAGCTTCTAAAGCGGCAATAGCTTGTAAGGCATGCCAATGATCTGGAGTCCCTATTAAAACAATATCTAAATCGTGTTTTGATAACATTTCTACATAATTCCCATATAGCTGAGGACGCTTCTGATTCGGTTTTCTCT